>Ga0307515_10014833_pt1 | contig 14407 bp, 2 predicted proteins | sample 17_EM_MG_FD_194513 | JGI IMG/M metagenome (GOLD analysis project Ga0307515, IMG submission 194513) | Populus trichocarpa ectomycorrhiza microbial communities from riparian zone in the Pacific Northwest, United States - 17_EM | ecosystem: Host-associated > Plants > Roots > Unclassified | place...
AAAGAAATAAACTAATAAGGTATAAGCCGTATAGAGGGCTATAACCTATTAAAATACTAGAGAGACTATAGGAGGTTATATTATAGGACTTTATTATTAAGTTACTAAGGTTAAGAGACCCTATTACCGGATAAGATTATAATATAATCTTAGTAATAGTAGATAAGCTTATAAAGTGAGGATACTTTATAGCGTGTATAGAAGAGATATTAGTAGAAGACGTCGCTAGAATCTATATTAAGGAAGTATTTATAAAATATAGAGCACTAAGCAAAATTATATTAGATAGAGATTTAAGATTCGGAGTAGCATTTTAGGAGGTATTCTTGGCGGAATAAGGAGTTAGAGCAGCAACTTTTACCGTATATTATCCGCAGACAGACAGTTAAACGGAAAGATTAAATTAGATACTAGAGTAGTATTTAAGATACTATATCAATTACGCATAGAATAATTGGGTATCGCTATTACCAGTTATATAGTTTGTATATAATGCAATACCTTAAGAAGGAATAGGCATATTACTATTTAAGGTAAATTATGGATATAAGCTAAAAACATTATTATTACTGCGATAGGCGAAGAAAACGAGTAGTATAGCTAAAGAGAGAATAAAGATATTAATAAATCTTTATATAGACCTTATAGAATCAGCAAAGAAAGTATAAAAAAGAATAAAAAAGTACTACAACGCTAAGAGATTTAAGGGACTAGATCTTAAGGAGGGAGATAAAGTATGGCTACTATATAAAAATTTTAAGAGTTAACGACTAAGTAAGAAGTTGGACTATGTTAGACTAGAACCTTTTAAAATTACGCAAAGGATTTTACCAGTTACGTTTAAGTTAAACCTACTAGCTAAAATAAAGATCTACCCTATATAGTATATTATAATGCTAGAACCAGTATATAGGAATATTAAGTTACTAGTCTATAAAGCAGATATATATAGAGGGTAAGAAGAGGATAAATAGTAAGTTTTAAAGATTGTTAATTATAAGGATATTAACAATAAAATATAGTATAAGGTTAAGTAGATAGGCTATACTAAAACTACCTAAAAGCTACTAGAGAACCTAAAGAACGCTATAGGAAAGGTACAGGAGTATTGGAAGAAATTAGGTTAGGCAGTATTAATAAAGAAGGATCGCTAAAGAATAAGTTACCTAAGGGGGACCTAAGAAGAGCAGTTGCTAAACTACTTAGATCTATTTCCTTCTCTGTTAGAAGAGAATCTATTTTTTTATTACTAAGTTCCTATAGACCCTATTCTATAAGTTTCTACTCCTTAGAATAAACCTTCTTACGCACCTTTTTAAGACGGATTAACCGAGCGGACGCCGTAAGATAAGACTTAAGGGCCCGTTGCTGAGTATCGGCAGCCTCCTATTTAGCGTCCTAAGAACGGCGCAATTTAGTAAAAGCAATAGACAGTTTATTATCTAGCTACGCAGCAGTAGATTAAATATAAAACCCTAAAATAAATTAATTAGGGAACTAGACGACTATTAAGAGTAATAGGTTGCGTATATTTAGTATTAGAGACAGAGCAAACGTTATAAAATAAACGAATATTCGCTTTAGTGTACTCTAAGTAAGAGAATAGTTATTATAAAGATAGGTTTACTAATGCAATATAAACTAACCCCTTTTTTAAATAACAAGAATATAGAGATAGTATAATCTTACTAAGAGATAATATCGCAGCAATAGTGCGAATACGACGAGCGGTTAAAGAAGAAGAAATTACTTTAGGTATAATAAGTAATGATATTAACTAAATTAATTAGACGGATATTACACCTCTAGTAAACAACTTAGAGATATTTAGAATCTTTAAGGACGAAGATGGAAAGAAGGGAGATGGTATTACGGACGCTTTAAGTATAATGTTATAACTACTTAGAGAAGAGTCGGAAGAAGCTAGTTAGTTAATTTAGGCACGGTCTAGGATGGAGCCAATAGAGCTATATAATAAGGAATAGTAACTAAGGTTATATAGGGTAATCTATATAATCTATAGGATCTATATAATCCGTAATAAAGTAGATAGAGCACACGTATATTACGTATAAGAAGAATTTTATAGGAGTACGGTTGTGTATTTAAGGACCCTTAGTCCCTACCTAGATAGTTCCTTCTTTATTGTAATTCTTAGAATATAATTAGAGTTAATCTGTTAGGCAACCACTCCACCAGTTATTATTTACGTTGTTAACTTTTGTACTTGCATTTCCTACACACCTAGCCCAATAATAAGCCCATCGTAGTTCCTGCTACAAGGTTCCGTTATATAACGTCCCTATTGTAATAGGTATTAATAGAGTCTTATAGTTAATAAACTCGCTTTAATTATTGCTTATTATAATATTAGAATAAAAGTTAAGGAACTAGTTGTCCTGGTTACTATTATCTAAGTTATTAACTATGGCCATACTACTAATAAATAGGCCTCCTGCTAAGCCTCTGCCCATCGTCCTAACTTAAGAAGTTAAATTTGGTAAAGTTGCTTTTAGTTCCTGGGATGGATCTATATATAGTATATCCTTATTAGAAGGCTTCTATATCTAAGGTTAAAGGTCTAAGTAAAGGTAGAAGCACCTATCTTTACTACTATAATGTTTTTTACCGCAGTGCGTATAATCTTTATACTTCTTATTTAATGCTAATCCTTCTATATTAGATTTTAGTTAATCGTCTTTAAATAGCTTCCTGCTAATTAAGAATATTACGGTAGAGGTAGCTGGTTAAGTATAACTCTTATCTATAAGGTCGCTTACTAGTTCCTTAATTATAATAAAGTCGTCCTCCTTTATAACTCTCCTAGCTACCTCTTAATAATTAGCTATCTAAATAGAAAACTCCTCCTCTACTACATGAAGTAGTCGGGCGTGCGCTTACTTCCTTAATATTAACATTAACGCCGCGTTTAATTTCCTTATGCCTAAGATAAAAGCTTCTGTATAGGCTTTGAGCAAGGTATAGTTTTTGCAACTAAGATTAAGCCATTAATTCTATATCTAGTAGTTATAAATAAGACCTTACGCGGTATATAGTGATCGAATTAAATTAAGCAGATCCTTAATGAAGTTACGCGGCTTGCCTAATATAGCAAGTTAATCACGAATTAATTCCGATACTGCGCCCTTAATTACCTTAAGTCCCGTTATCTATTTATAACGCCAATCTCTATACTTATCCATCTGCTAAGGTAGCTCTACAGCCGTACTTTATATCATTAGTAGGAGGTTATAAAGCTTAAGTCGTTATATAATTTAACGATACCATTCTTCGTAATTACTGTCCCCTTTTAATATAGGAACAGCCCTAAGAGAGCTCTGGTATTCCTTCTTCTTTTATACTATATCCGCCATAATATACAATTAATCAGTTTAACCGTATCGTGCGTGGCGTATATTTATATTAGTTTGTTATAAATTTCTATTGCACCGTGCCGGGATCCAAATTTAAGGATTTATAGGTTCGTGTCGACTTAGTTAATTAAATAATAATATAGCAGCTAATAGAGCTTTAATTAAAGCTGCAAAAGGGCTTATAACCTATTAGGCGACTGAGCAGGCTAATAGAATAATATATATAATACTCTATAAGGAAGAATCTTAGGGGCTTAAAGGCCCCGAGAAGATATCTACACGATGGCCCGCGCGCTGTCACGTAACAGATCGCTAAGCTCAAAGAGACCGCCTAAGTACCTCCCCCCCTACTAACAAAAACTACTAAACTATTTACTCTATAACTTTAATAGAAGTTATAGAGTATATATAAAAGCCTAAATATAAATTATTAGAATTTATTATAATGTGGTTAAGATATTAAGGTAGGATTTTTCTAATTTTTGGTAAGTTTTGGGGTGGCTAGCTTGCTAATATGGCCAGCTCGCCGATAAAACACGTTAGGGCGTATTTGGTTGCAATCTGGAGCTTTTTCAATCTGACGTTAATCTGTGCTTTCGCCGGCGTCAATTAGTAGATAATTAGTGGCGCTTAATCTAGTTAGTCGTACTCAATCTAAAATAAAGCCGACTGTTTGGTTGATCGTTCTAAAAAGGCCTTAGATAAGGCTCAAAATTAGCGACGTCTTCTGCCCACATTGATTAATCCTCTGCTAAAATATACCTACTACCGAACCTCTACTACCAGCTCCTTATTTCGGTGTCTTATTACCATATTATCAACAACTGCCACCCCTACTCCTGCCACTAATGCGCATACACTACGTTCCTCGCGCCCTCTGCCCCTTTATATACAGCCTATAGCTTACTAAGCAACTGCAAAGAAATAGCGTATTAGCTAGACTTATAAAATAGAAGAAGCTATAATTAAAGGCCTAGTAGAGGCTGTTCGGAAAGGGCTCCGCGTAGATAGCTTATATAAGAAAGAAGGCTGGCAGATAGCTCTAGACGCCGCGTAGGCAAAGACTTGATATTTAATTACTATACGGCAGCTTAAAAGTAAGCACGATAGTTAAAAAAGGGATTAGAAGGTATAGAAGGAGCTCTATAATTAATCTAGCTAGGGGTAGGATAATAATAAAGGTATACTAGTTGCCTCTAAAGACGTTATAGATAGATATTTTAAAGCCAATCCTAACGCCGCGAAGTTTTAAGACGCTCCGCCGCTTTTCCTAGAGGAGCTTAATAAGCTATTTTAAGGCGTAGTTATAATAGGCGACTATGCTCTTATAGTTAATAAAGCTCTTAATTAAATGGAGAATAGGCCGCTAATTAATCTTACGCTAATAGAGGAGGAAAGTGCTGCTACTGTGTAGGACGGCAGGAGTAAGGAGGATAAGTCTTATAATAAGGAAGACAATAAGGTAGCTAATAAGGATAAACCTTAATCTTCTATAGAACAGCGTTAGTTAGCTTCGTCAGCTAATAATATTTCCTTAGACAATCGCTCTACTACACCTTCTAGTTAATAATTGTCGTCCTTAGTAGGCCTAAGCCTTTATTATACGCCTTTATTAACGCCTGCTTAAAAGTCTTTACTAACTATAAGAAAACGCGCTGCTAAATAAGCTACTATATTAAATAAATTAGATGCAAAGCATCTATAACCTAGCGATAGGCAACGGATAAAAAACCTACTAGGAAAGACTATAGAGCTAGTATTAAAAGAGATTAGAGCTACGTAAGAGCTTCTTAGTTAAAAGCCGCCTCTAGAAAAGGCCTTAGTAGAGTTCCTTAACGAGTTTAACGATATAGACCTTAACGATTAAGTGCTTATTCTAGAAGCCTTTAAGATAGAATTAATGGTAAGGACTTTATTAATTATATTAGGGGCGTTACGGAAGAGACTAATAGATAGAACTTTGGCAAAAATAAAGAAGAAGGAAGACGTTAAGGGTTAAAATTAGTGGCTGCTTTTACTTTACGTTTGTAATTACTTTACTATTAATAATTTTATTTTTTAGTAAGGATTTTATATATAAATTAGTAAATCCTTAAACCTATTATAAATATACTCTATAAAATTAAAGTAACCGCTTTTCTATATGTGATTATTAGGAAGTTATTATATTAAAAGGCTCTTTTAAAGCGCGCTATATGGCGGTAAAATGTATTAGTATATAATTTAGTATAGTAATTTATTTATAGATTATATACCTATATATTATAAAGGCCTCCCAATTACCTAACAATAGCCTCTCCATATAAGCTCTATAATTTCGTCCTATCTTTAATTTATAGCGACCTTACTCTCTTTCTCTACCATCTATACGTCCTCCTTATTAACCTCCTTATCCTCTACTACACTGTAGTCCTCTAGATTATCCGGATTATATATATTTAAGAAGTTATATACCGCTGTTAATATATATACTAAAAGAATCTATATTGCTAGAGGGAAGTTCTATCTTGCCGCCTTAAAGTATTAAAATTGTCTCTTAAAGATTTTAAAGGTACGCTTAATAATATTTCTTAGTCCTATATAACGTAGATTAAATAGCTCCTTTATATTCTGCGGCCTTATATTTACCTAAGCTTATTTATAAAGATAATATCAAACACCTTAGTATAGTACTAACGTTATAGAGGTATTTAAATAACTAGCGTTAGCAAGATAATATCAACCTTATAGAGCTTTAATGCCTTTCTTCTTTGCCAAATTAATGACTTTATAGTTATAAGCGGTACCTTCCTATCCAGCTAGAACGTATACAAAGTTTATATTAAAATTAACGGCAGCTAAAATGTTTTGCGTTAATATACCTTTCCTACTACGCTAGGGAGCTTGCTTCTTATACCCGCCTTTAATTACGATTAGTAAATATATACTATTAAGCGCTTTAATATAATTGGCGAAGAACGGATATTGCTTTAGGTTATCTACAATCTCATTTAGTATAGTATTTTTAAGTAGATTAATAAGCTCCTTATACAATTTAATAAGCCTAGGAAGAACTATATATACTGCTCTATATATTAAATTAGCTCCGGTAAAAAGACTATATTAAAGTATATATTACCTACTCTTTAACCGTTAATAAGGCGTACTGCGTTTCCTTATAAACTAATTAGTATAACTGATTATTACTAAATATTAGCTAGAATATTAATAGCTTCTCTACTGCGAATAAAAGCTTTATATCCTTTAAGTCGCTATTAATTTAAAGCTATTTAAGCAACTTCCTAAATACCTCTAGTTATATTCTTATTAAATTATAGAGCCTCTATAGGTGGCTATAGAGTAATTATATTATCTACAACGTCCCCCGCTATATATTAGTGTATTAAGTATAAACACCAACTAGTTAGATTTAAACGGCGATAGTAAGGATTAAGAAGAGGACGTTATATAGGGCCTATAGCTACTATAGTAATACCGTCGTCGGTAAGGGTAGTAGCGGTGGGGTTATAATAGGCAATTAGATAGGTATATAATCAGAGCTCCAGATTCGACTTAATAATTAACCTATAGAAAAAAGCTATAGGTTGATCTAACGCTAAAAGCTTAAGTTTAACTACTATATATGGTAAAGCGTGCGAATTTAACACGGTTGCCGATCTAGAGGAGCTCCAGATTAGAAAGTCGTTAGATTAACCAAACACCCACCTCTAGATCAGATTGAGGCTTTAGATTAACTCGGTTCTAAAGCCTCCAGATTTAATCTGGAGCTGCAACCGAATACGCCCTTAATTTAAGTTTTACGGCCACCCCCTATAGCCCTACTAATATGGCTCTATATTTAATAAATAAAGATATATTTTATAGCCCTAGAATAGAGCTATAAAATGGGCCTCTATATATAAAAATTGTATTAATATTGGTGGAATTATATGGGGTGGATTGTTTTAGTAAGAGGGTAATATACTGCTGCGGCTTGGCGATTTTTACCAATAGTATACCCCCTATAGCCCCATTAATATAACTCTATAATTTATAAATAGAGGACTATTTTATAGCTCTATTCTAGGACTATAAAATAGGTCTTTATTTATTAAATATAGAGCGGTATTAGTGGGGTTATAGGGGTAAGCTGTAAAACTTAAATTGAGGCTCTGCGCTAACTAATCTAACCCCTCCATTTCTAGAAATAAGCACCCCCTATAGCCCCACCAATATAGCTCTATATTTTATAAGTAGGGTCCTATTTTATAGCTCTATCGTAGGGCTATAAAACAAGTCCTTATTTAGATAAATTGAACTAGTATTAGTGGAATTAGATAAGGTGACTGTAAAACTTAAGGCTCTACGCTAACTAATCCGACCCCTCTACCTCCAAAACAAACACCCTATATAACTTTACTAAAATAGCCCTAAGTTATATAAATTGACGGTGGCTCTGAAAGAGTCCTCAATATACGTTTATACGCGTTTCCTACTTATATAAGCAGAGTCCCTTCTTATTCAGTCTTTGTAGTAACTACTTTAGTATCTATTACATATTAGGGTGGGCCATTTGGCGCGGTTACGACCGGGTTAATACGAGGTTAGGGTTACCCCTACTAATAACGCGCCCGAACCCCACACGAGGTCGCGCAGCGACCACCCCCAAGTACCCTCGCACGCGATTTTGGGCGAAAAGGTACATAATTTAAGTTTAATTAGTACTTCTAGGCGGTCGCGTAATATTACTCTAAATTTAAAATACTTATACTATAGTGACCGAGACGCCTTAATATAGGACTCTACTTTAGTAACCGAGACGTCTTAATATAGGACTATACTATGGTCACTGCAGTCCTATATTAAGGCGTCTTGGTCACTATAGCCCTATATTAAGGCATCTTGGTTACTATAGTAAAATAACTATTTAGATATTTTTATAAAGCCAATCTAAAGAATGCTAGCCTCATAGCTATTCTAGCTGGTTAATAGCCTATCTCTTATCCCTTGCCGTACTATCTTTTACGCGCTGTCTTATATCCTTAATTATCCTATAGCGACGGCTGTAGAATATAGTCTTGCCGTTAACCCGCTAGTACGCCCTTTAGTAGCAATTAAGAGCTTTAATTAACGGCCTACCTATTAGCCCTAAAGTCTACTTAGCCTAGAGCTAAAATACCAAATTACCGCCCTAAAGCATCTTATATTTCCTTAGTAGCGCCTATAAGTTAAGAATAAATAAAAAAGGTTAAGCGTTAGCTTATAATAGCTATACTGGGGGTATAATAGAAGCTTACGGCAGCTATAGCGGGGGTATAGTAAAAGCTTACGGTAACTACTGCGGAGGTATAGTAAAAGCTTACGGCAGCTGCTGCGGGGGTATAATAGACGTTATAGTAGACAGCTAAGTAGGCTCTGCGGCAGTAGATAGTTAAGGACTCCTTAGTATCTCCCTAGGGGTTAAATATATAAAAGAGGGTTTATCTAAAGACGGAATTTAGCCGTTAACGCGTTTAGAAATAGACGTAGGTATAGGTATAGGTATAGGTATAAATAAAGATAAGGGTACGGGGCCGTCTAAAGACGGACGTATAGACTCTATAGGCTCTATTTAGATACCCGTTTTCCCTTACTAGATCTATATAGGTGTAAATAATACTAATAATCTTTCTATCTCGCTAAGGCGTTCTAAAATCGTCTATACGCGTAATTAGACCCCCTTTATCTTTAAAATCACGGCTTTATATCTTAGCTTAACTACGGCCTTATAGGCGGGCTAGTATTTCTATATTATTATCTTATCTAGCGTAACTACGCTAGCTAGCAAGCTTTCTACCTGCGTAGCAAACCTTTAGTACTCCTTATAGCTAAAAAGGGAGTCCTTCTATAGGGGGTAGAGCGGGAACTACTTATATAGGATTACTAAGTCCTATAATAGGATTACCTTAAGCGCGTAGAAGAGGCGTAGAAGTCCTAAGCCCGTAAGGTTAAGCCGTATAACCTTATTATTAGCCCTCTTTAGGTAGTAGGTCTTTATATATTTTAGCTAGACGTTAATTTTAGGCTATATCTTTAAGCAGAGGGCTTTTTCTAGCACCTCTTGCGTGTAGGGAAGAAAGTAGCCCTTTTCTTTCTTTAGGAAGCCGGTAATTAACCATATAAACGCACGGAGTAGATAGCTAAGGTAGGCTCCCGTTATTGCGTCTATATTCTAGCGTCCAGCCTATCTAATTTAGGCCTCCTTAACGCCGCTAAGCTTAGTATACTAGACACTCTACTTATAGGCGCTATAGATCTTCTCTTTTAAATAAATTTCTACCCCCTAAAATATCTTCTTATTCTATTTAAACTACATATAATAGCTTAACGGCCGTTACGGTACTTTAATACTACTAGGGAAGACATATAGGTTATAGTAGTCCTTTAACTACTAAAAGGATAGGAAGCTCTTAACGCTGTTTTTACCCTAGCGGTTAAAGAAGTAGAAGGCTATTATAGAGAGAGGGTAGAGGATAGGGTTAGTATTACGTATACAGTATATATACTCAACCTTACCGTATTAATTCTGCTTCCCTTATATTATTAATATAATTATATACGGTGCTAGCTTATCTAGTTTAGGCCTTTTATTCTCTAGTTTAATAAGGATAAGGTTAGTAAGCTAAACGTCCCGTCTACTTTTACCCTAGGTAATAGTAGTATAGCCTAAGAAGCGGGTTAAAAAAATGGTAGCTATATAGACCGGATATAAACTTAATAAATACTTAGCCGTAGTTTAAAGGTAAGACTTAACTAAACCTAGTATCTTAGAGCCCGTCTCCTAGCACTAAGTAATTACCTTTTTAAGGCCTTTAATATTATAGCCGCTAGTAATTATAAATAGGCCTTAATTAATAAAGTTAATATGTTAAATCCGGTCCTTATTACAGCAAATACTATCTAGTACCGCTAAGAGCTTCGCCCCCTATAGCGGCTATAAGGCCTTACCTTCTAATTATTATGTATAAAGCTCGGTAATAGCAAAGACGTAGCTATTTATAACTAAGTATTAGACTATCTCGTTAAATAGAGTGTCTAAGGCCTTCTCATCCCATATCTCTCCTTCCTCCTTTATAGCTTCCTCCCCTATAGCTGCGGCTGCCGCTACGGCTATAGCTACCACTACGGCTGCCTTTCCCTTAGTTATCTTCTGCCTCTTCTTTACCTACTTACTATCTTTCTATATATCTTTTTATTTTAACTTATGTTTTTAATAGCCAGCGGCCTATAATTCTTAGTTAATAATTTACTGCTCTAAAAATAGGCAAAGCTTATCTTCTATTACCTAGACGCCGTTTATATTGCCTTCTAGTCTTATATACTAGTCTTCCCACTTTTTTTACTTTAGCTCGTACGCCCTCGTTATATTCTTTAAGCGCTAGGCCTTATAAATATTATATAGCCGCGCCATTTAGGCCTTAAATTCGCTCTAGAGGCTATAGGAGGAGGCTAGGGGGGCTTCGTTCGACCGTAAAGTGGACTATAGGGTAAGGACATTCCTAAAAGACTCTATATCTGTAAGAGGTAAGGGGGAGACGCGTAAGCGCAGTATAGGTAAATAAAGTTACTAAACGCGTAAATATTAAAGGAGAAGAAGAAGAGGGCTCTATATTATATAATTAGAATTGCAGTAGGCCTTTCTATATAAAATTAGAAGCCTTACGTAAGCTAGCGCGGGCATAAGAATAGAAGAGGGTTAGAAAATAGATTATTAAGGCAACGGTAAGGTTAAAGGCGCGTTAAGGCCCTCTATACTAACCTAGTACTAACCTAGGCCTTAAAAACGCGTCTAAAAAGTAGGGGCCACCACTAAAGGGGGGGAGTAATATTTAAACGATATGTCGCGGACCTTAGGGGGTCGCATATAACCTGAGGTTATGCTAAGCTTAACCCAGACCTCTAATACCTCTAGATCTACTAGAAATAAATACTATACTAAAAGGACTTTAAAACAATACCCTGGATATAATTAAAGTAATTTCTACCTAGCTAAGCTTGCTAGAACAGTTAAATATAGCCCTATAAGCTAAAAAAAGTCTTAGCCAAACCTTTTACCGACCTTACCCGACTAGAAGGATCTAAAAGAATTTAACGTTAAGCGTATATAGTAGCACTAGCTAATCTATCTACCTTATTTGGTTACTACGCTGGATTTGCTATAGGGCTAGTAAAGGATATTAACTAAACTCGATCCTTATCTCTATATTAAAACAATCTTCCTTTTAAACTAAAAAATCTTAAAGATCTAAGAAAGTATCTATTAACTCCTGGCTTCTAAAAGGCTATAGAAAAAGGATATAATAACCTAAAACGCTAAGGGACATTTAAAATCGTGCTAAAGGAAGAGGTAAGCAACGAGTAGATCCTTCTACTAAAATGGGTCTTTAAATATAAGTTTAATAGCGACGGCTACTTATAGAAGCTTAAAGCTAGGCTATACGTCCATGGAGGCCTGTAAATTACTAAAGAAGAGACCTATATAGCAACCCTAGCTACTCAAATATTCTATGCCCTTATAGCTATAGCAGCCGCATTTAATTTGGAAATTTAATGGTATAACGCTATAAACGTATTTATAAACGCTAAGCTTAGTAAACTAGTCTACTACTACTACTTAGAAGGATTTAATTAAGATGGACATATCTTAGAGCTACTTATAGTGCTATATAGATTAAAAATCTTACTACTACTTTAGTACAAAGAACTTACTAATACACTAGCTATATTTAGGTTAAAACTAGCACTAGGTACTAACTACCTATTTACTAATAGGCGACTTATTATCTTCTTCTATATAGAAAATATAGCCGTTTTATTTGCCAAAAAGGACCTACTAAAACTAGAAGAATTTAAAGCTAAATTACTATAACGATATGAGATCTGTGTACTAGGAGACCTATAGTGGTTCTTAGGAATTTAAATTAGATAAGATTAACTAAGTTAAAAGCTCTAGCTTTGCTAAGATTCCTATATTAAAAAGATAGCCAATTAATTTAATATTTAATTAGGCAGATTTCCTAAGTTATTACTTCCTGCTAAAGAACTAATTCTATCTAACTAGCAGATGAACCCTTAAAGGATACTAGCCTACTAGTAATAAGTAGGGCCGCTTATACACCTTACCGTATTTAGAAAACCTAATACTACTAAGTCGTATTTTAAGCTGGCCGAATTCTTAACTAATCTAAATTAAAAATACCTTAACGTGGTAAACCAAGCTATCGTCTACTGCCTTAAAACAAAATTAACAGCTATTAAATACTCTGGCGAAGTATACGGAGCATATATCTACTTTAGAAACCCTAAAGGAGAAGACGTTACCTTTTATAAAGTATTTAATACAGTATTTACGGACTATAAAGAAACTAGACAGAGCTCTTAAGGATATTTATTTATGCTATTTAGAAGTCTAATTAATTGGAAAGCAACCCTATAGCAATCTATTACTTAATTAACTACTAGAGTAGAACTTCTCTCCCTATCTACTACTACTGTTAAAATTATCTGGTGGTAATGATTCTTTAAGGCAATCGGCTTTAATTTAGAACGCGAATTTACCCTACTATACGACAATATGTAGACTATTCGCCTACTAGGTTAGGATATACTAAAACTTAATACCAAACTCTAATATATCGACGTCTACTAGTACTGGCTTAGATAGAAGGTTTAAAACAAAAAGATTAACGTCCAATGGGTCCCTATAGCTAAAATGCCTACTAATGGCCTTACTAAAATCTTACCCTATTAAAAGCACGAAGCATAAATAAAGTAATTAAATTTAGTAAATATTTAATATTAAATTTCTATTCTATTTGGCAAATAGTAATATCCGCAATATCCGCTTTGCGATATTCGCAATATTCGTAATATGCTGTTATAATTACCCTACCCCTTTGCTACTCCTAAATTATATCTAAATTTCCTATTTTAGTATAGTCTCTACCTTTATTTTGTTTTCTACAGCTTTAATTACATTATTAAATCTAGGGGGGTATATAACCGACTATCAGTACTACGTTAAAGACACTACTATATTACCTACTATGGACTGTAATGGTTACAGCCGTCTTAATTAGCTTAATGTTAATCACGGCTATATTAAGTATAAGATTAAGGGGTACTAGTAACCCACCTTTCTTGTATATATATATATATAGTCTTTAAAGCTACATTTAGAATTAAGTCGTTTATTTAATTCTTTACACTGCAAAGCTTATAATATACCTAGGTCTTTATAGCCTACCCTAGAAAAAATAAGACCTATAAGATTATTAGTAACCATTACTACTGGCCCGGAATAGTTATAGATATTAACCGTTATATATAGAACTGCAATAACTGCTATAGGTCTATAATTCTACAAGATAAGACTCTAGGACTATTAAAGCTACTTCTAATACTAAAGCGTCCCTAGTAGTATATCTTTATAGACCTTTATAAATTACTGGTAAACTGTAATAAGTATAATATAGTTAGAATTCTAGTTAACCGCTTTAGTAAACGACCTTTCTTAATTCCTTATTATAAGAATATTAATGCTAAAGAGGCGGCCTAATTATATATCTATTATATCTACTAAATTTACAAACCAATAGATATTATTATATTAGACTATAGGCTGTAGTTTATATTGGCCTTTTAGAACGAATTTACCCAGATCCTAAGGATTAGGCTAAAGCTATTTATAGCGTACTACCTCTAAACAGACAGCTAGATAGAGATTATAAATTAATACTTAGACTAGAGACTTTTGTTAGGACACCAAGGTCCTTAGGGCATGTAGTAATGTGACAACAGTAACGGGATGCAAAGAGTATCTGGTTCTTGATGAAGTAGAACTGTAAAACTAAATTCTGCTGTTCTCTGATGCGGGGCGACTACGTTTTATAGGCGCCTCGCCTGCGCCTCGCCTACGCTAAGCCGGTTACGGCCAGTGCGTCTCTATGGCCTAACAATTGCCCCCCCCTTCTTAAGCGGCTGTCCTCAGCCGACGCTATTATACAATAGGAGTG
>Ga0307515_10014835_pt1 | contig 14405 bp, 11 predicted proteins | sample 17_EM_MG_FD_194513 | JGI IMG/M metagenome (GOLD analysis project Ga0307515, IMG submission 194513) | Populus trichocarpa ectomycorrhiza microbial communities from riparian zone in the Pacific Northwest, United States - 17_EM | ecosystem: Host-associated > Plants > Roots > Unclassified | place...
GATCATGAGGTTTCTTCGTTTATAGCAATAGAACTTTTCATGCAATCCCAGATCACCAATCCATGTGAGAAATTCTACAGCTAACAAAGTGCGGGGACGTTGTTCATAAATCTAACTAATTAAAGAGATTTTCTAAACATCTGGTGCTTAATTCCAATTCTCTCGCACTGTAAACCTTGGTTGATTTAGACAAAAAAACCAAGAAAAAGAAAAAAGTCCGAGGAGGTGACATCGAAAAGAGGTGCGTATTTCAAATTCCCTGCCTAAAATAACAAATACCAAAAAGTTCGAGGATGGCTAAAACAATGGAAAGTCTCGGGGTATTAGGAAATGCAGCTCTGCTGAGGGGTTTAGAGTTTAGACCTATTATTTCATTCCAATTAGTGTTCAAATTATTTTTTAAAAAAATATTTTTAGATTGTTTTGAATGTGTTATATCAAAAATAGTTTTATAAAAATAAAAAAATATTATTTTAAAATTTTTGTGAGCAAATTTTTTTTAAAAAATAACTTCTGCTACACTTTTAAACAAGCTCAGAAACAGGAACCTTACACGGAAGGATATAACGGTGACACTGTGTTTTTTAAAAAATATTGAATTTTTTTGTTTAAAATTTTACTTTTCTTTTCTTTATTTATTTATTTAATATATTAATGCTAAAAAATATATTATTTTAATATATTTCTAAAAATATATATTTTAAAAAATAACCGTGCAATACAATAACGTCGAAAATACTGTGTTATGCGGGGGCGCTTCTGAGCTCTACAATTGAGTTTTAGGCCACTGCTTTTTGGATTTAGCAGAGAAACCAGTGGGGATTTGGAAGGACTTTAACTTTTGATTTCGTAAAATTTTAAATGGACCGGCCCAAACCCTAAAAAAAATTCATAAGAAATAGACATGGCCCGGTAGTTTTACTTTTACATGCAGTCCTTCCTGATTTTTGCAATACCATACATAATTTTAGTATTGTTATTAAATTTGGTTTATTTTAACGGATTAATTTAAAAAATTATTAATTTAGAGTTTGATATAAGTTGAATTTTAAATTCAATTAAAAAAAAATTGACTTTATAAAATCTAATTGACCCGATTCAAACATAATCAAGTTAACATCAAGAATTTTTTATATTAAAAAATAAAATAAATTATTTTTATAAAAATAATTAATTTATATTTGAATTAAACGGATCACCTAATAACTTATATTTACCGAGTTAATTTAACTACCACGTATTCTAGCACTAATTTATGAAAATTATTGTAACTTTTTTTCCCAGTGTTAAAGACTTTATATGAATATTCAACAGGAACAAACATTACATTCTCAAAACTTGAGGACCCAAATCGTAAAACAATTCTTGGATTGACCATACACGTGTTAAGTCAACCTCAAACTCACACGTGTCCGAGAATGATCTGAAACCCCAAATCCCCAATCCATCAATAAAAGCAAGTACAAAACTGCATCTAGGGTTTTAGACAAAGCGGAAAAAAAAAACCCAAATTAAAGAATCGGGGATTCAAAAAAATCGAAATCAAAAGCAAAAATGTTTCCAGGATTGTTTATGAAAAAACCAGACAAAGCAGAGGCTTTGAAGCAGTTAAGGTCACACGTGGCCATGTTTGGTGCCTGGGTTGTTGTGCTCCGTGTCACTCCTTATGTTCTTCATTACATCTCTCATGAAAAGGATGAGCTCAAGCTCGAGTTCTAGATCCCACCTTTCTTTCTGAAGGTAATCAAATTCCCTAACTTTCTTCTTGTTTTTGATTTATTAGACTGTTCTGGGAGATGTGTTTTTGTTAATTTTAGGATCGACGGGAATCGGATTTAGTTTAGTTTTTGGGTTCTTTGACAGTTTTGGGAGATGAGTATTAATTTGATTTTCTGTTTGACTGGGCGATAGGAGTTTCAACGGTCACTCAAAAGAAACCCCTTCTGGGTTAAAAAGGTCGGATTGGGTTATTAAGTGTTTTTCTTTTAATTATTTTTTTATGAACGAGTGTATTGAAATTTTGACTGCTTAAATCTATGATGTGGGCCTTTTATATCAACGATCTTAATAAATTTTTCTTTATAAATAAAAGAAATAGATCAATCACTTGAATGCTTAGAGTTGAAATCGTGACTTTGCTTGTTCAGTGGGGTGATACTGGTGCTTCGATCTTTGAGCTAGCATGTAATGCTGTGCTGCAAATGTGATTTTATGGACTGTTGGAAATAATTCTGAATTGAAGTTTGAAATATATGGTCCATAAACATTGAATTGAAGGGCTAATGTGAGCTTAGAATGATGAAGGGAAACTTATTTTTCTTCCTTGGGTTTGGTTGAAGAAGCCTGTGGCGAGCAGTGGGTGAAGTAGAGAGGAGAGGAGGATGAAGTGAGGGTATCTGTCAAATTATCCTCCAGGTATTTACAGGAAGGAACAGTGAATTTTGGCAATTATAAATTGGACATCGTCGATCATAAAAAAATGGTGTTTAGAATGAAATGATGGGATGTTTGTAGTGAGGGGATCTGTTCCATTTGAAATTGAATATGATGGTTAAGCTCAACGTGGAGGATTTCGTTTGGTTTAATGTCAGCTGAATTCTTCAGGTGAAAAAGGAATTTATGAAGTTTACTGACATCAGTTATCTTTTTTAATTGTCAAATTATTGAACACAGCAATGCGGTGCTGTTGTCCTCCTGTACCTCCTGGGTCCTAGGTGGTTCATTCTGGTCATGAACCAAAGTCATTTAGAAATGTTTTGTTTTTTGTTTTTTAATATTTAAGTCCTGGTAGTGTTGTCTTTTGAGGATTGTTGGTTTGTTATGTGCAAATGCTTCAACTTGTATGGTGCTTACAGTCAATCTCAGATCTGGCTTGCTCAATAGGCCTTTTTCCTTGACAAATAAGAGGAGAATTAGATGTCGGGGGCCATTTTAGGCACTGATTGCATGTTAGTTTCTATTAAGAAATTGCTCTAACGCCCAAGCTATTTATAGTAATTCGATGGGTTGCAAAATTAATGGCATGTTGCCTAGTTAGTATGTAAAGCACGTTGATCAATTCCTTACTAATTTAGTTGTACAGAATCCCAGGGAGCTTTAGATACCCCCCCCCCCAACAGTCCAGGGAACTTTTTTGCTGCATTGTTGCCTTTGTCATTTTTGATTTTGTGCTGGCATGCTCCTGCACTGGCACATGCACACTCATAAGGTGTTCGAGTTCTTTTTTTAATGTCTACTGAGCAGTGATGATATTTGCACCATAGTATTACTTTAAGTTAATGCCTATTATTGTGCATTGAAGGTCATAGTGTGTGTTTCTGTGAAGTATTGTGAGGAGCATTTTATTATCTGAAACCTTTTTTCATTTATAAGAGTGTCAGTTATATTCTGCTGTCCATTAAGGCCAGTGAATTGGTTCAGACTTCTGAATGGCAATGTTAGTCAAGTTCACTGGCTTGTTTAAGTTTTTACTTGTTAATTCGTTATCATTGCTTGTTGCAAAACATTTAACTTGCTTTCAGTCTCGTTATTTTTTGGATTTTTTTAGAGATTTTTTTCAATAGTTGTTAATTTGCGCACCATATGGTGAGCTTTAAATTGCTAGAAAAAACCATAGATAAACTCGATGTCTTATTTCCAGGTTCCAGTGTCACAAATTGTTTTTAATTCTTTATCTTATTTACTGATGTTATATTTATTTGATCTATTTTTCTTCTGCTGCAGTGGTCCTGGAGGAGACGAATTCTGTTGAGATGAAGATGAGTGTCCGACCTCTATCTATTTTCTTTCCTTCTTCAAGCTGAAAGCACGTGAAGTTATCTTGTACTTGCATTAGGTCATCTTTTCTAGCTTCTTATGATTTTGGAGTTTCAATACTTTGATATTATTTAATGGCTGGTTGATGTATTTATTCCGTGGAATATACTTAGGTGAAAGAATTTTATTTCTTAGGAGGAATGTTTTACGTGTTATTTCTGAATGGTGTTCTCTGCCCGGAGGCCACGCGGGGCATACAATATTAAGCATGTTCCATCTCTGCGGTTAGATGATTTTTCTTCCATGAAAAGGGGGGGAGACGGGATGGGAGGGCCGGCGGGAAGGCTGCGCTGTCTTGAAAGTAATAGTCATTAAGGATCGGCCGACACATCTCTGTTGCAATTTGATCGTGTCTTTGAAATGAAAAGTTTGAAAGAGGAATTGGAAGCTGCATGAGAGATCTCTCTAATGCAACTAGAAATTTTACAGGGATATTTCAATTCAGCCCGATGAAACAGGCAGAAACCACTGGTCCATATAAGCAATTTAGTGAAGATAGTTGATTTCCATGTTAAATTAGACTAAAAAGGTGACTAAAATGGGTTTTACTCCTGAAAGGGAAAGGCTCGTTGAAGGAGAAGACATGCTGGTCAATGAGTGGCTGAACAGTAGAACAACATGCGAACAACCAATAACCAGTTGCCGACAGGTCCAACCAAGCCAGGTCACCAGGGCAAGCTTTATCCCGCGCTGTGTTGTGTTGAGCCAGCATGATTCGAGCTGTTTTACTTTTTTCTTTCAGCCCCTTTTTGCTATGCTATGCTATGCTTCAATGAAAATAGAAAATACTAGACTCTCAAGGCACGCTAACATGGTATCTCACTGTTTACTATTTTTGTGCAAAAGGACGATTCACCAGCATCGCTTCCTTTTAGTCCTTCCTTTCCCACTAACAATGGAGTCAATAAAGGCATGACAAGTGGCGAGTCCACAACCCTCCAAATAAAGCACTGGTTCACTTTCTCTCCTAGCCATCTATGCATTGTTTTGACTACCAATATTTAATTATTTCTTAATGCCTTGAAAATTTTGTGAAGTGCTTTCTGGTCCCATCCCCCCGCGGCCCACGATGCTCCTCAACAGTAAAATAACAATTAAAGGAAAAAAAAAATAGAAAGAAGACTGTTGTAGTGCCATAGCAAATTCCTTGAGTTGATTTTTTGTATGGATGAATTCGAGTAAAAATCAAGCTAAGCTTCGAATTATATGAAGAATAAAGATGAGTTTCTTGAGAGTAAACTCCACCTCTCCTGATCATGAACACTTGTACAAAATATAAAAAAACAGAAGCAGAAGTTACGACAAACACCCCATAATCTTAATGTATTTATTAACAATAACAAAATTACTTTATATATCAATGTCTTGCATTCAAGTTTAGAAGGAAATAAACAATTCTTTTACATAAATATATCATTTTAAACATGAATAACGTACTTAAAATCAATCTATATTTAATTTTGATGCCATAACCTCCATGATAAATAAAAAATTGCCCTGCCCTAACCTCACTCTTTAAAAAAACGAGAAACGAAAAAGAAGAACTTAGACCAAGTTTTCTTGAGCTGTTAACTACTAAATAGTATTCAGTCACCAACCATAAACAGCATCTCCATTACACTCATCCTTCCTTCTTCCCACCTACAAAAACTAATTGCAGTTTACCTCCAAAATTCTTTGACGTTTCCTTGAACACCAATTCTTCCTCCTCTCCATCTCTCTGTCTTTGGCAATTTCTCACTTTAGGCAAGAAAAGGCCAAGAATGTTGATCAAATCCTCGGCATAACACGCACATGTTATAGACCTTTGGGTTGATTTAGATGAAAAGTCTCGTGGGGTGGAGATGGCTATGGCTGAGAATTGAAGGGCCAGTAAGATGAGCCTTAAAAAAGAGGGCAATCAAAGAAGAAGTAATAACAGAGGAAGAAGATCCCATGCAACAAGCCCATGGATGATGTACCTGGTTCAGTAGGGACTAGTGCTAGCTTCTCTTTGAGATTGGGTCAGACCATCTTCTCTTCTGCTTCTCTTCTTTTCATGTCTCTGGGTGTTGAATTCTACAGCTACACTGCTTTCTGGTAAACTCTGTTCTCTTCTTTTCATCTCATTCATGGAAGTTCATCTAGTGTCTTCGATTTTGTTGTTTCTTGTTTTGGTATTGCAAGACAGATGTTACATTTTCAATTTATTTTTCTTCGGGATAATCGAACGCAAATTTAGGAGGACACAGATTACCGTAAATCTTAAATTAACTCAATTGTTAGTTTCGATCATGAGTCAAAGCAACAACCTGTGATCGATAATGGAAATAGCCTGCCTTAAATTTCACATGATCTCTTACGTTTTGGTTACCGATTTGTTGGTAGAAATGAGGAAATCTTTTGTTTTAGTGCTGTAGATTTTTCAAAAGAATCCTGGAAACAGAATTTGTCCACTCAACAAATCAAAGTTACTTAAATTTTCTGTTTTCTGCTTAATTTGTGAAACCATAATGTCTAAGACCTTGTTTTTCCGAACCCAGTCAAGAGCTTTGAGAAATTTACTTCAATCAAATTACTAACTCTAGCCATTATATCAAAATGGATTATTTATCCCCTCAATTTGCCATTTCTGGTCTCAGCTTTCAAGCACGAAAAGTTTTCTTCTGTTAGATGAGCTCTTGTTGATGTTTTTTCTTTTTGTGGCACCCACTTCCTGGCGCTGCGTTGCTTCTGGCATCTTTGACAATATTTCACCTGAGTTTAATTTTATTTTAAATTAGTTAATCAATGTCAGGATCTCTGTGTACTCCCCCTAAAAGATCTCTTGCATTTCTCTTGTCCAAATAGTTTCAGGTTTTGTTACTCATCTACCTTCTTTCAAAGGTCCGCCTTGTTCTTCTACATGTCACGTCTTTCTCGTCTCACATAAACCTTAAATGAAATGTAGTATAATTTGTGTGATGACTCATAATACAGGAACGGGATTCCACTCTGTCCGTAAGAGCTAGTTTAACTACAGTGTTGGCTCCATGCGGTATGTTCCCTGCTTTCTGTTTAGTGGAAAGCATGTGCTAGTGCCTAACTTTTTGTCCAAAAGTTCCAGCGACTTTAACCATCACTTTCTCAAGAAAGCAGTGCATATTTTGTTCAAACAATGGCTGATTTTACTTGCACAATATCAATTGATCAGCATATTGAATCATCAGAGGCCCTTCATGGGTTTTTATGCTTTTATAAAATCATATTTTTGCTTTTCAGCTACTTAGTTACAATCATGGGTTTGGCTATTCCATGGAGTTTCACATTGGCAATAGTTGATGGATACTCTGTTCTGGTAAAATGCCCTATTCGACAACCGGGAATACTTCTGATTATTGTCCTTGGAGATTGGGTATGTACCGTAGTGATTTATCCAAAATTAATTGATGCGGTGATTGGAACAAGTGACAAATTCCATCATGATACATGGCAGGTGTTATCAACTCTCATATTAGCCGCAGCATGCTCAACAGCTAGCGTTGTGGATCTCCTGCTCCACTCTAATGGATCTCATTGCCCTCCAAAGATTTGCAGCAGGTATCAAATATCGGCTGCCATGGCTTTCTTGTCTTGGATTCTGTCTATGGCTTCATCTCTTTTCAATCTTTGGTTACTCCCTTCCTTGTGATTTTTCACTCGTAGTTCAAAGGCAAATTTTGCGATTAGCGTAAGATTGTTAATGGTTAGAAAATCCAAGTTCTGTACGTACACATGTTCAAAGTTTTGACAATTGTGGATCCAAAACCATATGGTTACAATTTTGTTTACGTATTTGAGAAATTATACAAAAGCATTGTAATTAGGTTTAAATTAACTTGATAAAAAACCATCAATGTTTTGTACTTGATGTGCAAAAAGGTTGAAAAATTGTAGTACAAACTGTTGTGGCTTTTCTGTCCAAAGCTCTCAAACGTGGGTATCCTCCAGAATTACTCCTGTTTCCTGATTCAAAACCAAAGGGCCCCTGTAATCAATCCTAAACCCCTGTCCAACACTCACTCGAATTTCTGCTGAGGTGCTTGCTAGGGGTAACTGAAGTTACTGTGGCCTGCTTGTGGGTAAAATATATCTTGCTCGTAACATCGACTTCCAATTAGGTGATTTGACATATTCACTTGGAATTCTATAACATCTGCTACCAGTTCTGTTAAGTTCCATAACAGCAGATTCCTGCATCTATGTACCACGTCGGATCATAATATTTTTGTTAATGCCATTTTCTATCAATGCTTTGCAGACCAGTCAAACTCAAACTACAATATGTACATTAACAGCAACTTATCTTAACTAGTCAGTTCACGAGAGGAAACACCCCTCAACATCCCATTGTTGTACAAGAAGGCAAACGGTTTTTTTTCCCCAGAAAAATCTAGCGATTTTATTGCTGCTCGAGGCATATAACTTTAGAAAGTACAGTAATTTGTTCGGGAAGCTAACTTAAGCTTATAGCCAACTAGGTTTAGCACCAATCTGAACATAAAAGCACTCAACAGTTTTGCGGCAAACATATTATCTCCAACAATATGTTCCAGGCCTGCAGAAGGATATGGATCGATAATCTTTAAGGCCAGCATAAAACTCGTTCTATCAAATCTTAAGTGCCACTCCCTGGTAGTTCACATTTATCACCAATGGACAGACGACATCGCATCAACAGGGAGAAGATTAAAGTCACCCAGTTGGCAGACAACACCTAATTCTTCACGTCTCATTACTCTGCATGTTCTTTTTTTAAGCAGTCATTGCTCCGACAAGGAGCAAAACAAATAGATTTCCTTGGTTGCAACGCACCAGAATCTGCTCATCTTGATGCAAACAAACTCAATACCTACAAGATGAGAAATAAATATATTAACGATGGGGGAAGATAAACATATGCGAACTCATCAATCATTATCTATCTCAACCATTGAATCCACCAAGAAAGGCTGCTTTCTGAATTCATTTGCAGCACACTTGACTGTCTGTTTACATGCTAGACACCTATATGAACATGGACATTTGCATTCATATGATTATAAGCGAGAGAAAAAATATTACTGTCAAGAATCAAGATGTTCTAGAGGACCATACACCACCAGCCATCCAATTAGCAAATATCATTTACCTGGTTGTCTTGATCTCATCAATCATTATCTATCTCAACCATTGAATCCACCAGGCAAGGCTGCTTTCTGAGTTCATTTGTTGCATACTTGACTGTCAGTTTTCGTGTTACACACAGCTATACCGCCATGGAGCAGGTGCACTTCTTTGATTGTAAAAGACACAAAAAATGTAACTGTCAAGAATCAAGATGTTCTTGATGATCATACACCACCAGCTATCCTTTTAGCAAATATCATTTGCCTGATAGCAAAATGCAGAGGCTGGCAGCACATCCATGGTGCTAAAAGCTTTCAAAGATCCTTACAGAACATGCACCTGTATTGAACAGTAAAGGACAGAAATGAGGAAAAATGATATAACAAATCAAATTTGCAGTAAAACCTGATCACAAACATGTAAGTTTAACAAAAACATACCAAATTTCTCAAACTTTTGAAGGTGAACACAAAAACCCAAGGGATAGGCTCACAACTAGTCAACTGTTAACATTCAATCCTCTTGCTGCTGCTTTTGAGCTACAGACATTTCCTTCTTCAACACGGCTGCCATGTCCTCATTTTCCAACTTCGCATACCCTTCAATAAAAGCACCATAAATTGCTAAATTTTATTAAAATCCTTTCCCCACCATCTCTGATTGAAGTTTCAATGCTTCCTCCAATTTCCCATCCTCGCAAAATCCCTTAAACAACAACTCATAACTCTTCCCACTCGAATGCAAACTAAGATCTCTCATTGCATTCCTCATAATCTTCAAAGCTTCAAAAACTCTTTTCTGCTAACAAAGCCCTCTCCTACACATATTCTTATACACAAGAATAGCCGAATCAACACCCCCAATTCTACAATACCCCTTACTAAGATGCTCAAAAGTAACACAAGTACTCTCAATTCCACTCAACCCCATTTCTCTAAAAAGACCCTCAGCTTTCTCAACCTCTCCAACCTTGCAAAACCCCCCGATAATAGTATTATAAGCAACAATATCAGGCACTATTCCTTTCACTCTCATTTCCTCCCATAACTTCTCTGCTTCACTCAACCTCCCTCCCTCACAAAAAAAAAAGCCATTAAAAACACCAAAGCTAAACCCATTTGCAACACAGCCAAATCTGCCCATTTCACTCCAAATCTCCTCAACCATCTGCACTTCGCCATCTTTATAGAAACCCACCACTGATTCATTAAAGCTATGTACATTAGGCGTATTTCTAAAACCCCTTCTCATTTTCCCCTCAAGTTCACAACTTCCCAATCCGAAAACCTCCTTAAAAACCCCATAACCAGCAAATGACCCTTTACCCCTCGAAACCTCACATATCAAAGTATTACAAGTACTAATTGATGGGCTGATCCCTTTAGACCTTAACATCCTCACAATCTCAAGAGACCCATCAATCCTTTTCAATTCTAAACAAGATTTATCAACAAATCAAACACAAATGGAGCTGAATCACACTCTCTATAAGTTTTCACAAAAGCGTTTTTAAAAAAATCACTTCTTTTAGCGTTTGGTACCTGCGACAACCTTTTTCCTGTACAATTCAGTTCCATCCTGTCTAGTCCTGTCTGCCCCGCAAAGGCACCCTCATCATTAGTTAACAAAACGAGTGACCGGAGTCCGGACCGAATAATGTCCCGGCCCTTGGACTTAAGGTGGGCAAGAGAGAGGATATAAATGATGGTGGCATAGGAGTGGAGATTGTGAGTGCAAAGGGAGGAGTTGTGGAGAGTGAAGCGGTAGGAGCGGAGGGCAAGATGGGGATTTGATTTTAACTGGAGGGTGATTTGGGAGAAGCGAGTAGGGGTGAGGGGTGTGGTGGTGCTGGTGAGGAGAGAGCGGAGGCGGGACCAGCGGGATTTGGAACGGTTGTAGGTGAGGAGGGAAATGATGGTGGAGAACTGGAGATTAGGGGGAGTGGTGGCTGGGTGGTGGAGGTGGTAGAGAGTGGGGTGGCAGTGGAGGAGTTGGAAGGGGGAGGAGGCGTTTCAGGAGTGGTGGTGGCATTGGAGGGAGAGCATCGACTACCGTAGGCTGTGTTGAAAGCCAGCTGTTTTTTTTTCCTTACATTTGTTTTTATTTTAAATTTAAAGGGCCGCAAATCCGAGAAATTTTCCGTAATATAAGATTGACAAGGTACATCGGAAAGTTATTAAATACCCGTTTGGTAATTTTTTTGGGTTAAAATTTATTTATTTTTGTTTTAAATTAAATTTTTTTAGTATTTATAAATTTTTTTTGATGTAGGTTATAAAAAATAAATTTTAAAAAATAAAAAAATATTATTTTAATATATTTCAAAATAAAAAATATTTTTAAAAATAATTTTTATTACATTCCAATACTTTATAAATCCGAGCCATGATATTCTGGCAAGATATGTTTCAATACAAGTTATAAGTTGAATGAATTAATCTAAATTTATCTAGTTAAATCTAAAATAATATTGATTTAATATTTTAAAAATTAAAAGTTAAAATTATATTGTTTTAATTTTTTTAAAAAATTAAATTAGATTTTGATTAGATTCATTAACTTGAATAGGAATAATTCTAACTCAATTTAATTTAAAATATAGATCAAATTAGTAAATATCAGAAAGGGATTAATGTATACAGGTAAGTGTGTACACACCATATCCATCAGAAACTGGAATAGAAATGCTTTTGGATGATGAAAGAATCATATTCATTGTTGTTCCCTCTCAAATTCTTGCTAGTACGATCACAAAAAGCAACAGGCTCTGAACAATTCCTTCCAGAATCACTTGCATTTATGCTCATATTCCACTTGTTAATGTCTCTGTGCTAAGCTAATTAATGGAAGAAACAAAAGACTAAAAGAAGGCAACTGAGAGAGTCTTGACATCATCAGACATCACAATTATTTCGTTCTTGTAGTGGTACTGATCATCAAACATTGATCAGTCACTGTTGAGTGCTGATCCTTTAGACGTTGTTCTTCGATGATGATGCTTTACCAAGTTTAATGAACTGCAAAAACTCAATAATTTATATTCATTCTTAGCCGCAAAGTCTTGTAACTTCCCTTTGAAGCTGCACAATACTATACGTAATCAAATAACTAGGAATAAATTCCCTTAAAAAGAAAGATGACAAAGTAGAGCCGAAGAGACAGTCATATTTATGGATATTATCAATATTATGCATGCATGTTGCAAAAGTTGCTATCAAATACATGAACAATTTGAAGGTTAGACCATAACATTACTAGAACAGGAATTTGTTCTCCTATGTCAACATTTCTATCGACAGATAGTGATAAATGTAGATAGAATTCAAGATCTTAATCATCTTCTAAATGATGGATACATCTTAAGGCCACATGCTTTCATTCTTCCATATATTTGATTAGCATTAATGAACATATTTAAATATTATCATTCGAACCATTCTGTCTTTAGTCTTTAGAAAATTAGGTCATATATAATTTAATTAATGCCATATATACTTTGGATGCTCTACTAGTGATGAAAGTTGAATTATTGCAGAATCTTTGCTGAGTTATTTGGGTAATCTCGTCTAATCAACTTTTTAAGATGCTAAATTCTTATTCTCGTGGAATTTCCCAGGTTTCTTAGTATGTGCGTGATCCCTCTCTAACTAGATATGTGGACAGGACCTAATCCCTTCATTCTATACCTAATTTACCTACATCAAGATCAAAGTTCCAAGTTGTTTGATGTTATAACAAAGATTTATCCGTTGGAACACGTTGTTCAATGTTTTCTGAAATTACTATATTTTTGGATTTCTAATCTTTGACAAGCTTCAGTGTTGGTGGATTGGGACAAATAGACGTGGAAAGTGAAAATTCGTATATATTCTTCAGTGGGACATCATCCAAATATATGCCTAAATGCTCTAATAGGTGCCTTGAACGCCCTTGCCCTTCTTGAAATGGTGATTCTTATGCATACTCATGTGCCACCATCACCATATCACTAAGCATAATTCCTTGCGTCAATTATAAGCCAAAAAACACACAACTCAAATTTGAAACACTCAAGCACAGTCTCTATATAGATATTTGACCTCTAATAATCTCTCTATCAGAAACCCATAATTTTTAGCCCTATATAATGCCTGCTTAGGTAAATTGTTAGACGCCGCAAAAAAAAAAAACAAGAAAAAAACCATGAAATACAGTGAGATAGTTCACTATAGCCACCCTCAACACAAGCTGAGATTTGAGTACTCAGAATTTCCATTCAAGTGTGATGGCTGCAAGGAAGTTGGGATTGGATCGCGTTACAAATGCACCGTGTGTGATTTTGATCTCCATATGCAATGTGCCATCCCCTCTCCCGCATTCTCCCACTCTTTCTACACCAAATGTTCCTTCCAATTCTTCTCGAGACCTCCTGGTGACAAGCCTCGCAATTGTAACGCGTGCGAAAGGGAGGTCACGGGCTTCCTTTACCATTGCAAAGACTGTGGATTTGATCTTCATCCTTGTTGTGCGAAGTTGCCTATGGTTCTTGACGATGGAGAAATTAAGCTATATCTGTACAGGAAGGTGAGTGCATCATGTCAAAAATGTGGACGTAAAGGCAGGAGTTGGAGTTACAGATCTTCATGCAAGAAGTACAATTTGCATGTGGCCTGTGTTAAGGACATGCTCGTGGAGAATTGGCAAGGGTACTTGGGTGAAAAGAGTGTTAGGAAATTTGATACGAGGATTCCTAGCTTGAAAAATACACTCCTTACTCATAACAAGAGCAACAGTAAGGCCAAGAAAGGTTTGGAGATGGCTGGATTGGCCCTTCAGTTTGTTATATCGGCGGTGCTAGGCGACCCAACAAGTCTTATAGCAGGGGTGATTGGTACTATGATTTCAAAAGCTTGATGTAAGCACATGTTATGCTTAGATTATTATGTTTTTCCTCTAGACCCTGCAGTAGAAAATGTACAAGTCCGGTAATATGGATAAAGGATCCATGTGCCTCTTATGTGAATAAATACTATCTCATCTTTATTTTCTCGTGGGCTATTTCTTCTGCTGATTTTTATAGATTTAATGTTGAGAAATTGTAGAGAACAAGACTAAAATGTTTAGTAATCGAGCTGTTCGGCTTATTTTTTTCCCCTTCAGTCCACTACAGCCCCAGAACAAGACCAAGCTAGGCTTGAAAAAGGGATGCTTTCATATGGGTTGTGATTCCAACTTGCGATGTAAAGACAGGGTGGCTCGGTGTAAAAGAGTCAAGACTGAAGTCCATTATCGTGAATTGCAACGCGATTGAAGAGTGAACCCAACTTTTTTTAATTTAATTAATTAATCCATCCTAAATATTATTATCATCTATGAATTCTCACTATTCAGTGAAATTTCATTTTAGTTCCTTAATTTTTCATATTTAGTGTCTTTTAAATATTTGTGTTTCAATCTTAAATTTTATGAAAGTGAGAAAATCACTAAAAATAAGATAAGAGTAA
>Ga0307515_10014836_pt1 | contig 14405 bp, 10 predicted proteins | sample 17_EM_MG_FD_194513 | JGI IMG/M metagenome (GOLD analysis project Ga0307515, IMG submission 194513) | Populus trichocarpa ectomycorrhiza microbial communities from riparian zone in the Pacific Northwest, United States - 17_EM | ecosystem: Host-associated > Plants > Roots > Unclassified | place...
ACTCGTATAAGAGAACAGCCCACCCGAGTCCGGTGAGTAGCGCACAAAGGCGCTCACTTGATTGAAGCTTTCGCCGAAGACATCTTTGCCGGCGTACACCTCGCCGCCGACCGTGAAGCTCTTGATCGGTTGCGAGTAACGCACGGTGTATTCGTCGCCGCGTTGGTAAGCAACGCCGGAATAAGTTTGGTTGTCCACGGTTCGATAGCGCAAGTCCAGCGTTCCGCCCCACTTGGCGTGCCAGCCGAGGTCAACCATGTGCGTTCGAGCGCCCACATCGTTGCCGAACACTCTTTGGTCGGCGCCCCAATGGCCGATCACGACGCCATCCATCGAGAGTCCATCGCGATAGATGCCGTGCACATACCAGTTGTTTTGCCACTCGGACGTTTCGTACGTGAGATCAAATTGACGGAACAGCCGCGGAAAGTTCACGCCCATGGACAGCGCGGAGTTGCCGAGCAAGTAGTTCTTGCCGCGAGAGGTGTCCTCGCCGCCGTATTCGAAGTAGACGGAAAACGGTGTGCGGCCGGGGTAGATGAACCGGCTCGTGAACGAGGCGGCTTGGTTACCGAACTGGTCGTCGATGTTCTGCCCGGGCCCGAAGTTGTCGACCTGCGCGGGACGGAAGAACGCGTCGACAACATCCCGCCATGAATTTCCGTTGCGGGGTCCGCCGCCGTATTGCATCAAGCGATTGAACCCGAGCGACCAGCCTTCCACCGGAGACGTCGACAAATGAATGCCGACCATGCGGGGATGGCCTTCGACGAGTTGGTTCTTAAATAGAATGTTCTTTGATTTCGTCATGCGCGAAGCGAACAGCTCGTACTGAAAGCCGAAGCGGGTGAGCGGCCGATAGTTGGAGAGCGTGGCGGACGGCATCGTGCGCGCTTCGGTGCTTAAGAGCATCGCGCTATCGGTAAAAGGCGAGAGCCAGTGATCTCGATAGCCGAGGTCGAGCTGCGCCCAATCGAAGCCGAGACTGATCAAAGTACCGGCGCCCACCACTTCTTCTGCTTCTTTTCCTTCGTAAACGATACCGCCCACGCTTAACAGCAGATAGTCGCTCGGCTGAATGTAGGCCTGCGCCGAAACGTTAAAAGCGCTTTCCGTCGTCAGCCCATAGCGGTTGGGGATGACACGGCCTTCGCCGTCTTTGTCGCTGCTCCCGCCTTCCGCGCTCAAGTGAGTGATGCCTGCCGGGTCCGCATAGCGGCCCAAGTAGTGCCGCACTTGCTCGCATAACGCTTCGTCGATTTTGCAGGCCTTCGGCAAGGCATTGAGAACACTTGCCGCCCTGATCGGCCGGGTCATCGCCGGGCTGTCTCCGAGCACGAGCACTCGCTCGATCTGCCGCTCCATTTCGGGTTCGAGATTGAGGGGAAGGTAGGGCGAAACGCCGCGCGCCATCGCATTGTGAACGAACACACCGAGGAGGCACGGCGTAGCTAGGAGAACTCTCTTCATGAGTAGCGATGGTTTCCTAAGAACAAAGGCCGCGGAGAATAGCGCGGGGGCCTTGGCCGTGTCTCGTCGCGGAGTTAGCCGGCGGCCAGTGTCGCAATTGCATTCACCGCTGTGCCCATTCCATTGGTGATGCCAACTCGCGAAACGAGTGCGAGCTGATGGGTGCGCCGACGTTCGTCGCTGATCAGCGAGAGTGTCGCGCGCTCAAGTGACCGAGCGTCCAGCGATGAGCTGACCACGAGACCCGCGGCCTCACACCGTGCGATACGGCGGACCTGATCCGCGGCGATCGCGGCTGCCACGCAAGCTTTGGCGCACGCCAGAGCTTGCAGCAAGGTGTCGCCGCCATTCGTAACCACGATGCGCGCTTGGCGAATGAGCACGGTGAGCTCGGCCATCGGCAGTCGCGGCGCGTGCCCAAACAGATTGGCCGGTGTACGCGCGGGTGCTTCGCCGCCCACCAGAAATATTTGCAGGCCCTGCGTCGCCAGGCGAGTGGCGGCCTCAGCCATCACTTGCGGAGCGTTCTCCGCGCCCGGATGTCCGGTGCCCCCGCCCGGCACGACCAGCACATAAGCATCTCGCTGCAGCCCATAACGCTGCATGACGGACTCGGACTCAAGAGGCCCGATCTCCGGCATCACGGTGTCCATGAAGCGAACGACAGGCGCATGGGGCAACCGAAGCTTCAGGCGCTCGAAGGCACTCAGCGGCCCGGCAACGAATTTCGGATAGGCGATCCAGTGCTCATCGATCAGCCGCATCCAACGCAGGCGAAACGCCTTACGGCGCTGACGCGTGCGCGAGCTGACAAACACCACCCGTGCGCCGACTTCTCGCGCCGCTTTGAGCTGAACCGTGCGGCCGGCGTTATCGAAGATAACCAAGCTCGGGCGGTAATCACGGATCAACGCCGCCACACGATGTGGGTGAAAAGTGGCCGAAGACGGTAGCCAAGTGGTCGAGAACTGCACGCTACTGGCGTAAGGCGCCGAGTGGTTCAAGACGAAATGAATCTCGGCGAGCGGCAAGCGCTGTGACACGGCCAAGGCGATCGCACTTGCTCGCGCGTACTCACCGGCGCCCTGTTGGGCCGAGACGGGAATAAACAACAATCGCAGGCGGTCGCCGCGAGCCGACGGGTCGGCTGCAGCGGTTGCTCCCCGCTCTGCCTCAATCGACGTTCTCGGCTCGAAAAACACGTCGCGCGCTAGCGACGTTGCTTGGAGTGCGCGAACCGATATCATTGCGCGCCTGTTAATCCCCGCGGCAGTGAACAACTCTTGGCTCTCGCCTTCGACGACAGACTGCCGCATGGCTCGCTCAATCCTTAGGTCTACCGCGCTCGCGTTAGCGTTCTCCGCGCTCGGGTCGTTTGCGGTGGCGGATCCCTGGCTTTCGCCCGGCGATTCCTCGTTGCGGCATGACATCCAGCTATTGGCCGATGCCGAAGTCATTCGATCTCCTGTTACGACATGGCCGCTGTCGTGGCCTGATATTGCGAGAGATGTTCTGTCTATGGAGCCCGACAGCCACCTCGATGCGCACATTGAAGCAGCATTGCGACGAGTGCAACTCAGTGCTCGTGACGCGGCAAGCACCGGATTCGGCGCTACGTCGTTTGAAGCTTCGGCGGCCGAAAAACCTACGGCATTACGCACATTCGAAGATACACCGCGAGGCTCGGGCGCGCTCACCGGCAACACGAGTTGGGTCGGAAATCGCTGGGCCCTAAGGCTCAAGGCGACGGCCATCGACGAGTCCGCCGACGATCAGACCTTCGCCGATAAACAGAGTTTCCGCCTCGATGGCTCGCTATTAGGCGTCGCGCTGGGAAACTTCATGCTCTCCGCAGGATCTTTGGATAGGTGGTGGGGACCCGGTTGGGAGGGCAGTCTCATCTTATCTTCGAACGCGCGGCCGATTCCGAGCATCGCCATCGAGCGAAATTATTCGGACGCACCGTCTTGGAGGCTGCTCCAGTGGATCGGACCCTGGAGAGCATTCGTCTCGTTGGGACGCCTGGATGAGCATGACGTGGCCGTTCCGGACACGCGGTTTTTTGCCGCGCGAGTGAATTTTCGCCCGCGGCCATGGCTCGACGTGGGTCTGTCGCGCACGGCACAGTGGTGCGGCAAGGGCCGTCCCTGTGATCTCAGCGCGTTCGGCGATCTGCTCATCGGTCACGACAATCGTAATGCCGAGTTGCCGGAATCGCGCGAGCCGGGCAATCAGATGGCCGGTTATGACATGCGGCTGCGCTCGCCATGGAAGCGCTTGCCCGTCGCGATTTATGGACAACTCATCGGTGAGGACGAAGCGGGCGGCTTGCCGAGCCGCATGCTCGGTCAGTTGGGCGCCGAGACCTGGGGCGGGACCCGCTGGGGTTCTTATCGCCTCCATGTCGAATATGCCGACACAAGTTGTAATTTTTCCCGACAGCAGCCGTTGTTCGACTGCGCCTACCGCAACTCGCTGTACCCGCAAGGCTACACGTACGAAGGCCGTAATATCGGCCATGCGCTAGACAGCGACGGACGTATGGCTTCACTGGGCGCGCTACTCGTTAGAGCAGGTGGCGATTCGTTCAGTTTTCTCGCTCGTAAGGTCCAACTGAATAGAGGGGGACTTTCGTTGGATCCGGCGCATACCGTGAGTCCGTCACGTCGTACGCTCATGAACCTCGAGCTTCAGTACAATCGCGCCTTCGCGCGTGGCGAGCTGGGGGTCGGCGTGGGGGTGGACGACTTTGAGAAGTCCGCCGGCCCTTTGTCCGGGAACGGCTCCAACCCGCGTGGTTTTGTTCGATGGCGACATAACTTGTAACAAGGATCTTGATGCGCGTTCTCGTAAAGCAGCCATGGCTCAGCGTTTTGTTCGCAATCGTCGGGCTGCTGACCATCGATCGGGCCTTTGCCCAAGATGTCGTTCCTTCCGAATCCCAGCTCGAGATACTTCGTTCGATGACGCCCGATCAGCGCGATGCGTTGATGAGGCAAGTAATGGGTGGCGGTGCATTGAGCACGGGCTCGCGCGATCGCGATAGCGGCGCCAGTGCAGACCGCGATCTGGATCGCGTGGATCGGGATGCCGCAATGGCAACGACCGAGCGCGAGGATGCAGAGCCGCGCATCCCGATTCTGAAGGCCGAAGACTCGGTCATCATCGAGATCGATTTCCAGCTCGAGCAGCGCCAGCAGACGGTTCAGTTGGGTCCCAATGGCCAGCCGGTTAACGCCGTGCCCACTCAACAAACCTGGCCGCCGCAGTCGCAGCCGGTACCATTGCCTCAGCAACAGTCGCAACAACAGCAACTGCCGCCCGGTCAGAAGCCGGAGAAGGAGCTCGATCCTCTCAAGCGGCTCACGCAGGAAGAGCACGATCGCCTGCAGAAATTCATCGATCTGATTCGTTCGCGCAATCCGTATCTGCTCTCTCGCAACGGCGAAATCACATTGCCGGGCTTTGCGCCCATTCCCTTGGCCGGCTTGACCGAAGAGCAGGCCACGCTGCGTTTGCAGATCGAACCTTCCTTGAGTCAGTTGCAGATTCGGGTCACGCGCTTGCCGCTCAAGAAAATCGGCATCGAAGCGCTGCAGCCGTTCGGTTACGACTTGTTTAGCCGTTCGCCTTCGACGTTTGCGCCCGTAACGAATGTGCCCGTGCCGGCGGACTATATGGTCGGCGCCGGCGATGAGCTCGATGTCCAGTTATACGGCAGCCAGAACCGCAACCTCACGCTCATCGTGCGGCGCGATGGCTCGATCAACTTTCCCGAGCTCGGGCCCATCAACGTCGGCGGGCAAAGATTCAGCGCGGTGAAGTCGAGTATCGAGGCGCGGGTGGAGCGCCAGATGATCGGCGTGCGCGCGAGTGTTTCCATGGGCGACACGCGTTCCATTCGCGTGTTCGTGTTGGGCGAGGCGAAGCGCCAAGGCTCGTACACGATCAGCGGCTTGGGCACCGTGACGTCCGCGCTATTCGCGGCAGGCGGCGTGAAGCCGATCGGCTCGCTGCGGCACATTCAGCTCAAGCGGCAGGGCGAGATCGTTCGCGAGCTGGACTTATACGACATGCTCATTCGCGGCGACACGCATGACGACGCGAAGCTGTTGCCCGGCGATGCCATCTTCATTCCGCCCGTCGGTAAAACGGTGAGCGTCGATGGCGAAGTGCGTCGTCCGGCAATCTACGAGTTGGACGACGAGAGCACTATCGGCGATCTAGTGGGTCTCGCGGGAGGCATCACGGCGGAGGCCGATACGTCGAGAACCATGCTCACGCGCATCGATGAGAATCGCCGCCGTGTCGTGCTCGAAGTGAATCTCAACACGCCCATCGGCAAGTCGGAGCGGCTGCATAACGGCGACCTGCTGCGCGTGCCGCGCATGCGCCCGACTTTGGATTCCGGCGTGGTGGTGCAGGGGCATGTGTATATCCCCGGTGCCATGGCGTACCACGAAGGCATGAGGCTTTCCGATGTGGTGCGCTCGGTAGATGAGTTGCGGCCGAATGCGGATCTGCACTACGTGTTGGTTCGTCGCGAGCTGGCGCCGGATCGGCGCATTGCCGCGCTGTCCGCGGACTTGGATGCGGCCTTGCGTTCTCCGGGATCCGCGGCAGATATCGTGCTGATGCCTCGCGATCGCGTCACGGTGTTCGATCTGGAGTCCGGCCGCGAGCGCGTGATCCAACCGCTGCTCGATGAGCTGCGCCTGCAGTCCCAGATCGCTCGGCCGACCGAAGTGGTCCGCATCGGCGGACAAGCGAAGGTGCCGGGCGAATATCCGCTCGAGCCGGGCATGAAGGTGAGCGATCTCATTCGGGCCGGCGGAAGTCTCGCGGACGCCGCGTACGGCGGTACTGCGGAGCTCACTCGCTACAAAGTGGTTAACGGTGAATCACGTCGCACCGAGCTCATCGAAATCGATCTCGCCGCCGTCACACGCGGCGAGGCCGCCGCGAACATCGCACTCGAGCCGTTCGATAGCCTCAGCATCAAAGAAGTGCCGGAGTGGGGCGAGCAGGAGGTCGTGACTTTGCGCGGCGAAGTGCGCTTCCCGGGGCAATACGCGATCAAACGCGGCGAGACACTCAAGTCCGTGCTCGCGCGCGCGGGCGGACTCACGGAGTATGCTTTCCCCGACGGCAGCGTCTTTACGCGCGAAGAGTTGAAGAAGCGCGAGCAAGAGCAGCTCGATATTCTCGCGGAGCGCTTGCAGAACGATCTCGCCACGCTCGCCTTGCAAGGCGCGGCCGCGAACCAAGCTCAAGCCGGCACAGCTTTGAGTGTCGGTCAGTCGCTCCTGGCTCAGATCAGAACATCGCGATCCGTGGGCCGCCTCGTTATCGATCTGCCGCGCACGATGCGCGCGGACTTAGGTTCGGGCACGGACATCGTGATGCGCGATGGCGATCAGCTCATCGTTCCGAAGTATCAGCAGGAAGTGACGGTGATCGGCGAAGTGCAGAATGCGACATCGCATCTGTACCGGGCGGAGCTGCGGCGCGACGAATACATCTCGTTGAGCGGCGGTATCTCGCGTAAAGCCGATAAGTCGAAGATTTACGTCGTCCGTGCGAACGGCAGCGTGGTAGCGAGCGAGGGCAATCGCTGGTTCAGCCGCGATGGCAACGGCAAGATGAAGCCGGGCGACACGGTCGTCGTGCCGCTCGATACGGAACGTCTGCCGGCGCTGCCGTTCTGGCAAGCCGTCACGCAGATCGTCTACAACCTCGCGATTTCGGCCGCGGCGGTCAGCTCGTTCCAATAACAGGAGCGCGCGAGTCGATGCTCAAGGGAATCGTATTGGCAGGCGGCGCGGGAACCCGCCTGCATCCCGTGACCCTCGGCGTCAGCAAACAATTGCTGCCGGTGTACGACAAGCCGATGGTGTACTACCCGCTGTGTTCACTGATGCTCGCGGGCATTCGCGATATCCTGCTCATCTCGACGCCGACGGATCTGCCGGTGTTTCAGCGCCTGCTGGGAGACGGCAAGCAATGGGGCATCTCACTGAGTTATGCGGAGCAACCGCGGCCGGAGGGCCTCGCGCAAGCGTTCATCATCGGTAAGTCCTTTGTGGGTCGCGATCGCGTGGCGCTCATTCTCGGCGACAACATCTTCTACGGCCACGGATTGCCGGATCAGTTACGCGTCGCCGCGGAGCGCGAGGCCGGCTCAACTGTGTTCGCTTATCGCGTGCGTGATCCCGAGCGCTACGGCGTGGTGGAGTTCGACGAGCACGGCAAGGCGCTGGACATCCAAGAGAAGCCCAAGAATCCCAACTCGCACTACGCGGTAACGGGCTTGTATTTTTACGATAACGAAGTGCTCGATCTGGCGGCGTCATTGCGTCCTTCGCCTCGCGGGGAGCTGGAAATCACTGATGTGAATCGCGCTTATCTCGTGCAAGACAAGTTGCGTGTAGAGATTCTTGGGCGCGGCATTGCGTGGTTGGATACCGGCACGCACGAGTCTTTGCTCGAAGCGGCCAATTTCATCGAGGCGATCGAAAAACGCCAAGGCTTGAAGGTGAGTTGCCCCGAAGAGATCGCCTTTCGCGAGGGGTTCATCGACGGCGCGCAGCTCGAACGTCTGGCGGCTCCGCTTTCGAAAACCTCCTACGGCGAATATCTGCTCGAATTACTGCAAGGCCGCGTGTAGTCACTCTATTGATGCGGGCCACCCCTCGAGCCCGCTACTATGTTGTCTCACTGGGGCCGCACCGATACGCCGAAGATATTGATGGACTTCCAGCCGACTGAAATACCCGATGTTGTAGTGATTCGGCCTCGCGTGTTCGAGGACGGCCGCGGCTATTTCCTCGAGACTTGGGAACAGCGCAAGTTCGCCGCGGGCGGCATCGGCGTGCCCTTCGTGCAAGACAATCAAAGCCGCTCGGTGAAACATGTTCTGCGCGGTCTTCACTATCAAGTGAGCCAACCCCAGGGCAAGCTCGTTCGCGTCGTTACGGGAAGCATCTTTGACGTCGCGGTCGATATGCGCCGTAGCTCGCCGACATTCGGTCGTTGGGTCGGTGCGGAGCTATCCGAGCAGAATCATCAATTGCTTTGGGTGCCCCCAGGGTTCGCTCATGGTTTCGTGGTGTTAAGCGACATCGCCGACGTCATTTATAAATGCACGGATTTCTACGCGCCCGCGCAAGAGCGTGCCGTTCGTTGGAATGATGCGAGCGTGAATGTGCGCTGGCCCTTGCCCGCCGGGGCAGAGCCGATCGTGTCTTCCAAAGATGCGGCCGCGCCGAGTTTCGGCGATGCGGAGTGCTTTCCATGAGCACTGTAGCCGTGAAAGCGCTGATTACCGGCGCTTCAGGCCAGATCGGACGCATGCTATTGAAGGATGCGCCCGGCGTTGTGGATGCAACTGGTGTTTCGCATCAACAGCTCGACATCGCCGACGAGAAGTCCGTGATGAATTGCCTGAGCGCTGTTCGGCCGCAAGTCATCATCAACTGCGCGGCGTACACCGCGGTGGATCGTGCTGAAGACGATGCGGACAATGCCCTGCGAGTCAATGCTGTCGGCCCTCGCTTGTTGGCCGAAGCGGCCCGTCGCATCGACGCTCGCTTGATTCATCTATCGACCGACTTTGTGTTTGATGGCGCCGCGTCACGGCCTTATCGCACGGATGCGGCCACGAATCCGTTGAACGTTTACGGTCGAACCAAACTCGGCGGCGAGCAAGCCGTGCTCGAAACGCTTCCCGGCCGTTCGGTCGTGCTGCGCACGGCTTGGGTCTATGCCGCGGAAGGCGCGAACTTCGTTCGCACCATGCTGCGGCTGATGGCGGAAAAGAAATCCGTTCGCGTGGTCGCCGACCAAGTGGGTACTCCCACGGCGGCGCGCTCCATTGCGAAAGCGCTTTGGGCGATCGCGGCGCAACCCCAGATCGACGGCATTCAACATTGGACCGATGCGGGCACGGCGAGTTGGTATGACTTCGCGGTCGCCATCGCGGAAGAGAGCGCGCAACGCGGCCTGCTGCCTCAGGATGTCGAAGTGACACCGATTCGCGCGGCGGAGTTTCCCGCGCGCGCAACGCGCCCTGGTTACAGTGTGCTCGATTCGCTTTCGCTTGCCGCGCAGTTAGGCTTTGCTCCGGTGCACTGGCGCACCAACTTGCGCGCCGTGCTGGGAGAGCTTGCGCATGGCTAGATTGCTCGTGACGGGTGGCGCCGGCTTCATCGGCTCGAACTTCGTGCGCTATTGGTTGCGAGAGCATTCGGGCGACAGGGTGATCGTGCTGGATGCGCTGACGTATGCCGGCAATCTCGCGAGCCTGCAGGGTCTCGACCCGCAGCGCTTCTCATTCGTCCGCGGCGATATCCGCGACGCGGCGCTCGTCGAGAAACTATTGCGCGATGAGCGGCTCGATACCGTTGTGCATTTTGCAGCCGAGTCTCACGTGGACCGGTCCATCTCGAGCCCGGATCAGTTCATTCAAACGAATGTGCTGGGTACGTACACGCTGCTCGAGGCCGCACGCAAAGTTTGGTTGACGGAGAAGGCCGCAGCGCCTCACCGCTTTCATCATGTGTCGACAGATGAGGTGTATGGCTCGTTAGGCCCGACCGATCCCGCATTCGTCGAGACAACGCCGTACGCGCCCAACTCTCCGTACTCCGCCAGCAAGGCTGCGTCCGACCATCTCGTGCGCGCTTATCACCACACCTACGGGCTCGCCGTCACCACGAGCAATTGCTCCAACAATTACGGTCCATACCATTTCCCGGAAAAGCTGCTCCCGCTCATCATCGTCAATTTGCTGGAAGGCCGCCCGCTGCCCATCTACGGCGACGGACGCAACATCCGCGATTGGCTGCATGTGGAAGATCACTGCCGCGCCATCGACCTCATTGTGCACAATGGCAAGGTGGGAGAGGTCTACAACGTCGGCGGGCGCTCCGAGTGCGAGAACATCGAATTGGTCAAGCTGCTCTGTGGCGCCGCGGACCGGCTCATGAAAGCGAGCCCGCCGTTCGCTGCGCGGTTCCCGAAATGCCCGGCAACCCTCGGCGGCGCCTGCGCAAGCTTGATTCAGTTTGTCACGGACCGTCCTGGCCACGATCGCCGCTACGCGATCGACGCCACCAAGATCGAGAAGGAACTGGGCTTCACGCCTCGCGTTTCTTTGCCGGACGGTCTCGCAGGAACACTCACGTGGTACCTCGAGAACGAAGCTTGGTGGCGCTCGGTGATGGACGGCAGTTATCGTCAATGGATCGCGAATCAATACGGCTCTGTGTCCCGATTGTCAGCTGTTCCTACTGTCCCGTGAAATGAAGTCGCTGCCGCTGCAGTCCTCTCAGACCCTTCTCGGTCCGCGTTATTCCGCTGCGGCGAAAGCGCCGGCGCTGAGCGCGGCACAGCGTGCGACGCGCGAACGAATCGTGAATCGGGAAGCCGCGGGCGATTGGGAAGAAGTGCCCTGTCTGTGCGGCGCACTCGCCAGCGATGTGGTGGTGAGCGAGATTGAGCGGCACGGCTTACCTTACCGTAAGTGCCTTTGCACGGCGTGCGGGCTGTTGCGAGTGAATCCCCGTTGGACTCAGCAAAGACTCGCGCGTTTTTACGCCGAAGAATATCGAAGTCTCTACGCCAGCTCGCCCACTCGCGATCTTGAATCTCATATTCAATGGATCGCTCGTAACGGCAGCGCGAAAGCCGTCGCCGCGTTTGTGGAAAAAGCAGTGACGGCAAAGCGCGCGGCGATGAACAGCGCAACGCTCGCCGAGACGCCCGGCCGCTTGCCGCGAATCGCATTGAAAGTGGTCGAGATCGGCGCGGGCGGCGGTTGGAATTTGGCCGGCCTGCCGAAAAGCTGGCAGCGCATCGGTTACGACACCGATGAAGCCTATCTCATCGCCGGTCGAAAGCTTTTCGGCGTCGATCTGCGCAACGGTTTTCTGACCGATGCCATCAAAGAGGCGGGCGATGCGGACGCCGTGTTGCTTTCACATGTTGTGGAGCATCTGTCCGATCCGGTAACGGCACTGCGAGATGTCGCGGCGGCATTGCCCGCGCGAGGTTTAGTGCTCATCGAAGTGCCCGGTGTATTTCGAATACACAGCACCGCGCGCGACCCGATGGTCTACATGCAGAACGCGCATCTCTATACCTTCTGCGCGCAGACTGTGGCCCGCACTTGCGAGATGGCCGGTCTTGAGGTTTTAAGCGTTGACGAATGGTGCCGTGTCGTTGCGCGACGAGCGGCAAACGGGCAGACGAGCGTTCGGGCGCCGGACCCTGATCTCGCCAGGCGAATCTTGGCCTACCTGCAAGCCTGCGAGCGCGCTCATCGCTTTACGGCTAAAGTGCGCTCAGTACCGTTTATCGGCGGCGCAGCGGGCCGAGTCGTCGGAAAACTATACGGTCTGGCCATGCAGCACTCGCTGCCCAAGCCCTCTGGCGTCTGACGGACTTTGAATGGTCAAGCAACTGCTGAGAAAAGTTCGCTCTCGTAGCGAGTCGATGAAGCGGAACATCGCGCTGTTCAAGGCCGGCCCCGAGCGAGCCGCGCGCCAGGCAGCGGCGGTCGCGTATCTGCGCAATGAGAGCTCGGCTCGCGCAACCGATCCTGTCACGCAGCAGTTCAGAGACACGGGGCAGGCGCCTTGGGCGCTCCGCGAGAGCGGTAAGCGGGAACTGTTGACGGCTTACGATCGCATGACGAAGGACCCTTCTCTCAGCGCCGCCGGGGACATCGTAAGCGCTACACAAAAGCAATTCTTCACGGAGACGCTGACGACGTCCGCGCTACGAAATCTACCCGCGTTCATCGACACGGCGCTCGAGCCTTCTTTGCTCGAAACGATGGTTGCCATGTCCGGCATGATCGTGCATCTCGAGTCCGTGGAAATACTGGTCTCGCGGCCTTCGCCGAATGGTCTGTCCGCAAGCCAGCTTTGGCATCGGGATGTGAACGACAAAGTGATTCTGAAGCTCTTCGTGTATCTCAACGATGTTGAAGAGCAGAATGGGCCGTTCACTTACATCGAAGCCACTCCGTCGGCCCGCGTGCCGCGCGACGGCGACCACTACATGCCGGACCCTTTCATCGACAGGTCCGTCGCTCGCGATGAATGGCGTTGCGTGAAGGGCCCGGCAGGCACCGCCTTCCTCATCGACACGGGCCGCTGCTTGCATTTTGGCAGTCGCTGCAGCCAGCCCCGCATTGCTTACATTTCCACGTACAGCAGCGGGCTCAAGTTCATGAAGCGTTCGCGCGATTGGGCGGGCGTTCTGGGTGAACGAGCCAAAGCACTTTCGCCTTTGCAACGCGTCGTCTGCGGGCTCGATAGCGTCGGCAGCTTCAGCTACGCGACGCGCTCGTTGCGCTGACGGCGCAGCAGGAAAACCGCAGTCATCGACCACATCGCCGTGGCCAGCCCGGTCGCCGCGAGATTCGCCCACGCAACGCCGCTCAACTCGTTCAGTCCCACGCCAATGGCCAGCGCCGCGAGCATGATCGCCGTGGCGCACGTGAACAGAATACTAAATAGCGCCGGCCGCCCGGCCGCCAGCACGAGCGACCAGCCGCTATTCGACACCGCGATGAAGGGAATGGTCAGAAACAATATTGCGGCCACACCGCCGGTGCTCTGAAAGTCGCGTCCATACAGAGTCGGGATAATGAACGGAGCGGCAACGCTCGCGACCACTGCGAGCGGCGCAGCTGCCATTAACGTCACCTTCACTTGCTGCCACAAGTAAACGCGTGCCGCTGCCGCGTCGTTGCGGACCTGAAGCAGCTCGATAAATTTGTTTCTCACCACCAGTGCATGCAAGTTGATCGGTGTGAGCGCCTGATCTCTCAGGCTCACGGCGAGTGAATACACGCCGACCGCGGCCGGGGGCAGCAGACTGGCAAGCAGCAAGCGATCCGCGCGTTGGCCGCCGAATTTGAGGAGCTGACCGGGAAAGCTTCGAATGCTGTAGGCATACAAAGACCGCGCCGCCGCCATAGCCGAGCGCGGCGCACTCGGCCGCTGCGCGTAGCGAAGAATGGTCGCAACTGTAATGAAGGCCGCCGCCGCTTCGCCCGCTGCCGCGGCCAACAGCAACTGCTGCTCGCCGATCGAGTCCGTCGCCGCAAAAGTGAGAATGACGCCCATCGAGATCAGAGGGGAGGCGGCGCTCGCGATGCCATACCACGCATAGCGTTGCAGCGGCACGAGCAGAGACAATGTGAGCCCGTTGAAGAGTTGGCTCGTACACAAGGCCGTCGCGGCCAGCGAATAATGATGAAATAGATTGTTTGAATCAGGATCGCCGAACGGCAGCTGCGCGACGCCGGCGAAGAGCGCGAACACGATGGGCGCCGCGATGAGTGAGTGCAGGGCGCTGATGCGTAGCAAATGCAAAGTGGATTCGGGCTCGGCCTTCGCAATGAACGAGAGGCCGTTGGTGGCGCCGAGATCCACGGCGCGCGCAAGAATCGCGGAATACATGGTGGCGATGGCGAACAGGCCGTAGAGGCGCACGCCGGCAAGCCTTGCCATCAGGACACTCAGCGCGAAGCGCAGCAGAATCGAGGCCGCGTTTCCGGTCCACAGCGTTAGGGTTGGAGAGCGAGTCCAGCGGCTCACGAGCGCGCGAAGCGGGTCGTTCGTCACGAGATCGCTTCCCCGGCGGCCGGGCGGCAATATTTCGCCAACGTTGCAGGTATAATGCGCAACTCGCCAGCGCGCGAGCTCAGGATCATGGTCGCCAGCGGAGCCTGTTTTTTATGTCCCAAGAGTCGCCGAACAAAGGCTCCGTAATGCCCACTGCTGGACAATACGCGGGCGATTCTGTCGGCGACGAAGTCAGTTTCAGAGATCTCGTCGGCATCTTCTGGCGCGGCAAATGGTTGATCGTGGCGGTGACCGCGGTCAGCGTATTGATCGCGGTCGGCGCCGTCTTAATCGCAC
>Ga0307515_10014837_pt1 | contig 14404 bp, 8 predicted proteins | sample 17_EM_MG_FD_194513 | JGI IMG/M metagenome (GOLD analysis project Ga0307515, IMG submission 194513) | Populus trichocarpa ectomycorrhiza microbial communities from riparian zone in the Pacific Northwest, United States - 17_EM | ecosystem: Host-associated > Plants > Roots > Unclassified | place...
AGCTTCTCAAGGATCAGATCGCCCAAATGCACGCATTCTCCCAGGTTCGTCCCCCCAGGTTTCCTTTTCGAGTCCGCTCATGTGGCGACCTCAACTTCATTCACACACGTGAAACTCATTAATTATTATGTTGAACAGAAAACCCTCACACCTAAACAATGGGAGAAGGAGCAATCAAACAAGGTAGCTGCGGAGAAGGTGCTCCTCGACGGTGCAAAGGCAGCTGCTGAAGTGGACAAGGTCCCCGAGGTTAAGAATCCTCACGATACAGTGGGAACTGGAGACGTGGTCGTATAGTCAAGGTATTAGGAGATTTGACGGGCATGAAAGGACGCGAGCGGGATTCGGTCCAATCGAGGGGCTGTAAGACACCCTCACACATGTGAACACGGAATTTTTTTCCAGAAAGATTGGTGAAGCCTCAGGTAGCAGGGTACTGGTAATATATAACGAAGCAAGTGAGGAATCCTCTATATATCGTGGTACACGAGGAATCAAGAAGTGCACATGGGGATATTTTGGTACTATGGGTATGCCTGTTGATAGAAATAAGTAGCTGAGGGGCTACTGCGACGCCCGCGAATCACCTACGGCACCCACGAGCGCGATGGGCTGTGAGAGAAGAACACAAGACCAGATACGATATATATTACAGCGTTTGCGTGATGCAGTGACCAGGGATTGAAGACCCAAGTTATCAAGAAGACGATTGATTGCTGATGAGTGACTGAAGGAGGGGCTCTGCCCTTAATGTACGCGTTGGATGTTGACAGGTTAGGTACCACCAGTATGATGATAGCGCCATTAAATGGTCTTTTCATCGCCCACTGTGGAACCAGCCCTCGTCTTCACTCTCCTCGTCATCACTAAACCTGAGAGCCTCCATTGCTGGTACGTGCCAGATCCGACTCTTGGTACCTGACATTACGCTGCTGGGTTCGTCATCCGTGGGCGGCGTGGATGTGGGCGATTGAGTTAAACTGAGGGCACCTCGGATACCGCGGTGGAGTGGTATGGGGCTAGTGGTATTAGAGAGTGGTACTGTATCAATTACGTGTTCAATATCGTTGAATAGGTACGGGGCAGCATCGCGGACGCACCGAAATTCTCCGATTCTAGAATAAGTGGCTCCCACGGAGCGCTTGTGATACTCGGTACCACCGGGAGAGGAAGAACAAGTCGGAACGCATCCTTGCCGTTCATGTAGAACCGGAAAAGGCGTTTCTCGCGAATGAAGCCGAGGCTGGCGTACAACCCGAGAGCAGCGGTGTTATCTACTTCAGTTTCAAGAATAACCTATTAAGAGGCGTTGTCAGTTGAATAGCGGAGCGGCGATAGGAGCCGGAGGGAGCCGATGGACGGATTGGGCATTAGAATGGTCACGGCGTGCATGGACCGCTCCGGCTGACTGTACGTACCTCGTCTGCCCCATTCTGGATCATTCGTTCAATGGAAAGCTTGACCAACGTGCTGGCTGTCAATCGTGAGAGAAGGAAATTCATCAGTTCAAGTCCCCCTGGATATGAGGAGTGTGAGGCAGATTTGGAATCGATCTCGCACCAATGAAATGTCCCTCCCACGTCACCCTATTGGTTTTCATATAGGTGCCAAATCGGGCAAGTGGATCAACCCAATAAAGTGGGTCAACCTCCCATCAAACTCCCTTCTTATCAGTGCGCCTTGAGCAAACGCGGGAGGATCAAGAGCTTCTTGTGGCCAAACAAAGTGACGGCGCGAGATGAAACGAGAGCGCAAACGGGGCCCTTGCGACTCACCGATCCCCATTTTTCGCCATGAAGGGCTAACGCTGAGCATGGCAATATACCCTCGCCGAGTGGAATGTCTATGGAGCGACTGCTTGCACACAACTACGCCGACTGGTTTTTCTGCATTTTTGGGATTGGTGGAGGAACCCTCAGGTACGAGGGGTGTTTGCTGCGCTTGCTCGGGGAACGCCTATCGGCATACGTCAGAAGGGGTCGACACAGGGAAGGGTTTTGGGGGGTTTTGGGGGGTTTTGGTCAGGCTCAAGCGGTCTCCGTGAATGACGAGTGGTGAGGGCTAGGAGCGACGGGGTGGACTCACGAGGAAGGACAGTTGCGGCCTGCAGGTTCGCGTGAGTAACTGGAGAGATTGACAATAACAAGAGCGGTGCGGTGCGGTGCACGGCGTCGCGGAAATAGCGCTTACCATCCTTGCAAGAAATAGCGATAAGTGTAGATAACGTATGGCTCGGAGAGCTCTGTCTGTACGAGGTTGATGATGTCAGGAAGGTCCTGCTCTCCAGCATAGGGCCTATAATGGATTCCCTGTGGGGAGGAATACGTGGGGTGAGCAGTTTTTGAAGGCATTAGGCGGCGGGGGTTGTGGTGGAAGACAAGTAACGAGTAGCAGGTGACGGCCAAAATGTGGGGTCGGTCGTGTCGTGTGCACACCAAATAAACACGGTGTCCAGAGTGGGTGGGGGCAAGGCGCAAATTCAATGCCCAAATTAGGACAAAGCAATTCTCTCATTTCCGTTAGCTCCGTGGTGACGTGCACCACATGATCTGACCTTCCCTTGACACTGTCCCACAGGTCACATTCTAGCTTTTTAACACCCGATGGGAAAAAAAGATCAACAGCCTCAAGGCGGAGTCAGCACACCGTTCCGTGGTCACAATTTCAAACAGGATGCCGCTTGTGGCTATCTGCCGGTGAAATTGCATTATCACTTTTGGTAAGGCTGTGTCTGTACCCAAGCAAGTTGATCGTGTCACCCGAACAACCCGGGATGCTACCGGGCCTCGGGTGACAGGCCATTTCAGCATTTTGTTCTTGCTAGGTCGATTGAACACAGCGGCGGTAGCCATCGTATATGATATGAACACGAACCCCCGATCAGCCACAACCGCCCCAAGGCACTTCAGGTAAACTCCAGGTAAATTGGTAGCTACTGTGCGTAATAGGGTTCAAATGCGTGTTATTCAGTCGGTCGAGCATCTCAGTCACCCACTGAAGCAGCCGTCATCGTCCAGCGAACCTCTCCGTAGTCAGGCCAAAAAGGCGCACCAGACGTGACCAGCACTCACCATCTCACCACGGAGAATATGAGGGACCATGAGGATGAACGAGCAGCGGCTTCCGCAAGGAAAGAAGGCTATAGTTTTGACGATCTGTTTCTTCCCTGCAGAACTCGCAGTGATACTGATATCGCATTCACTGAGATTGGCTAGCACAGATTAACCAAGAGCACAGACCGCGGAGTGTTGAATTCCCCATATATATCCCCACGCTGCGCGTGGCATGTGAAAGTGTGAGCTATTCTGTATTTATAGTGCGCAGCTCAGACTCAGGCTTCTTTCTCCAGTGAGCTGTGCCTAAGTTTTCAACATTGAGTGTTGGCGAATGCACTGGCACTGGTTTATACAGTAGGCGTTATGTCGTTGGCCAACTATAAAGTCACTGTTCAAGGCGGAGGTCAAAGTCTTGGGCGGCTCCGGGATTCCTTATCATTGTGATTGGACAAACATGCACTCGCATGGAGTGGTGCTGTATAGTAATTCTTGAGTGATTCTGAACTGACATTTAGATGCCATTCCGGTGAGCTTCGCGTGCCATAATGTATATACAACTAGCCACCAGGCAAAATGATGAAGCTCGGGTAATAAAGAAATCGGGACAAGAACAGAGCCCACTGGTGCGCACGAAACCGTGAATTCGTCCTACCCTGGAGCTACTGGCCAATTGACATTGATTTGAAAAGGCCAAGGCAACTGGTAGATGGTGGTGTGTGGCAGTCAAGTGCGATCTTCGATGTCATTGACGTAGAACCGCACTATTGAGGACATTTAAGGCATCTTCACTCATGGACTGGTGAGACTCACACGTTGTGGCGCCGAAGCTCTTCTTGCACACTCCTCCGTCCAACGAAGCAATCTAAACGATTGAAAGTGGACTGGGTGGGAGTCAATTCACTTCGTGATTGACCCATAGAGGGGAATAGGACTCACAGATTTCCACACAAGGACAGAGGGAGCTCCAGATTTTTGATCTACCTCACCAGCCCATTCTTCGTCCAAGATATCAATCCCACAGACATTTTCAAGTATAGAGACGATGCAACGGTACTCCTCTTCTGGTTCTGACATACCATGTCCACGTATTCGTACAAAGCGGAATATACCTCCGAAGGTGATTTCCTCTGGAACCGCGGTAGCGGTTGTAGGATTGACAACGCTTGGTGAGGGTTAATCTCTTAGGACCGAAATTCCTGTAGTAGTCCGAACCATACACACCTTGTGATCTCTTGGGCCCTAGTTGGTGGATTTGTCGACTGCAACCGAGATTCCTTTGCATAAGGGGGAATAGCACAATGATTTATCTCCGGGTCCGTGTGGGTATGAGTGGTAGAGAGTTGCGTCGTCTGGAGATTCATATCTGCCTGCGCCATGGAAGGTACCGAAGGTGGGAGCGTAATAGCGGTATGACTGAGGGAGGGCCGCCCATGTGCATTACCCACTGATTCAATACTGCCTGTGAGAGTACCAGTGCATGTATCCGCTTCGCTTTGCTCTGAGGCATACCACCAGTGGCACTGCACGTGCATTTTTAGGCTGTCCTTGGCAGATATCCCTTTGAAGATCACATCGCAGAATGGGCATCGTACACTCCACGAGTCATCCTTCGACCCAGCTTTCTCGAATGTCTCGTCACTTGGCCAAAATCGAACAGGAAGATGGTCGACGAAACGATAGACGGCCACCACCTTGTCGATATCAAAGTAGCGATCCACTACTAGAACTAGTTCTTCATACGATATTGACCGTTCGGGTGGGATGAAGACTGCACCAGGCTTCGTGCGGGCTATGGAAAGAGCTTGCGCGATGCCCAGCAATACCGAGCGGTAAAGCGACTCCGCATGCTTCTTCCCACTTTCCGCTGAGGCAGGCTCACTTCTGTTCATGTCTTCCACCAAGGATGCTTCGGTAGAACTCCGCTTTCTTCCTTTTGACTGCGAGGTTTTCGGGTTACTAACGAGCGTTCCACGTGTTACGACTGGATGAATTCGGGTAGATCTGAATTTGGATAGCGAAGAGGGTTGAACAACAGTCAACTCCGAGGAGCCTGCGACGTCGGGCTGTAAAAGATGGCTGCTGTTTATGAGCTTCGTTGGGCTAAGGGAACTCGCAGGTAGGTCATAGGGCGAAGGTTCCGTAACAGGCGGGAGTCGGGTTTTTGCCGGAGCAATGGAATTAGCCTTTTGCGTGACGGTGGCGAGTTTCCAGTGGTAGCGTACGTGACCGCGGAAGTTTGCTTTGACGAATGCTCCCGTAAAGGACCAGGTACAAAAGAGACATCGAATTCGATGTCGGCCTGGGGTTGCTGCGACGTACTGATGGGAGGTCGGCCAGAAACCCTTTGGTAGTTCGTCAATCGTCGGGTACATAGAAAAAGTTGTGGCAACGTCAAGGAACTGCTCTTCTTGCTGAGTGAAAGACTGGTGCTCGAGGTTAGGATGTGCGTCCGGACGATGGAAGACAATTCCGGTTTTAGACCGCAAGGCTTCCATTGTCCTTGCAATGGACAGCGCGGTGCTGTCCTTACAGAGCTTTCCGAGCGCGGCAGTGGTGATAGACTTTCGCCCCTTTTTCCTTATAGGCGCTTTGGGTGTTGTAGACGCAGCATGTGTCGACGTGGCCAGAGGATGTTTGGGGGGTGTTAATGGACTCGAGGCTGGCGCGTGGTCAGTGGATGTGATCAGGGGAATAGATGTCGAGGTCAATGCGGCGTGAGAAGATTGCTGTGCACCGGGATCACTGGTTGCATGATCATGTGTGTTGCTTGGCTCCTTCACGTCCAGTACGGAATGGGCAACCGGTGAAATAAATGAAGCGGAGTGATTTGATTGTAGGTGATCGGTTTCTTCGGCCTTTCCTGCCGCAGCATGATTCCAGTGGCGTTGCAAATGCCTCCTGAATGACTTTCTGACAACAATACCGCTGAACGTCGACGGGCAGAATGGGCAGCGTACGACCTCACCCTTGCTGGCCTTTACCATATCTAGAACCTCTCGCGAAGGCAGAAGATATTCGGGGATCTGCGCTGGAGTAGGATATAGAGATATCGTTTCCTCGAGGTCGATGAACTCGTTATTTCCCTTTGCCAACTGCTCGTAGGTCACGCCCTGAGGGGAACGGAATATGGCTCCACCGTCACCGCGGAGTCGACCGATGGTGAGAGAAAGCAATGACCCAGAAAGACGCCCTTGGTGGCGAATCCTCTTCCGCGGTCGTTGCTCTTGAGTATCTGTTAATTCGTTCATGGTGATTGGGAAGAGTTGCAGGATGGGTGAGAAGTTGCTAATGGATATTGCAGGGTACTTCTTTAGACCTCCGTCCGGATAGTATGCCGGGATTGGCGGGAGCCAACGGTGCCGTCTTTGTTTACCACCTCTGTGCTCCACTTGGGTCTCTGGCTGGTGGTATTCAACAAAATCTACCAGTATGAACTACTCCTGGGAGACCTAGGATCTGGGCACAATGCACTCTTGCACTGCCCACTCCTTAAGCAGGCATCAACGGACCCACTGGACGTTATTTCTGTCATGATTATGCCTGTGAGGCAGACTTTTGCAGACGAACGTCAGCTAAAGCGGTACAAGTGATGACTCGTTGATTCCCTCCAAGGCATCACTGAAACCCGTCTTCATGATTTACATTTATATACGCGACCCAGGACACTTTGAAATACATGATATCACGTTTCGCACTATCCAATCTTCCCCTATTTGTTCCAAGGACTGGAACACTGACTTGGGCCTCATTCCTGCTGATATAGCACCGTTTCGAACTACTCTTATAATCACCCATTAAAAAACTCCGCCCAAACCAGTCTCCCCGTGTGACCAATCGAGTATAGAATCAATTTTATCATTCCACTCTCGGTCTACAGCTACCCCCGAGAGTTGATGACTTAAGGGGTCGCCGCATCTTTGACCAAGTTGGGAGACGCGCATTATAATAATACTGGGTTTCTATGGGTTGATAACATGCCGGGAAGGAAAGAATGGTGAGCAGGTATAAGGCGCATACAGCATATATTGTCCACTACTTCAACGCACTTCTGAAAGAGCGATTGGTCTCACAATCTTATGCAGTACCGCCAATCCACATGCTTCATTATTGGCAATATGTCAGGTCTCCGTCTCGACTTCTGGTCCCACTGAGGTAGCTGAGAAACACGGCTAGAAATGTTTCCAAAGTCGTCTATCGCCAGGTATATGGGTACGATTTAGGCTCAGTCGACTACAGGGTGGTGCATGATCCGGTTATGAAAATTGTTAGTCGGGGCTGGGGAGGCATTTAGCCGCGGCTTCAATTTTGGAAGGGGGGTAATATCGTGTTGGACGAGATCGAGAGCTACCAGCCTAGAGACACCGTGCCAGTCGGGTAGATGACTGACTGTGCATGGACCGGCGGACTCAACTCGCGTCGCATAATAGCTGTCACTGGAGTCGAGGCGACTGCGCGTAGAGATTGCCGGCCGATAACGACTTTGTGTAGAGGGTCCGTTCCTATCCCGGGATCAGCCAGGGCTAACATTAGTTCATCGATTGGACCGAAGGTTCATGAACACCGGAGGTGGTGCGTCCCTCGAATGAGGCGTACTCGCTAGCCGGCGATGTATTACTTGGGATGCCGTTTGGGTGTCAGGGGCCCTCAGAAGCAACACCAAAGCATTCGTGTATTGAGACTTGTCGAATTTTCGTCCACTTAAACCTGTCCCAAATTGCAGTGAGTGGGTGGATCAGACTTCGCGCGGTCATGAAGTAGGACGGCCTGACGCCAGTTGAGAATTGGCACTTCGGGACTCAGAGCTCAAGAAGAGTGCTCTCTTGGTGGCCGGTGTCCAAATATCGCAAAATGTATGACAATCAATCATTTACTTCCTGCACCTGAGGAGGGGGCATTAGTACTTTGAAAGGGAAACCCTCAACAGAGACGGATTCCCTTGAACATAATTGTCATTCCTTTCCTCATCCGAAATCATATTATTGTTGCCATTACCACTGGAGGTGGCACTTTCCAACGATTTGACAGCACCCAGGTAACGGACTATGGTCAGTTTATCGTAGGACCGTAACTGGGACCATATTTGTGCGAGTGTACAAGGCTCCAATCAATCTTAGAATTTTTTTCTTCCCTGGCCGTAAGGGGTTTGGGTGATCTTAAATGATATCTCCCGTATTATTAACTTATATTATGTCGAAGATGGGAATGACGACATTACAAGTCCACCTGGGCTGCGTCATCTGGTAATAAAGGTTGCAAGCTCCCCTCTCCCCTGACAGAATCGAGAGTCCGCATTGTCCGAAATTGGCACTTCTGGATGTTTCGGGTTACGCCCTCCAGTGCCTGGTTACAAGATGGAGGGCTATATAAGGGCCTCAGGATAGGACTTGTATCCTTACGTGTTTGTAGCGGGCCCCAACAAACACGATTATTTGTGTACGAGTTCACGACCCAGTGGAAATTCTAACACACATACAGCCTAAAGTCGCCCTCTCAGACGCACCCAAGTTGCACCCTGCTATCCGGCACCTGAGAACCTCCAGAAGGTGCGCCAAATCGACCATGCAGTTGACTCAGAAGCGGATTTCTTCCAACAAGGCAGCCTCATGTCGTGATCCCGCACGTATTCAATCAAACGTCATAACCAAAGCCCCTGGGTATAAGTTAGAAACCTCTCGGAAACTTTCTCACTTCTTCCTGTCCCTTAGAGAAAGAGAGAAGAAAGGGATCGAACCCGGGACCCCCTAAATCACCTAAGAGTGTGTTGCCACTAAGATACTCAGCCTGTAAATGGAGGAATCATCAAGCCCAATATTCCTATCCTTTGGGCGGCTCCAATTCCTTCGCGAAGGCGATTGCGCTGCGATTTTGCCGTAAATTAGTTACATTTGAGGGCATGCGGTAGAGTGTCAAATTTGTGCGGCCGGTTCTCCTAGTACGAGCGAATCTAGAGTTTGTTTGGATCTCTTAGATATGCCGTTCCCAGATGGAACGAGTGCATAATGGTGACCAACGTAATTGCCGGATTCAAGTCAGATGTAGTTGGGTCTAACAAGCATGAGAATAAACCAACTGGTAGCGAGGACATCCAGTAGCAAAATCAATGGGAAAATACAAATTCTGGCAGGATCCACCATATATATATATATATATATACTTGGAGCACATGACGAGCGAAGCGAGTCCGTTATATACTAGAACGATAGCCTTCGTGGTGTGAGGCGGGGTGCACTCTCCGCTGCGCTCCCCTCTGCACTCTCCGCCGGCAAGCTCTGAGAGCTCGCGCTTCGATCCAAATCCTGGGATAGGGGATAAGGCTTAAACAGGTTTCCCACTGATCTACTAACCACCAAATTTCACAAACCGTCTTTTTAAATGCATCGTCTTTGGACAGCTGCTTAAATCCCGTGAGGCTAATCCATGATCCTTCAATCAATTTCAATGGCTCCTTTTGTTCACTCCATTTCCATATGCTGAGGCTTTTCAGGGAGAACTCTGGCCGCTGCCTTGACCAGATAATAGATATGAACACTGGAATCAAGTCAAGATGCTCACTTGGTCGCAACCAATGACGATATCGGAGCCCAAGTCGCTTAACCGATGGACATACTGGTGTGTTCCGTCCTCCATGAGTGGCACTGATACCAAGATCGTTTGCATCGACGGGGTGAACGACAAGTGACTTCAAAACCTTCACACCACATGAAGAAGGTCGTGCGCTTTCAATCACCAATTCCTCCAAATTTGGCATGGAAGCGAAGGCCTTTGTCCAAGCCCAGCTCATGGCCTCGATGCTGATATGGAGAATTCGTGATACGAGTCGGCTCTCTCGTAAAGCTTGACTAGAAAATCGAACTAGTTGTCGACTTCCTCGCGGTTCATAGGAAAAAGGGGACATCACAGAGAGACGAGTGAGGTTGTGTGCTGGGACACCATGGAGTACATCGAGAGCATAACCTTGGAATGTCAAGTGCCGGCAGTTCGGGAGGGTGGTACACGTACTGAATGTGTGCAGAACCTGGTGACGACGTGGAAGGAGAATGGTGCAACTCTCGAGAACACGAAAGGACCCGCCGCTCATCCACTGAATCGAGACAGCTCTGAGCGTGAGATGGCGGGGTGTGTGAACAAATGGTATCTTGACATCGTTGTGATAGATAGGAAAGGTGAGGTGAGAGGCAGTGAGTGCTTCCAGTCGGTGTAGGTGAGGTAGAAGGTCTACAGGATCGAGCAACCCCGGAGTATGGAGGCAGAGGACTGTGACGGAATGGAAGATGGAGGGATAGGTAGGAGCAAGGAATGATATCACACTCGGTGAATTTATTTCAATAGCTGTAAGCTCTCCATTGGCTGCGGTGACAAGGATGCGCAGAAGATGTTCGAGAAGGGGCGACATCTCGCAAGGATACTTGATCCTGGATGTCCTAAGATGGTTCATGACAGGATCGGAGTATCGTTGGAGACCACGGCTCACGAGGTCTTCAGGCAAGTCATCCTGTGCTGGGAACGTTTCAACTACGAGGCCTCGCCATCGTGAGGTTGCTTCTATGGCAGCGAAAATAGCCTGGTAAGCACCCTCTGCTGGGGTGAAATGGCCACGGTCGATCTCCGTATCAACTAATACATCCAAAAACCTTTGGTTCCTTTCCAACTTGGTTGTGACAATATCCTTCAGGGTTGTTGTGTCCAGCTTGGGAGATGCCCAAATACCAGTGACGATGGCATACCAATGTTTACATACGAGCATCAACGCTAAAGGTGAATGGCTCGCTTCGTCGATGATGAAGAGTAAAATTTGATGGAGCAACGCTCGTGGAAGGCGGGTGATGGGTGTAAGAATTTGGATGAACCACCAACATTTTTGTGTAGTGTGTGAGCGACGGTATAGGTGACATGCAAGTGGATGACGATGGCTGGGTTCAATGGAGTAAATGATGTCCTTCAGTTTCGAATCTGCCAAGACATCGCTATATGTAAATGTATGCACTTTCACCAGCCACCCCCTCCTCTCCATCAATGTTTCAAGTTCTTGGAGTGACGAGCTAGAGACTCCACCTATGTGGACATTGTTAGCTAGCTGGCTGAGGTGCTTTGTGGTAAAGTGACGAACGGTAGCATTCGCAGAGAATCGTAATTCTAGAGGTATCTCTAGAATTACGATTCTCTGTGTTTGCTTCCAATGGCAACGTCCTCTGCCCTTTTGTTAGACATGAACGAACTGGTCGGTCATCACGACTGACTCTGTACAGTAAACTGATGCCCGGTGGAGTCCCAGTACTCATTGGAAATCACTTGTAGGTCGATCATTTCGTTTTCCCATCGTATCTTCGGAAAAAACCGAAGACCGGTGTGCCGTTGGATCTCCACGCGCATCTCGGATGTCGGAGAAATATCGCTGCGAGCACAGGGCCTTTAGTGGGCGTATACGGTGAATACAAGGGACATACGAGTGTTGGACTGGTGTCCAGGTCCAGATACCATTCGTCTGTAATTCGATCATCTGGTTTCCCACAAACAACTCTAGGCGATACCTCGAATCTGAAACGTCTTGCAAAGTGATTTCTGTATGCCGCGAGATTGGAGCGATCGAAGCGCCGCACGATCTAACTGCAAGCTTTTGGGAGTCAGACAAGAATTATGGGCTAGCTGTCTAGATACTCACAAGTGGGTGCTTGAGTGTCCATGTTGGTTTGCCTTCGAAGACTAGAGTGGATAGGGGAAAAGGTGCAGATCGCACGTTGATCAGAAAAAGCTGAACGATGGCGTGCTCTGAATGTGGTGTCGGCCGCCTCGCGCGAGCCAAATACATTCCGCATTCCGCATTCACACACAGCACAAACGGCTACGAAAATGCTCCGTTCAGGGGTTTGAGTGTTCCTAATTGTATCTCCGGTATTATTATGTCGAAGACGGGAAAGGCGACATCACTAGCCCAGTTGGGCCGCGTCATCTGGCAACAAGGGTTGGAAGCTCCCTCTCTCTGGACAGAATCGAGAGCCCGCCTACAGCCTAAATCGCCCTCTCAAACGTACCCAAGTCGTACTCTACTATTCGGCACCTGAGAACCTCCAGACGATGCGCGGAATCGACCATACGGTTACAACAGGGGTGGATTTCCTCCAAATAATATAAATAGCCTCCCAGCATACTGGGGGTCCTCGCAGCTTAATAGTCTGGTAAGGATATGAGGCGTATGGCTAGTTTGGGTCCATCTGCGACTCAACTACTTGCCAGTTTGGGTCGTTTCACGTTGGGAAAGTGTGCGCACCTCCATTCAGCCATCTTAATTCGTCGAACCTAACCAAACACCAGGTTTAACTCTACCATTGAACCTCCGAGGTTTTGGCACATGCAGTACCAACAGGGTGTCCACTGGATTCCTGCCTTCGTCCTTTCACCGATCAATTAAGGGTTGGGGCTACACGAGCACCGCGTCATATTAAGAATGGATAATAGTGGCTGGGAGAAACCTCCATAAAGCCCACCTCGTCCACATACTAGGTAAAGGAGTACATTCGAAACCACCCATATGTCACCTAATCCGGAGCCCCTGTACGATCATAAACCTTCCCGCGAGCAGGACTTCACTCATTGTTTTCCAGCAGACGGAATAGTGTACCCCTGGTCCTTACCCCTGGGGTACTCGTTTGCGCCGTAAGGACCACCAGAGTACGCAGGGGCTTCGGCATATTCAGGTCCTTTCACGGGGAAATCGTTTGTGCTGTAAGGACCACCAAAGTACGCAGGGGCTTGTGCAGAGCCGTTCGCCTCAGCATATTCAGGTCCTTTCGGGGGGGCGTCGTATGCACTGTAAAGGCCACCTGAGTACGCAAGAGCTTGTGCAGAGCCGCTCGCCTCGACATGTTCAGGTCCTCTGTGAGGACCACCAGAGTACACTGGACCTTGTGCAGGGCCATTCGCCTCGGTATATCCAGGTCTGTTCGGAGGGGAGTTATAGACCGCTGCGTTGGATAGTGCGCCGCCGTAGAAGGAAGGTGCTCCATAGGTGTCGGGGGCGGGGACCGAGGGGGTAGGGGTGGCGACAGAGCGTGCATAAACGATGGAGTGGCGCACACTCGGGTTCGCATTGTAGGGCTCGAAGGAGGCCGTGGTGGTCGAATACTGCGAATGCCGGGGTTGGGGTGAAAGTGACGGTGTTACGGGGGTCGGGGTGGCGCTGTGGAAGTCCGCGCCGGGATAACCAGTTACGTTCGTGGCGCTTGAGTATGGGGCGGTAGGGAGGTTGCCGTACACGCCAAATTGAGTCGGGTCCCCGTACTGGGCTTTGGGATACGGGCTCTGGCTAGGGGAGTCGTTTGACTGGACCTTGACCGCGCCATCACCGACACCGCCCGTTGCTGTTGCCCATGGTGGGGAACCACCGTTGTGGTAATGTGCGGCCATTTGGCTGTACCATGCCTGCGAAGAGTTCAGCTGGATAATACGGAACAAAGTACCGAGGCAGACCTTTCGTCTCTTCTGGCGCAGGAAGTAGACAATGACGGCAATGATAAAGCCAAGTGCGAAGAGACCGAGTACGACACCTTAGGAGCAAGGAACAAGGGGGATAAGCAGAGCCACAAGACGGGGGGAGGAGCAGTGATGGGACGAGTTGGTTGATGGCGGACTAACCCATTATGATGAACGTGGGGTCGTCGGAGGAATAGTAGTTGTTGGAATTGTAACTGGTGGGGTAGGAATAGGAATCATAGGAGGTATATTTGGAGGTGAAGGTGTAAGTGCGGCCGTTGTATTTGCTAGTGTACCGCCGGGTATATGTCCGTGCCATCGTCAGTCGTCGTCGGTCGTCAGTCGTCAGTCGTCAGTCGTTCGGTGGACACGCAGACGCAGACGCAGGTGCAGACTGCAGAGGAGCAGCACAAGCTGGGGTGCGGTGCGAGGATGTTGCCCTGAATTTCGTGCCAGCCAGCTTCGCCAGTGCGTGCCTTTTTCGCGCCTTTGGCGTTCTCAGAACGGCAACGCGGCAACAACATCCCTTGGCCTTGACAGGGCAGAATTCTAAGCCACAATACACGTGACAACGGGAGCGGTGCTCAAATCAATTGAAACTCAATTGCCTGCCAAAAAGGGCCGTCCGTCATGTAAACAGCAGCTGAATTCAACCATTTTGGAAAATTTCGGCATGTTCGACGCCGGCGCCGGATACCGTTACGGTACTACTATGGAACCTCGCTCAGCGGGATGCTTCACTCAGCGGGACACGCACTCACTGGTAAGAAAGGCGACATATAGCCAGCATTTTTGGTATACTACACTTATTATAAAGATATTATTGTGTTGTCCGCGCCCACTGGCCTCACACCCAGCATTCCCCATGCCCGACAGTGCAC
>Ga0307515_10014839_pt1 | contig 14403 bp, 12 predicted proteins | sample 17_EM_MG_FD_194513 | JGI IMG/M metagenome (GOLD analysis project Ga0307515, IMG submission 194513) | Populus trichocarpa ectomycorrhiza microbial communities from riparian zone in the Pacific Northwest, United States - 17_EM | ecosystem: Host-associated > Plants > Roots > Unclassified | place...
GACGAGCACGACGGCGATCGCGCCCGCCACCGCGACCAGCAGGGCCGCGGCGAGGTAGCGGCCGCCCGGAAGCGTCGAGGAGATCAGATAGCCCGGAAAGGGCGACTGGGCCGGGCTGGTGACCACGCCGTGGCCGAGCGGGAAGCGGATCACGTTCTCGACGAAGGCGTCGCCGTTGACCAGGAACGGCGGGATCAGCGCGACGATCGGCAGGCCGAGCGCGCCCGGCAGGAAGCGGCGGCCCCGGCCGGTCGCGATGGCCAGCACCACGAGCACGGCGACGACGGGGAAGGCGAAGAGTTTGCACGCGGCGGCCGCGCCGACCGCGACGCCGGCGACGCCGAACCGGTCGGCCGCGCAAAGCGCGAGGGCCAGCAGGCAGAGGGCCAGGACGGGCAGGTCATCGCCACCGGTGGCTAGGGTCAGAGCACAAATCGGCAGTACGGTCGCAAACTGCACGCCGCGAATCACAGTGCCGGAGGGGGCCGTTCGGAGCACCGCCACCGCCGCAACCAGTGCGAGTCCCGTGACCACGGCAAACCAGACCCGCGCGTCCGTCCACCAGAAGTCCCCGGCGACGGCCCGGGGCAGCCCGAAGATCGCCATTCCGGGCTGATAGGGCGCATATCCGAGCAACTGCTCCCCACCCGGAAGCGCCGTGATCGTGTCCCGAGCGAGGTACGGCGTCCCGGAGTCGAGCAATCGCTCGCCCATCCGTTCGACGACTAGCACTTCCTCTTGGGCTCGATCGGTTCGCCCGCCGGCGCGCTGCACGGACTCGACGAGAAGGGGCAGGAGGGCGGCGCCGGCCCAAGCGCCCCAGGTCACCACGGCGCGACCGGTGTCCCCGGCAAATGCTGCGAGGCCCATGGACCGGCGCGTAAGGAATTGGACGATCACCGCGAGCAATGCTGCCAGGTAGGCCCACGCCGCGATCGCACCCCACGCACGGTGCGGCAGCAGCGTCGATGTCAGTGCCGTGACCAGTGCGAACGCTGCCGAAATGGCGTACAGAGCCAGGTCTGCGGCGAGTCCGCCGGCGGCTCGGTCGACGCGGGTGAGCAGTCGGCCGGCGCGGTTTGTCACGCGGGCAAGTGTGGCAGAGATGATCTACCGTGCCCCGGAACTCTGCGGCGGGGCATGCGCACCACGGAACCGGTCTCGTGCAGCGCGCTGGCCAGGACCCCCGGCCGGCCGGCCGAGCCGCGTTGCAGGGTGGCGAGGAACCGGCCGGAGCGCATCGGCCGGGCGAACAGGTGGCCCTGGCCGGCGACGCAGCCCAGCTTGAACAGGGCTTGGCGCTGCGGCTCGCTTTCCACCCCCTCGGCGACGACCGTAAGGTGCAGGCTGCGGGCCAGGTCCACGGTCGAGCGGACGACCGCCGCCGCCTCGGACGACGTCTCGACCGCCAGGACGAACTCACGGTTGATCTTCAGCTCGTGTACGGGCAGCCGGGAGAGCACCGACAGCGACGAGACGCCGGTCCCAAAATCGTCGAGGGCCAGCCGTACGCCCGCATCGTGCAACTCGCCGAGCGTGCGGTCGACCACCTCGAGCTGGCTGATCGTGAGTGTCTCGGCGAGCTCGAGCACCAGCCGGTCGGGCGAGACCGAATGGCTTTGCAGCCGGTCGAGCACGGCCTGCGGGAATCGCGGGTCGAGCAGGCTGCGGGGCGACACGTTGACCGCCACGGGCAGGTCGAAGCCGGCCTCGCGCCAGGTGCCGAGCGCGCCGAGCGACTGGTCCAGCACCGCGTCGGCGAACGCGGCCAGCTGACCGGAACGTTCCACGGTCTCGAGGAACTCCATCGGCGTCAGGTTGCCGTGTTGCGGATGGTTCCAGCGGGCCAGTGCCTCGGCCGAGACCACCTCGCCGGTGCCGAGGTCGACAATCGGCTGGAAGTCGACCACGAACTCGCGGTTGTCGACCGCCCGGCGCAGCTCCGCGCCGAGCATGAGCCGCCCGACGTCCGCGGTGTCCCGGGCGTGCATGTAGTTGGCCGTCCGATGCCCCGAGCGTTTCGCCTGGTACATGGCCACGTCGGCGCGGCGCATCAGCTCCTCGACGCCGCCGCTGCCGGGCGCCAGCGCGATGCCGCCGGCCGCCTCGATGGTGAGCTGCATGCCGTCGATCTCGATGGCGTGGTCGAGAGCCGCGAGCATCGACTCGGCCCGGTGGCTGGCCATCGCGGGGGTCGGCAGCTTGGTCATCAAGATGGCGAACTCGTCGCCGCCGAGCCGGGCGACCAGGTCGTTGGGCAAGGCTGCCGCTTGCAGGCGGTCGGCGATCTCACACAGCACGTCGTCGCCGGCCGCGTGCCCGAGCGTGTCGTTGACCTCTTTGAAGTGGTTGAGGTCGATCAGCAGCAGCGCCAGAATGCCGTCGTTCGTCCGGGTGCTGAAGACTTCGCCGGCGATCTCGTAGAGCTTGCGGCGGTTGGCCAGGCCGGTCAGCGTGTCGTGGGTGGCCGCGTGAGCGTTTTCCGCCGAGACGCGCTCTAGCTCCGCATACGCCTGGGCGTTGCGGATCGCCGTGCACAGCGCCGAGGCGAACGTCTTGAGCTTGTACTGCTCGAACTCCGTGAGTGTCACCCGCCCGCCGAAGTGCAGCCGCAGCACACCGAGACGCAGACTGCCGTCGTGCGTGACTAGATCAATTGTTGTGTCGGTGCTGGACCGGAACTCAGCCGCTACCGCTGTGCCGTCGAATGACACAGCCTCCGCGGTCGCCCGGACAATCCGGTCGGCGCCATCGCCACTCATGTCGAGCTCAGCCTCGTTGGCCGAGAAGATTTCCGCAGCTCGGGTCGCGGCCGCGTGCAGCACCTGGGTCAGGTCGACGGCGTTCAGCTCGTCGGTGGCCTTGGCCAGCCGTTGCCAGGATCGGCGTTCTTCGCGGGTGTTGACTCGCCGCGAGTGCCAGAGATGGATGCAGCTGACCAGCAACGGCACGATGATCAGTAGCCACAAGTCGCCGTAGGAAATGATGACCAGCGCAAAGACGATCGTGGCCATTCGGACGAACTGGCTGACCAACTTCACGTCCCAGTTCAGGCTTGCGACGCGCCGGATGGTGGAGCCGGACGCGACGGCGATGACCGGCCAAAAGGCCAAGTTGTCCACCATCGACATGGCGCCGTATGCGGTGATGATCGCGACGAGGTTGAACGGTGGATGCGCCAGGTCGGGATCCATGCCCCAGGCTGTGATGACTAACGCGGCGGTCGTGGCGGTGAGGACGTCTTTCGCGACGGCGAAGACCACCTTCTGCGGTGTGGTGCGTGCCATGACCTTGACGAGGGTCATGCCGATCGCCGCACACATGATCACCCAGGGAGCCGGCGCGACGACCAGGCCGATCAGCACCGGGGCTTCTCCCCAGGTTACGGTGTCGAGACTGGACCGGATCCGAACGTAAACCTTCACCCTGTTGGCGATCAGGATGGCCGCGACGAGCAGCCCTAGGAGCCAGATCGGCGGCATCGGTTCGGGGTCGCGCAAAGCGAACCAGAGATACCCCCCGGCCGCGCACAACGCCACCACGACGACGAGACCGACAAGCAGCCTTAGCCGCCGATCAGTCGCGTCGTCGTTGAAGCTATCGGCGGAACGCACCTGCGCCTTCCTGCTGGGCTCTTCGGGGCTCCCCTGGCTCCAGCGTATTGATGTGCGGGCGTTCGCGCACCAGTGAGATTTCAGCCCCAGTCGTTCGCTCCGCGCATGAGCTTCTCCCGTCATCCGTCCGCCAGGAGCCTTCGCGTGCTCCTGAACCCCCTACGTGCCGGTCGTGTCGCGACAAGGAAGACGTTATGTTCCAGGACACCGGTTTGGTAGTGATTTGTGTCGCTATGCGCAGAAAGCGAGAATCGATCGCATTCATGTCACGCGCGGTTCTGATTCGGAAACGGAGAGCAATCCTGCGGGCGGCTAAGTCGGCAATATCCGAATAGCGGAGGGTGTTGTTTCGTTTACGCAATGGATTGAAAATCAACGTCCACCGGGCTGTAGTTATCAACGAGCAGACCGCCGCTGAGCAGCGCAGAGATCGCTTCGAAATTTGCCGTAGAGGAATTGTGCTGCCCGCCGCGCGGATACGCGAACCCTAGTCCGGCCAAGCTTCTATAAACTCCCGGTATGCCCGACGAATCCCTGCTCACTCACGTCGACGAAGCGGGTGCCGCCCGCATGGTTGACGTTTCGGCCAAGGCGATAAGTACCCGTTTGGCCGTCGCATCCGGCCGTGTGGACACCACTCCCGAGGTGATCTCGCTGCTGCGTGGTGATGGCGTGCCTAAGGGCGACGCCCTCGGGGTGGCCCGGCTCGCCGGGATCATGGGAGCTAAGAAAACGCCCGAGATTGTGCCGCTCTGCCACCCGATCGGCCTACATGGCGTCACAGTCGATCTGGTGATCTCCGACGCCGGCATCACCATCACCGCGACCACGAAGACCGCCGACCGCACCGGCGTCGAAATGGAGGCGCTTACGGCGGTCGCCACCGCCGGCCTTGCTTTGATCGACATGATCAAAGCAGTGGATCCGGCCGCGAGCATTGAGGCCGTGCGGGTGTTGCGCAAAGAGGGCGGCAAAACCGGCGATTGGGTACGCCCGCAGGACCGGCCGTGAAGGCACGGGTGATCGTGGCCTCCAACCGGGCCGCCGCCGGTGTGTACGCCGACCAGAGTGGCCCGTTGCTGGTCGACGGGCTGCGCGCGCTCGGTTGTGAGGTGACCGGCGAGCCAATCGTGGTGCCGGACGGCGAACCGGTGGCCGAGGCGCTGCGAATGGCGATCGCGGACGGCATCGATGTCGTGCTGACCAGCGGCGGCACCGGGGTAACCCCAACCGACCGCACCCCCGAGGCGACCCGGCCGCTGCTCGACTTCGAGATTCCCGGCATCGCCGAGTCGATCCGCGCGTACAGCCGGGACAAGGTGCCCGCCGCGGCACTCTCTCGCGGGCTCGCCGGGGTGGCCGGGCGCACGCTGGTGGTGAACCTGCCCGGCTCGACCGGCGGCGCCCGCGACGGCCTGGCGGTCCTCGGTCCGATCCTGCGGCACACCGTCGACCAGGTGCGCGGCGGCGATCATTGAGCATGGCTAGGCTCAACACGTGAGCATCGAGTGGGAAAAGGCCCGCACCAGCGCCTACGAGGCAGGTCGCGCGGCGGCCGGCCCGGTCGAGCGGGTGGCGTTGCCGATCGCGGACGGCCGTACCCTCGCCGAGCCCCTGCTCGCACTGACCGACCTGCCCGCGTTTCCGACGTCGAGCATCGACGGCTGGGCCGTGCGCGGCCCCGGGCCGTGGCGGGTGATCGGCCGGCTTCTGGCCGGGCGCACCGCCGACCCGATCGAAACAGACGGCACCTGCGTCGAGATCGCCACGGGTGCGATGGTCCCGGCCGGCGCCACGGCGCTGATCCGGGTCGAGGAGTCCACTCGCGAGGCCGATGGTCTGGTCAGCGGCGTGCCCCGGGCCATGCCCGAGTGGCGGCTGCCCGGCGAAGAGGCCCACGAAGGCGAGGAACTGCTGCCGGCCGGCACGGCGGTCGACCCGGCGGTGATCGGTCTCGCCGCGACCTGCGGCTACGAGACGATCGCCGTCCGGCCCGAGCCGCGCGCGGCCCTGCTGGTCTTCGGCGATGAGCTGCTGACCGCGGGGGTGCCGGGGGCGGGCCGGGTCCGTGACTCGCTCGGCCCGCAGGTGCCGGGCTGGCTGCGCCGCTACGGCGCGATCGTCGACCCGGCCGACATCGCCGGCCCGGTGCAGGACACGCTCGAGGCGCACGTGGCGGCGATCCGGCGGGCGCTCGAGGTCGCCGACCTGATCTGTACGACCGGCGGGACGATGCACGGCCCGGTCGACCACCTGCATCCCGCGCTGACCGCCCTCGGCGCGGAGTATGTGGTGAACACGGTCGCGGTTCGCCCCGGCTTTCCGATGCTGCTGGCCCGGGTGCGCCTCCCCGACGGGCGTACGCGCTTCCTGGCGGGCCTGCCCGGCAACCCGCAATCCGCGGTGATCGCCTTGATCACGCTGGTCGCGCCGCTACTGGCCGGGCTGCAGGGCCGCGAGCTGGTGCGGCTGCCGCAGGTGACGGTTTCTGCCGGGGTCCGCGGTCGCGGCCACGACACGCATCTCGCGCTCGCCGCACTCGACCACAGCGGACGGTCAGCAACCCCGGTCGGCCACGTCGGCTCGGCGATGCTGCGCGGCCTGTCCAAGGCACACGGCTTCGTAGTCGTCCGCCCCGACACCAAGGCCGAAGCGGGCGACCTCGTCCCGTTCCTGCCGCTGCCCTTGCTCGCGGGAGAACGGCCATGATCGCCTGCACCGAGCGGCACACGGTTGCGCTGTGTTACGGCCTTGTGGGCGAGGGCCAGAAGAGCATGGCTGGGGCGGTTCAGTCATGATCGCGTGCGCCGAGCGGCACACGGTTGCGCTGTGTTACGGCCTTGTGGGCGAGGGCCAGAAGAGCATGGCTGGGGCGGTTCAGTCATGATCGCGTGCGCCGAGCGGCACACGGTTGCGGTGTATAACGGCCTCGTGGGCGAGGGGGATCTGCCGTGAGTGTTGTTCTGGTCTTGGTCGGCGAGGCCGAGCTCAGTCTCGACGAGCACGAACGCGCGGTCGCCGACCCGCGGGCCGGTGCGGTCGTCTCGTTCCAGGGTGTCGTGCGCGACCATGACCACGGCCGCGACGTCACAGAGCTTGAGTACGAGGGCCACCCGAGTGCCGCGGAGGTGCTGCGCACGGTCGCCGAGGAGATCGCCGCCGACCCCGACGTGTACGCGGTAGCCGTGTCGCACCGGGTGGGCGCGTTGAAGATCGGCGATGTCGCCCTGGTCGCCGCGGTCAGCACGGCGCACCGGGCGGCCGCGTTCGCCGCCTGCGCCCGGCTGGTCGACGAGGCCAAGGACCGCCTGCCGATCTGGAAACGCCAGGTCTTCGCCGACGGCACCGACGAATGGGTCAACTGCCCCTAGCTCGTCGATCTTCAGCTTCGGGATCACCTTCGCGTTCGTCTGCCTCGTCGCCGTCCTGGTGCGGGACTCGAGTTGGCGCCTTGAGCACCGGTCATGAGAAGCAAGCATGTTCGTGATCTATGACCTGGAATTCACCACTTGGGAGGGCGCGCAGGACTGCGGCTGGATCGGTCCCGGTGAGTTCCTGGAGATCGTGCAGATAGGAGCGATTCGCGTCGCGAGCGAGGCCCTGTCCGTGGACGGCGAGTTCGAAGTCCTCGTGAAGCCGCGCCGGAATCCGCAGGTCTCCGGCTTCTTCCACGAGTTGACCGGAATCGGGAACGGCGACATCGAGGCTCGCGGCACGGACTTCCTTGATGCTTTCAACCAGTTCCTCAAGTTTTGCGACGGTTCCTACTCATTGTCCTACGGCAACGACATGGTGATCTTCGGCGAGAACATCATCTTGCAGATCCCGCCCGACCGGGTCCCGGACCTCCCGTTGCCGCCGTTCGTAAATATCCGGCCGTACGTGAACCGCGTGCTTCCCGTGACACGGGAGCTCAACGCCGGGCGGCTCGGCGAAGGGCTGGGCCGGATGCCTGCTGGCGGCGGCGCCGCCAAGCACGACGCGCTGCACGACTGCTACTCGATTTTGGAGGCGCTGCGCCATCTCCGCGAGCAGGGTCTCCCGTTGTTCACAGTGGAGTGATGGTGCGCGAGAAACAGCCTAGCCATCGCGGCGGGGCCTGACCCGCCGGCCGTCATCGGCCGACCACCGTTCTGCACCGCCCACGCGACCAACGGCCCCGAGGGTTTCCGGTTACGAATGACCCCGCAAGGACTGACGCGGAACAGCGCCAGGCGGGGAGATCGGCCGGCGCGTCGGCGGCCGCAACCATCGGTTGATCGGAAAGGCCGGCGCCACCCCCGGCCGCCACGGCAGCGCGTTGAGCAGCAGGATCAGGGTGAATGCGTACGCGTTGCCGCCCACCATCGCGGCCAGCCCGCCCAGGTCGTCGAGTGCCCACATCGGAGCCGTGACGAAGAGTAGGTACGTCAGCACCGCCCCGGCCGCGTAGCCGGCGCCGGGGAACCGTCGACCGCTGCCGGGCATTGGCCGCCGGGCGGTTACCCGCCGGCGCGCCGCCGCGTCCACGAGGATCACGATCGCGACGAGCACCCAGATCAGCTCGTACGTGTCGGTGACCGGCCCGACGATCGCGGCCGTGAGCCCGACCAGGGTGAACGCCGCGATCTCGTCGCCGTCGGCGTGCGCGGACCGGGCCCGGATCATGCCGACCGCCACAAGCAGCAGGGCGAACGACAGCCACAGCAGCACCGGCGTGGTGGCCGAGTCGTACATCCGGGCGAGGACGCCGGCCAGTGATTGGTTGGCCGGGTCGTTGACGCCCCCGGTGCGGTCGATGCGCCACAGCACCTCGGTGAACCAGGCGAGCGTCTCGCCCGGCGCCAGCAGTGCCCCGCCGGCGGCCAGCGTCAGCGCGGTGCCGAGCGCGGTGAGGGTGGCCCGCCACTGCCGGGTGAGTGCCAGATAGCCGATGAAGAACGCCGGGCTGACCGCCAGCGCGGTGGCCACGCCGACGCCGACGCCGGCCCACGCGCCGGTCGCCCAGCCGCGCCGGGCCAGGTCCGCGAGCGATCGGCCGCGCGGTGGCATCGACGCCGGTCGGCCCGGCCACCAGGCGGCCCGGCTGCTCGCCCAGGCGCCCCGGCGCAGCGCGACGACATCCGCCGCTACCAGGGCGAATAGCAGCAGGTCCAGCCGGCCGAGGCCCAGGGCGGCGCGGACGGGTTCGACGGTGAGCGCCAGCGCGGTGGCCAGTGCCACTGCGGGCCAGCGCCGCCGCCCGTATCGCCGGGCGACCGGGCCGACTAGGGCGATCAGCGCCAGCACCAGGGCGGCGACCCCGGCCAGCGCGATCAGCCAGCCGGCCAGCCCCAGCGGCAGGAACGCGGACGGCGCCAGGAAGAACGCGGCGGGCGGCGGGAAGGCCGCGCCGAGGTGACTCAGCGGGTCCCGGTACGCGTAGAGGCCGTCACCGGCCAGCCAGCTGCGGACGGCACCGCGGTCCAGCGCGAGACCCGTCAGCCCGTACGCCCGAATCAGAATGCCGATCGCCAGGCAGACGCCGGCCAACGCGGCAGCGACCACGACGGACCGGCGCACTGTCCACTGTGTCAGCGCGCTGCGCACCATCGTCGGCATGCCGCGACCACCCCCGTATCGCTCTCGTCGTGCCTCGGCGATGCGCCGACGTGGCGAACGACAGCCTCAAACCGACGTGCACCCGGTATGGCTAGGAGTTGTAGCGACCATGCACCCAGCCAGACCAGGATTCCTCTTTGGGTTCCCTTCGAGAGCTTAGAAGGCGCAGTCCCGTCGCGCGGTCCCCCGTCCGCTTAACGCCGGCGGGGCGTTCAGGTTGTTCCGGGGCCTGATCAGCCCGGTAGCCTGCGCGCGGCCGCCGCCGACCGGGCGGCGATCTTGGCCTCGCGTTTCGCCGTTTTCACCGCGCGTTTCATGGAACGCTGCGAACGGTTCACCGCGTGCTCGATTGAGCGTTGCGAACGTTCCACCGCGTGGCTGGTCCGGTACCCGATGCTCGGCTTGCCCTGGGTGTCGGCCGCCGCCAGCAGCAGGCCGCCGAGCAGGCCGAGGTTCTTCAGGAAGTGTGTCTCCTGTTGCCGGCGTTCGGGCTGCGGCAGCGTCCAGAACGGGTGGCCCGCGATTGTCGTGGGCACCAGGTTGGCCGCGAGCACGGCCGCGGCCGGGCGGGTCAGTTTGCCGCTGGCCAGCAGCAGGCCCGCCAGCACGTCGACGCCCGCCTTGGCGCGGACGAGCGTGCGCGCGTCGGTTGGCAGCCGCGGATCGATTTTCGTGAGCAGCGGTCCGACCTTGTCGGTGACCCGTTTCGCGGAGCCCACCCGTGAGTCGGGGTCGAGGACGATCCGGACTCCGCTGATCACGAAGATCGAGGCGAGCATGGCGCGGGCGGCGGTGCGTACGGGCTTCATACAGCGGTTATACCCGGCCGGGGAGGTTCATGCCGGTTGCGTACGCAGGTAGCGGCCGAAGTGCGGGACGGTGAACGCGACCGTGCCCCGCTCGCCGGAGTAGATCAGCCCTTTCTTGATCAACGCGTCGCGTGCCGGGGAGAGGCTGGCTGGCCGGCGGGTGAGCGCCGCGGCGATGTCGGCGGTCGGCACCGCGGCGTCCATGTCGTTTTCGGCTTCGCCGCCGAGCTGGGCCATCGCCCGCATGTACTCCCGCTCGGCCGGGGTGGCCCGCTCGAACCGGGAGCCGAAGAAGCCCACCGCCAGCTCGGCTTCGGCCTCGGGCGCGGCCACCCGGACGTCCGCCGCGGTCACCGGCGTCTGCGGCGCGTGGTCCCAGGTCGCCTTCCCGTACGCCTGCACGAAGTACGGATAGCCGCCCGACTTCTCGTAGAGCAGGTCGAGCGCTTTCGGTTCGTACTCGACCTGCTCGCGGGCGGCCGGTGCGCATAGGGCCAGGTCGGCCGCTATCCGGTCGAGCCGGTCGATCCGCTGATATCGGAACAGGCGTTCGGAATAGGATTTTGCGGCCGATAGCACCGCGGGCAGGTGTGGCAGGCCCGCGCCGACGACGATCAGTGGCGCGCCCAGTTGGGACAGCTCGTGGCAGGCGGCGCACAGCGCGGAGACGTCGGTCGGCCCCAGATCCTGCATCTCGTCGATGAACAGGGCGATCCCCGTGCCCACGTCGGTGGCGAGCGAGGCCGCGTCGGTGAACAGCTCGACCAGGTCGATTTCGATGTCGCCCGAGTCGGCCCGGCCGCGCGCCGGTGGCACGTCGATGCCCGGCGTCCAGCGGTCGCGCAGTTTCGCGCTCGAGTCGTTGGATCTGAGCGCAAATGCCTTGAGTACGCCGAGCACCTCGTCCACCCGGTCCGGGTTGCGGTGGTGCGGGGTGAGCTCGCGGATCGCCATATGGAGCGCGGCCGACATCGGGCGGCGCAGCGACTGGTCGGGCCGTGCTTCGATCTTGCCGGTGCCCCAGAGCCGGCCGATCGCCGCCGACCGCAGCGTGTTGAGTAGCACCGTCTTGCCGACGCCGCGCAGGCCGGTGAGGACCAGGCTGCGCTCGGGCCGGCCGCGGGCGACCCGCTCGAGCACCACGTCGAAGGCGTCCAGCTCGCGACCGCGGCCGGCCAGCTCGGGCGGGCGCTGCCCGGCGCCGGGCGCATACGGGTTCCGGACCGGATCCACGGGTAGCACAGTATCGGGCTGTCTAGCGTTAGCGCTAGAACATCGTAGAGGCGTGTCGAGAAGGGTCTACGCCTATCTAGCGTCTGAGCTAGACAGCGCTAGAGCGCGCTAGTTGCGCTCGCGTAGGCACAGTACGAAGTCGAGGCTGTCGAGCTCGCTGTCGTAGAAGTACCACTTCGTGTAGTTCGGCACCTTGCTGCACTTCGACTCGGCGTCGGCCTCGCCCGTCGTGCGGCCGTCGATCCGCTTCAGCACTTGATAGGTCCCGCTGGCGCACGGCACGATCTTCATGTCCGGAGTGTCGGGCGTGCCCTCGTTGTGCACGCACTGGCCCTTTTCCACGAACCGGGCATCCTCGCTGCTGCGGGGCTGGGGCTGCGCCGCGGTCGTCGTGGCGGGCGTAGTCGGCAGGGTGCCGGTAGTGCCGCTGGCCAGCTCTTTCCGGTTGGCGAGCAGCCAGGCCGTGGTGCCGAGCCCGCCGCAGATCAGCAGGCCGAGCACGACCACCAGCACCACGATCGGGGTGTTGCGGCGGCGTCGTGGCGGGGCGGGTGGCTGGCCCCACGCCGGGCCGACGCCGCTCGGCGGCTCGGCGGCGGGGTAGCTCGGATAGCCGGTCGACGAATCCATCGCCGGCGGCATCGAGGCCGGGTGACCGCCCCACGCGGCGCCGGGGTGTGACGGGGACACGGGGACGCCGCCCGGCTCGCCCCAAGGGTCGGCGGGCTGCGTGTACGGCTCATCGGAACCCGACGAGCCCCCGGCCGGCCACGGCGGGCCGGGATACGGGCCGTTCTGCGTCATCCGGGTCCTCCTGGCGCGGGATCGCTGTAGGCCACCGTAACCTGTGAGCCCGCCGGGCCCGCTCCCGGAATCGCGCCGACCAGGGATCACTTCGGTGACAACCGGCGCGAATCGGCGAGTCTGTCAACAACGCGACCCGATCCGGCCGGGTCCGGCCGATACCTTCCACGGTCATGTCGCTACCTATGGCTATCGGCGCGGCGGTCTTCGGCGTGGCCGCGAGCGCCTTCCTGCCCCGCGTCGCCCATCGCCTAGCGGTCCCGTCCGGGGCACCGCCGCGGTCGGCCTGCGCCGACTGCCACGCGGCGTTTCCCCAAGGGCCAGACGGTTGGGTACGCGCGGGGCCGTCCTGCGACAGCCGGGCCGTCCCGCGATGGCACCGATTGGCCGTCGGTCCGCGATGGCACCGATTGGCCGTCGGTCCGCGATGGCACCGATTGGCCGTCGGTCCGCGATGGCACCGATTGGCTGTCGGTCCGCGATCGCACCGACCGGCCTGTCGCCGGACGCCCTGGGGCACGGTCGCCTCCGGGGCCGCGGCGGCCGGCCTGCTCGGGGCGGCGGTCGGGGCGTCGCCGTTGTTGCCGGTGCTGCTGGTGGCGGTCGTGCTCGGGGTGCTGCTCGCGGCGATTGATTTGCGCTGCCTGCGGCTGCCTAATCCGCTCGTGGCCACGCTCGCGCTGCTTACCGCGGTGCCCCTGAGCGTGCTCGGCGGCCCGGGTCAGCTCGCCCGGGCTGTGATCGCCGGAGGGCTGAGCTTCTTCGCGTACGCGATGATCGCGATCTGGCCGCGCGGCGGCTTGGGGTTTGGCGACGTGAAGCTGGCCGCCGTGCTCGGCTTTGTCCTGGGGTTTGTCGGCTGGCCGGCGTGGCTGCTCGGGCTGGCGCTGGCACATCTGATCAACGGCCCCATCGCGCTGTTTCTGCTGGCAAAGGGCAAAGTGGGGCGCCGCTCGCCGGTGCCGCTCGGCCCGGCGCTGCTCGTCGGGGCCCTGCTCGGGGTCGCGTTTGGGTGAGGACCGTGGTTGGTCCCGGCCGTTCGTTTCGCGAAGCGGCCCTGACCGGCAGGACCCCGGCTAGAGCAGGCGCAGCTGGCGGTCCTTCGGGCGGGACAGGACCTTGTCGCCCATCCGCTCGAACAAGCCGGCGTCGATCGCCTCCAGGAACGGCGTCGGCGACTGCTCGCGTTCGCTGCCGTGCCGGAAGCGGCGGGCCGCGTGCGTCACATAGAGCCGGTCCTGCGCGCGGGTCAGCCCCACGAAGAACAACCGCCGCTCCTCGGCCGTCTCGTCCTCGTCCGGGGCCGAGCCGGGCCAGCGCATCGGCAGCAGGCCGTCCTCGCAGCCGACCAGGAACACGACCGGGAACTCCAGGCCCTTCGCGGCGTGCAGGGTCAGCAGGTTGACCGCCTGGGCGCGCGGGTCGAGCGCGTCCACCTCGGCGCCCGTGGCGATCTCCTGCAGGAAGCGGGGCAGGTCCTCGCCGATCCGGTGGGCCAGCGGCAACAACAGCTCGGCCGCCGCCCAGACGTCCTCGGGCGCGACCTGCTCGGCGTCGAGCGTCGGGACGGCGTACCGCTGGGCCAGGACCTGGGCCGTGAGTTTGACCCGCGCCGCGAGGGAACCGCCCAGGCCGGCCTCGTGCCGCAGCTCGCGGGCGATCACCTGGACCCCGGCGCGATCGCGCAGCCGGTTGTGCGAGCGCTTCTGCACGGGCACACCTGCCCGGGACAGCGCTTCGACGATCGGCCCGGACTGCGCATCGGTGCGGTACAGCACGGCGATGTCGGAGAACGAGAGCGTGCCGGGGGCGACCGCGCGCGAGTCGATGCGCCCCGAGTCGAGCGAGCGGTGCGACAGGCCGCCGACCAGCTCGTCAACGGTCCGGACCACGAAGTCGGCCTCGTCGGCGACGCTTCCCGCGAAGTACCGGCCCACCAGCGGCGACTCGGGGTCGAGCCGGGCCGGGTCCAGGCGCCGGCCAGTGACCAGCGTCGACGGGGCGATGGCCTGCACCGCGGCGGCCAGGATCGGCGCCGACGAACGGTAGTTGCGGGTCAGCCGGACCAGCCGGGCGTCGACGAAATCCTCGTTGAAGCGCAGGAAATACTTCACGTCGGAGCCACGGAACGAGTAGATCGACTGGTCGGGGTCGCCGATCGCACACAGGTTGCCGTCCGCCGGGCTGAGCAGCCGGAGCAGCTCATACTGGGTCTCGTCGACGTCCTGATACTCGTCCACGAAGATCCACTGCCACTGCCGGCGGTACTTCTCCACCAGCGCCGGTTCGTCGCGGAGCAGCTCGACCGGCAGCGTGATCAGATCGTCCAGGTCGACCAGGTCCTGCTGGCGGAGCAGCTTCCG
>Ga0307515_10014840_pt1 | contig 14401 bp, 6 predicted proteins | sample 17_EM_MG_FD_194513 | JGI IMG/M metagenome (GOLD analysis project Ga0307515, IMG submission 194513) | Populus trichocarpa ectomycorrhiza microbial communities from riparian zone in the Pacific Northwest, United States - 17_EM | ecosystem: Host-associated > Plants > Roots > Unclassified | place...
GCAGGGGTTTAATAAAGCTAGTAGGGGTTTTATATAAAGCTATACTAGTTAAGTACTAGTGAGATTTATCTCGTTTGCCGTCTGAGTCGCTTACTGAGATAGAAGTCAGTGCCACCTCGTGCACGGTCCTAGGTCGTGCACGGTTCATCCTCACCAAATCAACTTCCAAACATGAGGCCATTCGCATCATATATATCATCAAATTGTTCAAATTTTTGGTGGATAAGGCTTTGGACACTGCCGAATTAGGCTAGATCTATCTCGTAGTTCTTAAGGTATTATGGCAGGCTTTTCTGACGCTGAGGGCGCCGAGTAGCCGATTCTACCACACCAACTTCCTTACCACTACTAGTAGTAATAGCTACCTTTTCTGTAGCCAATATAGTCTTCTTTTAATTCCTTTTTAACTTCCTAGCCTCCTTAAGATCGCTCTGTAGTTGCCTCTTAGCTTATTTAGCTTCTTTAGCTTCTTATAGACGAAGCTTTTTTGCCGTAGCTTTGGCGTCCCGTTATATCTTATCCTATATACGCTGTGCCTTCCGTTCTTCCAATAAACGCCTCTTCTCTTCCTTTTGTAGTTGCCGCTAAACCTTCTCGTCGGCCTTTTGAGCTGTCTTACGCTACTTAGCCTCTTCTTGTTCCGCTTAAAGCTCGCGAGCTTGTTGTACTTTATTGGGGCTATAAAATATAGCCCTACCATCGGCCTGGGCAGCAAGCTTGTGGAAGAGAGGCTTTTGGCGCTGGCGCTTCTTCTTCTCGTTTTGTAAGGCTCGCTGGTAGCCTTATATTTTTAATTTAAGAAGAATATTTATCGCGGTAAGACTCTGAATCGTACTGCTTAAATCTTTAACCTTAGTATCAAAAACATTGATAACAACTTCCTTAAGCTTCCTCTCGATCCTCCTCTAATCCGTAGTAGTTAGCGCCGACTTAGAAGACTTACTTAATAAAGGCCTATGCTCTATAGGAGTCTTTTTTGCCAAGAACTTATCCAATATAACCTCTAGCTTAAAAGGGTGTATACTAGTCTTTTCCCATCCGCTGTGTATATTTTTCTCTATAAAAGCTTGCTTATAGGCTGCCCAGAACAGTTAGAAGAAGTCTCGCTTGGTAAGACTTGTGTAACCTTCGCTATCTATAGTAAACTAGTTTAACTCCTGGCTGTAGTATATAGCAAGCGGCGAGAAGAGAGAGACGTTAAGAGGCTGTAGTCGATACGTGGAATGAGGTAGGTAAACAGCTAGTAGGATTCTATAAAGGTGGCAGTAATTAATAAACCTCATATTGATATAAGAGCCGTGGCCATTAATAATAAGTAGCCTCTAATCTCTTCTTTGGCGCGCCTTTAGCTTTATCTCGCAATTAAAGACAGTAGTAAGCCATGAATAGCCTAGATTATTATTCGTCTAGCCTATAGGTAATAAGGCAAAAAAGCAGCTGTGTTCCTTGGGGTCGTAATCCTGTAGCTATGTGTCTTAAATATTGCTAGAGACCGCTTAATATATAAGGCCGGGCGAGAGGCTTATTCCGTCGGCGTAGATAGCTGCTATAATAGTAATCCACTCTCTATTGCCATTTTAACTGATATTCTTAATTCTACCGTCGTTAAAAGCTTTCTTAGAAAAGACCCTTTGTAGTTTCGTAAGGAAGCCAATAAGAAGGCCCTTTTCGTCTATATTGTATGTATTCTCCGGCAGTATATTATATTCAGCAATCTTCCTATTAAGAAGCTTAAAATATAAGCTGTAATATAGCGCCGAATTAGCCTTCTTCCGTGCGATATTAATTGGAGGAAGATATCCTGATTTAAGTTCGTTTTTGTGGGCGGCCAGCCAGCGAGCCGTCTAGTGTTTTCCTGGCTGCCTTCCTGCAATTCCAGCTGCAAGATTTCGAACCATTTGGACTGTAGGAGGAAGCCCTCGTTTGGTAAGATCGTTGATGTATTTAATGAGCGCTTTTAACTGTATAGTGCTGAGGAATCGCATTAAATTATAGCCATCCTCCCTAGAGCGGGTGACCTTATTCCAGCGCCTGGAGAGCGTGGACCGTTTGACTTTGTGCTTATCTGCTGTTACAGAAATGTTCGGCTTATCTTGAAGACTTAGATTAGCAAGTGCGGCCTCTATAGAGTCCATAGTTGTGGTGTAGCAGTAATTTTTGATGATTTTGAAAATGCGAATTTTGGTGGGGTTGGACCGTGCATGACCTAGGACCGTGCACGAGGTGGCACTGACTTCTAATCCGGAAGTGCTGCTGTGCGTGTTGGAATTACAAGGTCATGGGGTCACAGCGGAGCTATTTTGAGGATCTAATTGATGATAGAGATGACGCAGACGATGAATATTGATTGATTCGTGATGCAGTAGATGCGGTTGATGTCTATATAGATTGCATGCAGAGTTCGCGTATAGAGCTTAGTCAGCACCCTCAACGCCAATTTCTGACACTCCCCTATGCTGACGACGCTCTCCTTATCTATCCCAAATAGGCAATTATGAAGCTATTCCTAAATACCTTGTAAGCGCCATTTGGCCTACATACAGAGGGAAAACCTAGTAGGCGAAAAACCTTTATTACTTGCTGTTAGTTACTGATTCCTAGCGTCACACAGTGCTTTATAAATTAGTTAATTGGTAGCTATTTTGTAAGCATATCTCCCAACTAATCTTTACCTAGTATATATACTACTTTAAGTTAACCTTACTAAACTATATCGTTTTATATAAAGAGGTATTAAGTCTTAATATGCTTGGCTTTTTGGTAGTATTTCGTGTTGTATAAAAGGTTAACTATACCCTTATTATTATAGTAGAGCGTAGAGATAAAAGGGTTATTATTATCGTCGTCTCTCTCTCCTAGATCTCTTATTAGCTTCTTAAGCTATATTACTAACCTTACTCCTTCTAATGCCGCCATAATCTCTGCTTCTATTAAGCTTAATACCGTTAACTTTTATCTTTAAGCCATCTAGATTACCGCTCCTCTATAGTATATAACTGCTACGCCTTAAAATAATATCTAATCGTGTTCCGTTCCCTATGTAGTATTGGTAAAAATACTATAGCTAGTAGGTAACGTAAGCTTGTATAAAGGTAGGTAAATCTCTTAATTTAAGTAGGTAATTCCTGTTTTAAGAGTGCCGTTTAGATATTATAGTAGCTGCTTACTTAATTAGTAATATAATTCTTCTAGTGCTGCTATAAACCTAGCTAGCTAACTAATAGCATAGCTAGTATTAGGATGCGTGTAGTTTAAGAGGTAGATTATAGAGCTAATAATCTATTAGTAGATTATTGCATCGTTATACTTAAGGAGGCTTTTAATATCGGGCTTTAGAATAGTACCTATTAGTATTAGTAACTTAGCTAGATTGCAGTTATCTATTTTTAGTTATTTAAGTAGCTTCTTAATATATATCGTCTAATATAGCTTAAGGGTTTAGTTTGTATGGTCTTAATAGATTTAGAAGTCTATAAATACCTCTATAGGACCTAGGTCTTTATATCTCTATTTTCTTAAAATTCTTATCTTTGTAATATTAAGGTATTAACGCTTTCCTACAATTAGTATATTGTTAATAAATAATAAGATATATACTTTATTTCCTATAAAGAGATTAGGGTTAGCTTTAGCTAATTTTAAACCTATACTCTTAAAGAACTTCTTAACTATCTAAAACTATTCTCTTAGTGCCTGCTTTAGGCTATAAAGTAACTTATTTAGCTTTAAGTAGGCGTCTTTTACCCCCTTAAGGTTAGATTTAAAGTCTTTTAATAGGTTAGGAATCCGCATATAGATCTATTCTTATAATAGCGGGTTTAAAAATACAGTCTTAACGTTAATATAGTTAAGCTTAAGGTCCTTAGCTGCTACCTTTACTATTAGGAACCTAAAGGTGTTGTATTATATAATAGACGTAAATGTCTTAAAATAATTAATATTAGGGGTCTGCTTATCTCCTTAAATATATAGTCTTACCTTTTTACGGATTACTTCTCCCTTAGTATTATACTTGTGCTTTAAAACTAGCTTACTTAGGAGTAATAACCTTCCTTTTAGTACTCTCCCCCTTATAATAGTATAGGTGTATATCCTTTTAAGTAAGAGGAATTCTTTAAAGATAGCTTTTATCTAGCTAAGAGCGTCTTTCCTTAAGGCCTAATCTAGCTTAATAGTATTAAAAGGTGCTATAGGTGCTCCTATAGAGGTAGTATTCTTAGCTTTTAGGTAGATAGCTTTTATAGCTATTACTAACTAAACTACCGTATTGTTAAAAACCCTTATTTATAGTAACCTTCTAGACCTTATTCTCTGCGTATAAGGAATACGTATTAATATACTTTGTATAGGCGTCCTACCCTTTATATTACCTTATAGATTTAAGCGTCCTACTTAATCTTAACCTAGGCTTCCTACTTAATTTAAGCGGCCTACTTAGTCTTAACCTAGGCTTCCCACTCAGCTTAAGTGGCCTACTCGGTTACTATCTAGCCTACTTTTAGTTCTCGTAACTGGAGTCTCTATTAGCGCGTTTAAGGTAGTAGGGGGAGGTATAGGTTAGCTCGCAACTTGGCTTATAGCTTATACCTAAGGTGCTCTATAAGGGAACCTATACTTATTTACTTTAGCATCTTTAAAGAGCTTAATTGCTTATATATATAAGTTTATTGTTTTAAATTAACTACTCCCTTTTAATCCTATGAAAACGTAGTTAGGTTTTATCCTTAAGTTATACTTTTTAGGGTATTTCTCGAGCGTATTAATTAGATTAGCGTAATATCTAAAAATAATAAGGTTCTTAAGGTTAGGGACTTATTAGGTATATGCCTTATAGGGTATAATAGCACTACTATACTCGTCGTTAAATGGAAGTGCTAAGGTTGGTACTTAATTCTTAATTTAGACAGCGTGTTTAACTGCGTAGTACTAGAGTTTAACTAGTATATTTCCTTAATATAGAAGTGACCTTGTCTTATAGTTGACTGTATAAATTATACGTTTAATCGCGCTATTAAATAAGTGCTTGTATAGCGGACAAGGTTTAAAATTAATACCTTAAGATATTAATTCGTTTTAAAATCTATAGCCAAACTCCCCTTTTCCATTATCCGCTTAAATCTAGACAGCTCTATTGCTAGTAAACCTCTCTACCCTTATAATAATCTCCTTAATATATAGTAGTACCTCTTTAGTTTATAGCGTTTTAAGAGGGATAATTTAAGTATAGCGTATAGTGTCGTCTAGGGCTAGTAGGTAGTAGTTATAACCTCTAATTAATATACCAATTCGTCCCATAGTATTAAAGTATAGTCCTTAACTAGGTACCTTCTCGCGCCTAGCTATCTTCTTACATAGTATTTCTCGCATCTTCCCTACTAGATAAGCTTCGTACATACTCTTACTAACTAGTACTACTCTCTTCTTAAGCTTTATGCCTAGTAAGGAGTGCTGTAGCTTAAATAGGTCGCTATAATTTGTATATTTAGTTTAGCGGTGCTATAGCTTAGTATCTGTTTTACTAACGTTTAGTTATAAATTATATACTTCTACTATTGCATTAAATGCTTCCTAATGCTCTTATAGTACGTAGAGGTTGTTCCTTATAATAGCCTTAAATGTCGCCCCTAATCTATACTCGCCAGTAGCTTAATTATCTATATTAAAGGTAATTAAGTAGCCTTCCTAAGTAAGAGTCCTTACTAAAATTAGCTTAATTATCTTAAACGAAGGTATAAGCCAGACGTCTTTTAACCTTAGGCTACCGATTTAGACTTAACCGTAGCCTATAATAGGGATAATGGTTCTATTCGTAGTATAGACCTATCTTGGCGTATTTTATCTCTTTAAGTATATTAGGTCTAATTGGTCACTAGTGAAGTACTTAGTTATACTTAAGTTAAGAGCCTAAGCTAGAGACGTTGTTATAAAGTATAGTACGTTTAGGGTTAGGGTTAGGGTCAAGGTAGATTAAATTACTGTTAAATTCTTCCTTAGCTATTACTATATTCCCTACTTCCTCTACCTTAGGAGCACCTTAATCTATCTTCTTAGCATTATTAAATTAGAGTTATCTAAGCAGGGGATAATCCTTTTAGTAGTAACCTTTCTAATAGTATACTCTGCATTCGTCTCTTTCTAATCATCTTGGCTCCTTACTTACTTAAGACGACAAGCTATAGCGATGGCGTAATAAGGAATAATTAAATCTACCAGTATAACCTCTGCCCCTTATTTAACCTTAATTTCCCCTTCTCCCCCTAGGTTTATCCTTCCTCTTATATATAAGTGCAGCAGTCTATAGTTGTATAGGAAGAGCAGTCTCTTGCTCCTAAAGAAGGGTAATACAGCTCTTAAGATCTCGTTTATCTTATAGATACTAGGTCTTTGCATTCTACCACGTAATATTACTTAGGAGGGCTAGGAGAAGCTGCTCTTTAATATCGTTATTAGTAAGTACTTAAGATATTAAGGCTAGATTAATCTTAAATTGATTTAGTATATAAAGGAACTCGACAATTTATATCTTTGTAGGGTCGTATATAGTGCTGTAGAACTCCCTACAAAGTCTAGAGATATAGACCTCGTTATTGGCCTTATTAAACTTCTTTATTCCTTCCCACATTCCCTAAATATTGTACGCCTTTATTATCGCACGCATCTCTTCCTAACGGTCGTCTCCTATCGAATTGTAAATGATCTTATTTGCTTCCCCTCGTCTTCTTCTCCCATTAGCTGAATTAACTTAAGCTGGGTCTTCTGTACCAGTGACGAAATCCTATCCTTCTGCTATAATTAGGGCTGCCTCGTAGGTGCGCTCCCAGTCTGCAAAGTTGTCTCCATTGAAAATGACGATTTTACCGGCCTTGTGATCGTACGAAGGTGTCGTTAAGGTTGAGGTAGAGGAGGTTATTTTGGGGGTCGATTTTTGAGTTAGGAGAGGTGTTGCTACCCGGGCTTATAACCTGTTGGAATTACAAGGTCATGGGGTCATAGCGGAGCTATCTTGAGGATCTAATTGATGATAGAGATGACGCAGACGATGAATATTGATTGATTCGTGATGCAGTAGATGCGGTTGATGTCTATGTAGATTGCATGCAGAGTTCGCGTATAGAGCTTAGTCAGCACCCTTAACGCCAATTTCTGACAGTGCGGCGAAGCGGCGGCAGATAGGCATATTTGTTAACTCGCCCACCTTCTATAAAGACTAAGCGCTAACTTTATATCTAAACCAGGAAACCAGGCCTATAGAAATATATCTATAGCTACTATAGGAAGAACCTCAGGGCGCGCCACGGGTTCGCAGAGCTGTGTTTTGCCTGCAGTGAATGGTTTACCAGCAAGAAGACTTAGACGGACCATTGCTAAGCCTACTTGGACGAACCTGAAGGGATTCCAACTCAATGCAATTCTTTTAGCTATGGCGGATATCTAGCCTCCCCTGAATACTGTTCTTGGTGTCCGGGCGATGCTACGCTTTCCGCTACCGTACGAATGTTGACCGGCCTAAACGGTAAGCCCATATCGACGAGCATATTAGGAAGCCGGACGGTAGCAAAAACCTCGATATGTCCACATCTACGGGCACAGTATACTGAAGTATTCGGATTAGTGCAAGAGCTGAAGTTTCACCTCGAGGACATTTATTGCATCGAGCTCAGAAAGGGGTTCAAACGGTCCAGCCCAGAGAGCGAACCAGAAACTACGCCACACAAGTTGAAGCGCCCTAGGATAACCAACCGCCCTGACCCAGAAATGGAGTCCGAAGCATGCATTAAACAAGAGTATCCATTTATGGACGAGGCGGCGAAACTTTACAGTAGGATCGGGACACATCGCGGAAATCGACTACTTTTTCGATCAGGCCAACGAGTTCAACGCCAACACCAGAGTGGAAGGCGGATCCATGTGATTGCAGTACCGGGACGACGCCATCATCCACGTATAGCGACGAAGATGACAAGATCGATCCCAGACTTCGCGCTCAAGCGACACCTCCATCTGTGTGGTCAGGCTTGTCTCCGGATAACAACAACAACAACAACAACAACGCGACCGCGGTGTTAGCTCATGATGCAATAGAAGTAGTAGATCTCACCAGTCTTGATTCAGGCTCTCCTCTCGCTGGGTCCTGATAGGCTTTGCAAAACAGTCATTACTTAAGGTACGTTTTGACAGCCAATAAATATTTTATCACGTCTAACCAGACGGACAACACTTCGGCCGCAAGAGACAAGCATGATGAAAACTGTCCTTTCCGACGTGATCGCGGAAGCCACGGATAGCAAGCGCAAGCCGGTGTCGATGCTCAAGAGAGCTCATGCCTGGTAATGGACATGCCTCCGAACAGCCATAAACCCAGACTTACGTTCGTCGAATCTCCATGAGCCCACATCGAAGTTGAAGAGCAAGAGCCACATTCTATCACAGCTTACAATCCAGAAAAGCGCTTTCCCTTGCGGTGGCGACCCACGCAATGTACATCCTGTTTGCGCAACGAGACCTGGTCGGATGCCGACCGAACCTTCGCGTACAGCATACATCCTGAAGAGGAAACGATACAACAGTGATGCAAAGCTCTCTCAGGCGGCAACTTGAACCTTCCCTTATTACTATCAGTGCCTACAGCAAAGCAACGCCATTCAAGAGGAAGACCTGGCAACGACCGGCGCTATGGCGCCACAGTGAGTGAGTCGCAAACGATCTTCAGTTGCCTCAATTGGCTCTCCACAGGAAGCAAACCTACTGCGTCATGGAACACCATTCGCAGCCCGCTATCTGAGGAAGTGTTCGTCTGCGAAGGAGAAAAGACTAGGAGCACATGTGTGGCCTTCATTCGCTCTAGTAGTACCAAACGCCATAGCCGTCAGGAGTTCTCGAGGTAGCTAAGCTCCAGAGTAACACGGTGTCCTGGTAGAAGGGGCCGCTGTTTTAACTCCCCTTTGCACAGCCCGGTATTTTTCGAGTGTTCGTTTCCGTTCTGAACAAACGGAGTGCCTATGATCTTAGCCTAGAAAAACAAAAATCCTCCCCCCGTTACGGCAGTGTTTCGGGCATATCGTGACCTGCATATCACGGCCTCACCGCCTACTCTGCGCCACCGCGCTGATGCCGTCCCTTTATTATCAGTCATATGTCCATCGTCGTGGCTCGACGGTGAAAAGCATGCTAATACCCCAGCTCAATGCGGATCCTGAAGCAGGTGAGGACAATGCAGCCATCTACAGTACCCAGCATGACGTGGATGATTGAGGCGCATCGTGTACAAAGCCAATGCTAGGCCATGGCCAATCGCATCAAATCGTCCCCAACGCCGGGGGAACACTCGTCGAAAGCCAACAGGAGGATGAGCGGACCTCGGACGATGATAAGTGTCCAGCAAAGTCACTATCACCTATCATTACCAGACTCAGCACCTCGCCGCTGTCTGTTGAATGCGCGAAGACAGTTTCTGTCAATACCGCGACCATACCATACTATGGCGATTTCCTCAAGTGCGCGGCGCCGATCCCACCAGAAGTGCGGAATTCGGGGACATGGCCAAAATGAAGTTCTCCTATCGACTTCTTGCCCGATTCACGACTTGTAGTTACCGATACTAACATGCAGTGGAGCGGCAATCAATATGGATATAGTGCTCAAATATCCTACGGGAACTGTTGGGTCCCCGTTGACTAGGATCAAGTATACTATGACAATCATTTGGTCCCATTTAATTAGGCTCGGGTGTACTACGGAGCATAGTTATATTAACCACTTAGGGTGCTGGAAACGATCGAGATATACGTAGTCCCTCCCTCGAATCCTATTTATATCAATATAGTCTTGATGAAACATTTTCCCTAGTTACCAATCAAGAATATGCAAAAGCTTATGATCCCCATTTCGCCCATTTTCTCCTCAAGAGACGCCTTGAAAACATGATCAGGGTTTCCAAGCGCCTGCTGGTGTTCAAACTCTGCCTCATGATTGCGCCGGCCTGATATATTGTTCCCCGAGCGATGGCACGGTATGTCAGTCCCAATCTACCTCCACTACCAAGTACCGACCAATATTTCGTCAAGGATAGACACAACTAACGACAAGTGTTATCGACATCAAGGTAGAGCGACGTGAGAACGCGCATACTGCTGAAGGGAAGTCTGTTTGGTTCTGTAAAGATGGTCATCCATACCAGGTAAGGTCTCTTTTGTATATATCACGGTTGCTAAATTTATGACAGGAAAAGGACATATTCTCTCCAGGTATCCCTCCTTAGAGGCATCAAGGTTAACAGTCTTTCTGAGAAAAGAAAAGTCGTCAGAGAAGAGTACGGCAGATATGGCTCAGTCCGGCGTGGCAGCGGCAGGATTTGGGGGCTGTGGTGCTGGAGGCGCTGTTGATGTGCGTCAAGGAGAGAACGAAGCTGGGGGCGTATGGAAATCGGATTGCGAATCTGGGGACGCGGGGGTTGTATCGGCCAGTTGGGTTTGCGGAGACGGCGCCAGGACGGCTAGGGATGGTGAAGACTTTGGAGTAGGTAAGGTGAGTGGAAGGCGTCGCAGGGGTTTGGTGCGTTGCGGTGCTGGCTTGTTGGTAAAGCCTTTAGACTTGGGGGTCGTTCGGTTGCGAACTGACGCCAGATCAGAATCTCTTGTATCAGTGCGCCTTTTAGTGTTGACCGTTTTGTAATTAGTGGCGGCTACTACCATGGCTCAGTTGAAGCTGTAATTAAGCCGACCGTTCGGTAAGCCTCCAGATTGAAGCCCAGAATCTGACGTCGCACAATACGCGATTGATCTTGATGAGCGATTTGAGTGAGCACCTCTACTGCAGCCTCTATCGCGACTTTTTACTATGGCTCCTTCTCAATCGACACCCTCGACGCCCTCCCCCAGCTTCCGTAGAGGCCGAATTAGAGCTACGGCGACGCCTGCGACGCGCGGAAGCAATATCATCGCGATCGCGAGAGCTAAGATGAGGACGTCATAAAATACATACAGGCGCGACTAAAACAGCGTCGCAATTGGGGTGGGTGGAGTCGCCATATTATGTTCCCTTAAAGCTCCTTATTGAACTGACGCCAAGAGCCTCAGTTCAACTACTGCATACGGTATAGCTTTCAGATTTGACGCGCTTACCGATCTGGAGGAGCTTCAGATCAGAAAGTCGTCAGATCAACCGAACGATCGCGTCAGAATCAGATTTGAGCTTCAGATCGGATCTGTTCTGAAGCCTTTAGATTCAATATGAAGCTGCAACCGAACGACCCCTAAGTCAATATCTATCACATGTTAACCTCCATTTCCTCAACGAAGCTAAGCGCTTGCCACGCGTCACCTGCACATTTACCCCTCAATGAACAAGTAACGAGGGGAGCTGTCTAGATTTAGGCGAGACCGTATACAACCCTAGCTTTGCGCTAATTCTCTCAGTAAATACGGACGCAACGATTAGCAAATCCTAGTTTATGGTTTATTTTATGTCATCACACTACAAATCTATAAGTAGATTTCCCTCTTCATACTATTCCCCAACTTGAGGCATAGGGGCAGAACTAGCAAGTATTGTATGTTGGTGGTTGGTGGGACACTTCAGCCACGATCGAGGCACAGCCTCCCCAGCCGGTGCTACAAACAGGACCCCGTCGCCTCCCCTTCCCATCTTGCTGTACCTTCTTGCCCTTTAGCTAACACCGAAGTTCAATAGCACTCGTTTCTCTGCCCTAATCGCCAACATTGATCAAGGAGTCTCTCAATGGCGACAGCTCCAGCTCAATCAGTGACGAGCAGCGATTCAAGGAGAATTCTTTCGTGTTTGCTGTCGAAGCTCGAATCGCCGGATTGCCGGTATCATCTGAAATATTCCAAGTTACTCCACAACACTCCGCAAATTGAGGAGCTCTTGTATCGATGCGTTCGGATAGATGTACTTACTTCGATTGATGCGCAAAATCTCGATTCTCTTGAGAAGTAAGTCAGTTCTGCTAACTTTGTATCTAAAAAAAAAACAAGATTACGTGGTGGGCAGTGTCGCAGCGCTTCACTAGTTACCTTCTTATACTATTTTTTTCGATACGTGAAATTTAGTACGGCTAGAGCCGTTCTTCAGTTTCTAGAAATTATTCCTTTTCTTATATATAGAGATATACCGTCTGAGGAGTGCTTGTACTGCTGTTGAGGGGTTTGCGCCCTTCATCCGAAGCCATCCTAATAATAGCTCTTAGGCAACGAAATACGGATTTACGATATCCTAGTGCAGCCATTTACCTCCACATTATTATCGACCACTATTCCACCGAAAGATTTTACGTGGGACAGGCAAACAACCTCGTGGAGCGTCTAGAAGAGCACATGAATTTTCGATATCGAAGAATGAATCCGTCACTCCATTACTATGCTCTGGAACAGAGCCGCGACGATTATTTCATAACTCTTGCATACACACCGAGTTCAGAAAGCAATAAGTGCCCTGGGGTAAGCCCCCAACTTCTGCTCCGAAACTTACTAGAGATGTGGTGCTGTCTTATGCTTCGTACGCTCTCTAAAAACCATCTGATCGAGTTCCTCCCGCCGGATATTGAAATTAATGATCGAGAAACGGAGCATCTGAATGTCCGATTACCGTTAGAGCAAGGTAATCCATTCAGTTGGCCAGAATGGCGAGACGTGTTGCGCGATTCGCCAGACCCTCTACGTAGGGGGTATCACTTATATAGTATAACAAGATACCATCAAACCGATCCCAAGGTGCTTGAGTACAAACGTCTCATCGAAAAGCGCTGCAGGAAGCTCGATGCACCCTCGACCCCTGGCCGCACCCCCTTACAACCGACAACTCCGAGTCTGACGCCCAGCACAATCGATCGGGCCCACCAGAAATCTGGCTTAGGAGACGTCAAGGAAGTCTACCCTATAACGCCATCGTCAATTAGATCCCAAGCTGTAGTTAATTCAGCAACGCACAGTGTGGGTGAAAATGCTGTGGCCGATCAATCATCAATCGGGTGCGAGACCAAGATTGCAAACGAGGAAAAGCGGAAATGGCAAAGTTTTGAAGATACGCCTAGCAAACCGCCAAGGGGGAAGGATGCGAAGCGAATGTGTTATGAAGGTAGCGATTCGAAGAATTTGGTAGATGTCGATAGTATTCAGCAGCCGAGCATTTCAAAGTTAGACTATAATAAGGACCTTGACAATCTCGACATTGAGAGATATTATAAGGATTTTGACTATACAGGGTTGAGCCAGGAATGAGGCTAAGTGCGATAGGTAATTCCAAGGCGGCCATAGCTTGTTTGGTACCATACAATCTACTTAGTTTTTTGAAAACCATCCGCCCAATTTGTAGTAGATACCAAGCTCCCCTTCATTAGCTAAAAGGCAAACCATCCACGCGCTATTATACCGATAGTTACAGCATTGGTTATTTATTCTGAATGTAAGAGCATCCCTATCCCTTAACACGTCAATTCGGGTCCTCCGGTTATTGATAAGGAGTAGCCAATCAGATCACCTGAATTCGGTGCCAGTACTCAGGAATATAAGGCTGGTAATATTCGTAATATTTTATATAAAATTGATATATAAGCTTAATCTTGGGAGCTAAGTCGCTTAATATAAGGCCTCTAACAGTCGTCCTTCCTGCAGAACGGTATTTTGCGTATCTCTTGCAACGGTGAAATGTGTCCTACGGTTATCGATAAGAGCCGTCTAATAGGATCTGTAGTATCAAGGCTCCGTATATTAATCGCTAGTAAAGCTTTTACCCTCTCCTACTTATCCTAAGAGTAGTTAGTTATATAAGTATATCGTATAGAAAGGAGAGTTTACTTATAGTATAGTAATATTACCGGAGAATCTATTATATGGTAGGACAAGAAGTATACTAGATAATTATATTTCCTAATTCTCAATAAAGGACAATATTAGTAGGATTTAAACTTATAATCTATTAAGTTTAAAGTTAGTATATATTTACCTATGCCACTTATACACCTTTAGTAGTTACCTTTTACCATAGTGCTGCTTTAGGGCCCAGGCCCACATAGAGGAGGAAGGGAGACGCGCAAGAGGCCAGCAAGGGCAACAGCAAGAGAGAGAAAGGAGCCAAAGTAGAGCACAAAAGAACGCCGGGAAACCATCTACTGCAATGCAATACTGGCTGGACTAATGCTAAAGAGGCGTATGGGAGTTAAAGGTATAGAGGCTAACTAAGGTAAGAGGAACCTAAGCCGTAGCATGGTTAACGCTATAGGGGGTAAATACTTTAGGGCTCTAAGAAGGCCTAACAAAGGTAGAAAATATAATAGCAATACTCTTAAGAATAGGAATAATAGGACTAAAAGACTGGCTCTACTAGGTGGGTGTCCTAGTAGGTAGCCTAAGATGCGAATATAGCTGGCTAAGAAAGACACTAAAAC
>Ga0307515_10014841_pt1 | contig 14401 bp, 18 predicted proteins | sample 17_EM_MG_FD_194513 | JGI IMG/M metagenome (GOLD analysis project Ga0307515, IMG submission 194513) | Populus trichocarpa ectomycorrhiza microbial communities from riparian zone in the Pacific Northwest, United States - 17_EM | ecosystem: Host-associated > Plants > Roots > Unclassified | place...
TATCTTGCAAAGAATAGCTGATCATCCTATCAATAAGATCAGCGAGCTGCTGCCGCATCGCTGGACAAAGGCTTAACCTAAAATAGCCTCATCAAACATCAAAGATGCACTTGGCCGGAGGGATACGCCCTTCCAATGAAATAATAGCCTGCCGGGCTGGATTCCGTGAACTGTAGGCCCAGCTACCGATCTTATTTAAATAAATTGATCTTGAATATAACAAAAGCCCAGTTTGAAAACGGTCGCCCTATAACCGCTGCTGATTTAAAGCTGCCACACATTGAAACAACGTCGGGCCAGCCTGGCGGTAAACCAAATGTTGGTGGCTGCGCTTAATTTGGCCGATTTTCTACTGCTTTTTTTATTGTAACAATAGTTGTTCGCCAATAGAATTCTAAATGTTTGCGAATTGTTTCTGTCGGAAATTTCGATATGTTGAGTGTCAATTGTGTATGACTGTCAACAGGAGTCAATGTAAACTCAAGAACCGAATAGTTTTCTGGATTGTCCGGAAGTCGTGATATAGAACTAAGATGGCTATAACTCAGTTTTTTTTCTTTTTCATATTGAAGTACTGTCCCTTTATTTTCAAATTCTACGTGGTGGAAGCCATGAATAGAGATTGCTTCATTGATTTTCCAATCAGTCTGTACTTGTATTGTCATTTCAGGCTCCCCTAACCACTGTTCCATTAATTTAAGGTCGGTCAACGTAGTCCACACTTTAGTAGGATCAGCGTTTATTGTAATAGTCGTTGAGAATTTATGATTCATTGATGCGGCGTTTTCTATTGAAATGTGTGTTTGTTTTTAGTGGTCTGTAATACTACGTCAACGTCGACGGCATGTTAGCCGCTGCTATTAGTTAGGTTGCCTAATCTTCACATCTGGGATTTTTATCGAATCGTATATTGTTGATGTCTTCCCATCCCAAATTAACGGAAGCTGTTTTGTCATTCCTGCTGCATTGATAATTTCTTGACAAGCCAACGTAAATTTTCTATTATCATTTTCACAACTGGGCGAACCTACTATTTTATAGTGTGATGCTGTGTTTGCTTCAAGTTTAAAGTATGAGCCATCATTCGGAGGGAATTCACACCAAGATTCTTTTCTCATAGTCCAAAAACCAGATTCATTTATAAGTGACACCAATTGATTAAACTTCTCAGGAGATATTGGTACAATTTTGATTGAGTATTGAAGTTTTTCAGGAGCTTTTAAAGCTGCCTTATTTTTCAGTTCTTGATAAGCTGAAACGTCTGTCAATTTAGGATAAATTTTTATTAATGAGTCCAGATAGGGTCGCCGCTTTAAATCAATTTTTTTCTTCTCGCCTGATAATCTGAAATACAATTCTGAATATTGTAGCTGTTTTTGTTCTGATTTACTTAATCTTTCATTATCAAATACCGGGTAAAGCCAACCCTTGACTCTTTCTTTCACTATCAATTGATTCATCTTAAGATTGATAACTATTGGATATGAATTCGATATTTCGCAAGTAAATCGAAAAACAAGTTCTTCCTGCGGTTTAATACTAAGATTTGGTTCATCATATCCATGTAGAAAATAGCGGCCATAATCTGCAGCTTCTAAAGAATCTTCTATTGAAAGGGAGTCTTTGTATTGATAGATATAAAAGGAACTGTCCCCGGTAGCTATATCTGTCGGATAATTAAGTCCTCCCGGCGGAAAAGAAGTCATTTGTCCCTGGTGGCAAGCAAGGAAAAATATGCAGAGTAGCGTAATTAAAATCTTCATTAGCATTACGGGGATTTATGGTTGCGGCTAACGTTGGGGGTTTTATGCTGGCGGAACATTAAGATTCCGTCGGCCCGGCCACTGAACTAAGTTAAAAACAGTTTTTACTTTTTACTCAAAAAATGCATACACATGCCATACAGTCAAAATAGCCGAACTCCAAGTGCGAACACTAATGATGAATAGTTTTGCCGAGCCCCTGAATATCTATTGAATATCTCTGTGTAGTCGATCTTAAGAGTCGCTCGTTGGCTTTTGCCGAAAAAGACGCCTAGTCCGGGTCTAACTATGAATAGACTTTGTCCATTTATAAAGCTTACACCGCTGCCAAGAGAAAGATGAAGTCCACCAACGATATTTATGTTTGTCCCTACTACTGCTTTCAGGGCATTTTCAATACTTGTTTGATCGCTCCCGTCGGCATTGGTCCGGCCAACTTTGTCATCATAAAAGATGAAGTCGTCCGAAACGTGAAGAAAAGGAGAAAATCTGGACGAGGCATGCCAAACAGTTTGAATTCCGAGTCCAAGTCCAGTTTGATTATTCCATTTTGTCCTGTCAGCCAGTGTCTGTGAAATTTCAGGTAGAAAATAAATGCCGACTTTTTTGATTTCTTGTCCTGAAGCTTGTGACATTATGAACGACCAAACGATAAATGTAAGGATGTATTTCATTAAGGGCATTTTTGTATGGCAGTTAACGCCCACGACTTGCTGCCGGGCTGAATTCTGTGTTCCGTCAGCTAAGCCACCGAACCAGGTTAATAAATTGATCTTGAAAATAACAAAATCTCAGTTTTAAGGCAGTCGCCCCATGACTACAGCTGATTTATAAAAAATGCCATTGCAACAACGTCGAGCCAGCCTGACAGCAAACCAGGTGTTGACTGCTGGCTTCAGTCGAATAGTTCGTAACGCCATTTAGCGACTAAGGATCAAAAAACTTGATAGAGTCCCACAGCTGCAATTGTCACACCAACAACAAAAAGAAACACTCTGCCAATAGTCTCAGACTGTTTATTGGCAACATAAAAGTTATTCGGATTATTCCGGTCGTAAAAAATTGTTATTCTGTCACCTTTTTTATACTGCCCTGTAAAGAATACTGCAAAATCTTGATCGATTTCTTTTGTGATCCATTCTTGTTTGTCAGTAACAAATCGTACAACTACTTTATCGTTGGTATTGTTATTGTCAAAAGAAGAGGCCCTTTGATCAAAAATTATTCCTTCAGTTTTTTGTCCGCTTTGTATTAGGATTTTGTTTTTAGTCGTTTTGAAAATACTTAGTAGTGCACCTATTAGTCCGGCGATTATAAGAATGTAGGGTGTCATGTTTGCCGGTTTGGAAAGCTAGAGGAAGCTAGCAAGCAACCGAATGTTGCGTGCAGAAAGATGTTAAGCAACTGCTTCCCTGTCCAGGTCGCTGTATGGATAGAACCCTTTTTGTCGTAATAAACTAAACAGCTCTGAACTTCCATTTTTTCTGGCAAACTCCATTTCACTTCTAAATACTTCCAGACACAAAAGAAGATGATGCTTTCTGTCGCCAATCTTAAATTCCTTTTTGTCGGGTTTGTAATCGTCAAAAATTAAACATCTGTTTTCTTCCCCATCAGTCGGAACTTCACAAGTTTCGTTGGGATTTAATATTGCTTGGGATGAATAATTTCCAATCGTTGTAAAAATTCCGCAGATGCGTCTTTCAATTAAACTAAATGGTGTCTGTGTTTTTCCGTCGTTATACAATTCTTTGGTAAACGCAACAAGCTCATATGTTCCAAGTCGGTTTGGTTTTGGTCCATTTCCATCTGGATTCAACAATTCCATAGTCGCAAAGCCTGTCCCTTGGATATGGTTTGGGAAATAATACATGTCAACTGCACCGCCAACTGCAAATGGAATTATAGCGTGCCCAACCATGCCGTACATTTTCCCTAAAACATTTTCAAAACCTTTTTCCTTTTCTTCATGATCCTTGTCATACTGTTCCTGAGAAAATTCTTGATCAGGCATAACATTTTCTTTCTTTTGTCCGCCAAAAAGTCTTTTAAAAAAACTCATAGACATTTGTCAAATTAATGGTGAATAGTAATGGGTTCCAATTGATTGCCCACAAGGGACGTGCCATGTGCTGCTGGGGATTGGAATCCTTCCGTCTGGCTACTGAACTCCGCCGGCCGTAGTAGCACAAAACCCGATGTTGAGCGTTCGTGCTTATGCGCTTCATGGTGGTGTAATAATGCCAGAAGTACGTTTTTTAATAAATTTGTCAAGTCTTGTTTTTTGTAATTTTGGTCTGAACAATAAAAAAATAAAGTCAAGTACAATTTTGTTAAATGTCCAAAGAAAAGTGCCCAATACCAAAATAAAGATTGCACTTGCATTTTCGTCTTGATATAGGTATGAATTATGAAAATAATCTTCAAGTCCCCCTAGTTCAGTCACCCATAAAACGAAGTTTAATAAGAAACTTAGAATTGTCAAACCCGTGTTATATTGAGTTGTCATTAAATAAAAACATACCAGACCGCCAATAATTGAAAAGTAGGTCAAAAGTAGAAGAAATGCAGCAAGAGATTGTTTTAAATTATTGCCACCAACGTCAACGGCTTGCTGCAAGGCTGGCTTCTGTGATCCGTCCGCCGAGTTACTGAACTGGCTAAGAAACTGATTTTGAATTAATGCTAAACTAAGGTTAAAAACGTCGACACATAACTACTGCTGATTGATAACTACTGTTGCTTGTTCCAACGTCCCGCCAGCCTGGCAGCAAACCGAATGTTGTGCGTTCCCTTTTTTATCTGGTCGATATTTTGTCGTCCAATGTAATTTCTCAATTTTTGACTTTTCCATCTGTAGTATGCATTCCAATAATTAGCCATTCTACTTTCTGTCTTAACAAAATATTTCTCGTTGTCGACGGCAAATTTTGCAAAGCTGTCCACGCTATTCGTTGTAATATGTTTTTGCAAGTCATCTAGTATCTCAATTACATATTCCCCTAGTAAGTGAAATTTATATGGAATTATGAAATAATCGTTTTTGTCGAGTAGCCGCTCAAGTCTTTTTTGTCGTACAATCCCATTATGATGTCTTAGGTACAAACAGTTAAGAATATTTTTCTGCAAATCTGTCAACTCTTCTTCTTTTTCAGCTTTAGGTTCATTAAAATATATTCTTGAAGGAATTTCTAAAGTTTCTCTGTCAAGATAAATTTTCTGTAGGTCAGAATGAATTAGACAGTCCACTTTGATGACTTTGTTAAAACGAAAAAGAACATTAAGGTCGAACGGGAGGACTTCAATTACCATTTCAACGTCATGTCTTAATGAGGCTGGGAAAGCTTTAAAGATTATGTCTATTTCAGGATAATTTACATTTGATATTGCCGAAGTCAACATTTGGATAAATATCTGTTTAAAAAGTGACGCACAACGTAGACGTATTTATGCTGGTGTGGCATTTGAAAAACGTCCGCCCAGCCACTGAACTTGTTTTGAAAATTAATCTTTTTCTTTATTCAAATCACAAATTGAAACGGTCACACAATGATGCTGCTTGGCAATGCAAAATGCTGAATGCACTTCCGTCGAGCCACACTAGCATAAATACGAAAGTTGTGTGCTGTACAAGTCGAACTGCCCTAAAACATTCTTAAGGCTTTGTCTGAACCTGCTGTTAAACCTTTTTTTTTCATTTTTTCAATTAACTCGTCTAAATACTTTTTTTCTTTTGATTCGTTAAATGGATTTCCGTCTTTATCAATTATTGTTCCACCTAAACGTTTTTGACAATATTTTACAGCGTCAAACATAACAGCAAAAACATTCTTTGGGTCAGCACTTCTTGGAACTGAAAAACTAAAACCTAAATCAGTTGGATTCATACTTCCGTTTTTTATGTCCTCTGGCATAAAGTAGCCTGGTTCAGTTGTAGTCCAAACGCTAAAATGTTGGTCGTGCCCATAATTTTCTTCATTATTCCAGTGAAATAAATCTCCGTCACCCCAAACCAAGCCAACACTTTGTAAAGCATCCCAAGCTAATTTCCCATTAAAGGGCTTTTCGCTTTTTAATAAAATAATTGCTTCAATGTCAAATTCGTTTTTTAGTTCTGCAAGTTGCTTACCTCTTAAAGCTGCTTGCTCTATTGTCCCATTAAATTCAAGTTTTACGGGAAAAGCGTTGAATTTATTCTTTAATTCTGTAATATATTTTTCAAGTTTTTGTGTGTCATAAGTTGAATTTTCCTCTTCGTAAATTTCAATTAAATCTATAGCTACTTGAATTTTATTGTAAGTATCAGGTTCGCCACCTACAATTGCATAAGTCCATTTTTTTCCCTTTTCTGAATACCCATAAACATCGGCAGCTCCAAAATTTACTCTCCAATCTTTGTCAAATATCATTAATAATTGGTCTGTAGTGAATGAAATTGGATTTAAAGTTTTGATATTAATTATCCAATCCTTTTCTGTGTCAGGTTTGTATTCGACATTTTCTGTTTCCTTATTTGTTTTAGGGAATGAAAGTTTTTTGATGTCTAAAATGTAAGTGGCATTTTCTGAAGCACTATCAAGGTCTAAATTTTTCACTCTTTCCTCACTTTGTCCTTGAGTAGATATAAAATAGTTTTGTGTCACTGATTTTTTTTGTTTGAAAAAGAAATATGCAATAATTCCTATTCCAACGAGTCCAATTAGCATGTAAGGCATTTTTTTCATTTAGTGTAGTGTAGGGTGTCCAAATGTATAGCACACAACGCCCACGGCTGCCGGGCTGGCATTCTGTGTTTTGTCCGCCCAGCCACAGAACTTGGTTAATAAATTGTATTTGAATATAACAAAATCTCAGTTTTAAAACGGTCGCCCTATAGCTGCTGCTGATTGATAACTGCTGCTCATTGCAACAACGTCGAGCCAGCCTGGCGGCAACCGCATGTTATGGGCAGTTTTATTGACTGTCAGTTAGGAACGTTAAATTAAAGCCAAGTCCGCCGTCTTTAGATTTGAAATAATCTGGTAAAATAAACTGGTTGTAGTCAATCCAATCTTTATAAACTTCGCTTAAAATTATTTTATGACCAGCATGGATTTTAACTCTCAGACTTGTAAAATAGTTTCCATCATAGCATGGAATTTTTGCGATAGCAAAATGTTTTGGTTTCAGAACGATATTCTCAAAGGAATTTCCGCACCAAGACCAAAACCAAATTTGAATTGGCCTCCACTGATTGCTACTATCTAACGCTTCCTGAACCGCGATTAGGTTTTCATCCTGTAGTTCTGTCTCGTTTGATGTTGTAGATAGGTTAAAGATAAATAGAGGATGGCCAGTATAAAACAATTGCGTCGTATCAGTCGATCGCGTCCACAATTGACCGGATGTGTCATATTTTAGTGATATGGTTTGGGATGTGTCCACTATTGCTTTCAGGTTATTTGAGTTTATTCGGTCTCGGTTAATATCAGATTTTGGGTACCATCTTACAACTTGTCCCGCCGATAGCCGGCATGTATCGGTAAAGGGCATTATTGCTTCTATCGGTGTGTTCGCGATTAGTATTGATTTTGCTTTGAGGTGAAGTTTTGATTTTGGCAAAATGTCGACAATTTTTGGACAGTGAAAGACCTTGTGAGTCTTGTCTCCAACAGAAGTCAAATTGCGTTTTTGCGGAAATGCTTGATTCGGGTTATACCATAGCATCAGAATTATATAAAGGATACGAGTTTTCATATAAAATTGCCCATAACGTCCACGGCGTGCTGCTGGGCTGGCATTTGAAAACGTCGAGCCCAACTACAGAACCAAGTTATATAAATTGACCTTAAACTTATACTAAACTAAGTTTATAAAGGTCGCTCTGCGGCCGCTGCTGAATAAAGATTTACTGCTGATTGCAACAACATCCTGCCAGCCTAGCAGCAAGCATGTTGCCTGTAGCTCTTAGTCGTCCGACAATGCTAAAATGCCATAGTCAATAAGTTTATAACCCTTGAATGCTTTTGTAAGTTTTTTGTCAAGTGTCCGGATAAACGAATCTGTCCCAATTTGATAAGCTGGCTCATTCCAATTAAAGTAATAAGTTGGTTTTTCCCAGTCTTTGTATTCTTGTCTGCCTAATCTAATTTTCTTAGAAGCGAGTTCGATCTCTGTGTCATAAGTATAAACACCAGCGCTTGATATTTTTGCGTCTGTCCAGCCTTTTGTTTGATGTGCGTCTATTGTCTTTAATAATAGGCTTTCCTTTGTCGTAGTGATGGCAAATTGCACACACCAGTTCTTGTCCTTGTTAAAAGGCTTTCTGTCATACAATTCACCCAACTCGTTGATATTTCTGTCAATTAATTCTGTGAACGAAAAGTCAAGAGTAGCTAATTCGCCATTTCCCTCATGCCAGAATTCATAAATTATTTGCTCCTCTGATTTTGCTTTTATGAGCCATGTGTCGCCACCCGCGCTTGAACTTCCGATTGGAACAAAATATTGTCGCAAACTTTTGGGTAAATACTTGTACTCAGCAATAAAGTCTTGCTCTCTGTTTAAGAGTTCAAATACAAAATCCTGTCTAATACCAAATGTCCTAAGAAACTTTCTGAAGTATGACGGAAAACTTTGTCCAATTTGCTTTTCTAAGCCTTTAATTTCAGTGTCGCTTAGAGGGAACCAAAAGGCTTTGTCCTTGTATGGCTCCAATTTTAATAGTATGTCTGCGTAAGTGATCTCCATAGAGTTACAGGCAACGTCGGGGCTTTGTGCTGCTGGGGAATAGAATTCCGTCCGCCCAGCACTGAACCCGGTTATGGAAATTAATCTTTTTTTTATTTCGAAATCATCAATTGAAAACGTCGCACCAGGCTAAAGGTTGGCTATGTAAAAATGCTGATTGCAATTCCGTCGGCCCCAGTAGAACAAACCATTGTTGGGCGCAGTAAAATCGGCATTAACTCTAAATGTAGACATATCTACTTGCTATTAGTGTCAAAACAGCTAAAATTAAGATAAGTAAATATTTGTCATAAAAATAAAGCACTAGTCCAATGACACTGCTAACAGTCAAAACAAAAGCAACAAGTATGAATTGTTTACTTATTTCCCAAACCATGATTTTCGGTATTATTGGACTTACTAATTGAGAACTTGTCTGATAAATGGAAATGAATTGTTTGACTATTGAAAGCAATAAGATAAGCAGCGAAATTTTCGCCGCTGTCTTCAAATTTATTTGTGTTTTGCTATTCATTTAATTCTGTCGGGCTATAAATTTTTAATGAGATGATCTAATAATTTTGTAAAAACTGATTTTTCAACTAAGTTATTCAGGCTGGAAGAAATGACTACAGGCTTACTAGAATTAATTAGGTCAATTTTAAGTTTTGACAAGTCTTCTTTCAATAATGCTTTGTCAACGTGTTTTGATGCATTTGCAATGTCGTCTGGATAAAATCTAAATGCGTCTAAGCCGCAACAGTCGGACACACAAAAAATTTGAAGAAAAACCCAAAAGTTGCCGTATTTGCTGGCAATATAATCGACGTCAAATAGATCTCTTATTGAAGTATCAAACTTTACCCAATGAATTCTTTCTGTTTCGCCAATACGAATGTCATTGTTATCTAAGTCGGCCATTTTGAAATGTCGTGGATTCGTCAATTTATTGCGCCCATCGTCAACGGCTTGCTGCCGGGCTGGCTTCTGTGATCTGTCGGCCCAGCTACCGATCTTATTTAATAAATTGAACTTGAATATAACAAAATCTCAGTTTTAATACGGTCGCCCCGTGGCTGCTGCTGATTGATAAACTGCTGACCATTGCAACAACGTTGAGCCAGCCTGGCAGCAAACCGCCTGTTGGTGGTAGTGCTTTAGTCTTGTCCTGGCTTAATTTTCTCTGCAATTGCTTTGTCTCCCAGTAAAACAGTAAAATAATATTCTTCAACAATATTTTTTGATTTGAGTTCCTTTGGTATAGTCCTAATAGCAAGATAAGGGTCAACAACATCAGCAAAAAGGGTCATTTCACCGCTTCCAATATCTCCATCATCACAACGTCCGTTCCCTGTCCAGCCCAGATGCTCTGTAAGTATATTTCTGATTACTTCTCGTCGGTCTAAGTCTTGAGTTGTCCCCCAAGACTTAAGTTTGAATGTTACAGTGAGTGTGTATTGCCTTTCTATGGGTATTTCTGCGTATCCTTCTTTTATTTTTTGGTCAATAAGGGTATTTATTTTTGTTTTAAATTCTAAATGCGATTTTGCTCCCACGTTTTCGCTTTCACCGGTATTTCCGAGAAGTCCCCAATGAGTTGTGGCATTTATCGGATCTACGTTCCAAGTCTCCCAGTAAAGAACTTCTTTGCCCTTTGTTTGTAGAGTTTTACAAAGACTTGTTCTCGGCTGTCGAAGTGATTTTTCAATATCATTTCAGGCACAGTTTTTTTGTGTCCCGATTGACTATAATTTGTCAAGGGACAGCAGAGTGTTAGCATCAATATTATTGAAGGGAGAGTCGTCAAGGCATTACCACCAACGTCAATAGCTTGCTGCCGGGCTGGACTTCCGTGATCCGTCAGCCCCGCTAGCATAGGAACCCGATGTTAGCGGTAGTCTTCGATCAGAAGTTTTTTGTCGAACCGGGAAGTTTGTCCGTCAATTTTATCTGCAGAAATCACCTTTGTCGCTAAAGCCATTCCAAGTCCTAAGTTCTGAACATCTAGTATAAGTCGTACTTTCTTTTTTGAGTCGAGTAAGTCTTGGCGTTTGAAGATTTTTATCTTTTCATATTCGCCGTTTGTCAAATAAACTTTAATTATAGAGTCATTGTCCAGTCTTAAGTCAATAAATGGCCTAAATAGGAGATTTTCTTTTTTTAGCAAGTCGTACCTGGCCAAGTCTAACAAGTCGCTTGAGTCAAGTAATTTACGATTGGCTGTGTCAATGTAAAGTTTTACTTTTTGGATAACGCTGTCGGGTTGGTTGTAGAAATTGCCAATACGGAAAAAACTAAAGTACAAGTCGCCCTCGATTCTTTTAGTCGGTCGGCTGTCCTGACTGCAATTTGTCAGATAAATTAAGCTACCGATTATAAGTAACATTTGTAGTAAACGAAGGCTCATACAGATTACCGCTAACACGCTAATTTATGCTATTAGACGAAGTAGCCGAAAAATTAAAGTATTTACAATCAATGGATAAGCGATCAACTTTTTGTATTGTTTTTAGCACAATCTGTTTTTAACGTTATCGTGTGTAAACGTTTAGGTTTTATAAACGGGTTCACTAACAGGTTTGCATAGCTTCGCTACCGTGAGCCACACGCTACGGGCTTATCTAATTGCGCGTCAATATAATACGAAAATGGTTACAATGGTAATAATCGCGTGGTTCTTTAATTTTTACACCCTTCCTTTCAATTGATCTTTTCGCCAGATCCTGGTTCAATGCTGCCGGATAATCTACGGTGCCACGCAGCGTTTAGGCATGCAGGGTGGGAAAGGGGCTGCCCAAAAAAGGCACCAGCATCACTCAATATAGATAATCATTAAAACTTTGTGGGTACTACTAGCAGCAACACGTTAAACGATGAAGCTTTGGTTTGATGCTCCCTATTTCTATAGTAAACAACTGGGCAGTTAACATAAAACTAGAATCTTTGGTACATTACAAAAACAATCAAGCTCTTTGTTTTTTCCCGGGCATAAAAAGGTGAATTTGTACAATAGTCATTCGCAGTAATGTGATAATCAATTTATTATAGGGTGTCGGTTCGTTTAGTCGTCCCGACTTTTAAAAAGCAGTTCTGAAAGAAGTATCATAGTCTGGTTTGCCACTAACGTTCCGCGGATTTGCGCAGTGGCAACAGTGCGAACGGTTTAGTTCCGCTAAAATAGAGATTTTCCAGGCGAAAATCGACAACTGGCTTATACAAAACCAGCCATTGCGCAAAACCGCTGTTGGGCCTAGTGTTTTTATTGTGTAGCCTCGTCCACCGTCTTGCTGTCCACAAACTGTTCAAAGTTGATTATTTTTCCGGCTTTCAGTTTCCAAACGTGAGCAACTCTCGCCATAAATGCTTTGTCTGTCAGCTTGTATGTGCCTGTATAAGTGCCATAAGCAACCACTTTGTCCTGACTGGCAACATAGTCTTCGGGTGTAAACCTGTAATCTATCCATTCACTTCCTAATTTGCTAAATACATTTTTAGTGACATTTTCCAAACCAATATAAGTTCCTGCATACGGAAAACCCTTGGCTTCTGTCCAACTTATATTTTCCGCCACGTATTTCGCTAAATTTTTACCGTTTTCTTCCGAAGTTTTTCCTTCGTAAGTGCTTTTTATAATTTCAAGATTTGTCATTCTATTTTTAAAAGAAAGGTTTGATAATAGCAATACTATATTATCAAGCTATAAATCGCCATTTTCATTGATTTTTTTAAAACATTGGATGTGCGTTTTCCGATTTTGCGGGTACTTCCTGAATAACATCCCAATGTTCAACTATCTTAATGTTTTTCACTTTAAAAATTTCGGTAATAGCAGTTATTTTACCTGTTTGCCCATATGTTTTTACGTGTAAAAAAACCAAATCGCCATCGGCAGCTACGTGCTGAATATCTACTTTCCCTTTGGGTGTATCTTTCAACCAAACCTGTACTGCATTTTTTAAGGCTTCGCTACCGTCGGCTAATGAGGGATTATGCTGGATATAACCGGGAGTCATATACTTGTCAATTACAGAATAATCTTTATCGCCAAATAATTTTTGATAAAATGTAGTGACCAATTTTTTATTGGCTTCTTCTTGTTTTAGATTTCTTTTTGTTTGTGCATTTGCAGTAAAAGCAATCGAAAATACCAATAATGCTATTGATAATTTTTGAGTTGTTTTTTTCATTTTGCTATATTTAAATTTGATTCAATAATTACCATTTCATTTCTCCCGTATTTACTTTTGCACCGATTTGCAAGGCAGTTTCAAAAGTCAACGTAGGATATTTTGCTTTCATAGTTGCTATCAATGTTTCAGAAGTTTTGCTGGTTTGTAAGGCTTCTTCGTAAAATTGAATATAACTTTTAGTGTGCTTCACGGCTGATACATCAAATGGAGAATCTGATTTGGCGTGAGCAGGAATTACAATTTCCGGGTGCAAAGTTTCAATTTTATCCAAAACGGAAATCCAGTTTTTACGAGCTTCTGTAGTTTGTGCATCTGCCATCCACAAGTGAAAAGTTGTACCAAAAACATTGATGCCACCAAGTATAGTTTTGATTAAAGGAATCCAAACAAAGGTCATCTTAGGAAATTCTTCTAACCCAATAATCTCTAATTTTTGACCTTCCAAATCAATACTATTTCCCTTTAAGACTTGTGGTAAAATTGCATTTGAAGTGATATTTTTCCCTAAACGCCCGCCCCAAACTTCCAATTTCTTTTGAGCCGTTGCTTTGATATACTCAACCGTTGCAGGCGAAGCATAAGCGGTAACCTCGGGGAAATATTTTTTAAATACTTCCAAGCCAAAATAAAAGTCAGGGTCGCCGTGAGAAACATAAATAGTGGTTAGTTTTTTACCCGAATTTTTAATTTCCAGTGCTATTTTTTCAGCATCTGCCAAAGTAAATTGTGTGTCAATTAAAACGGCATCTGTTTTTCCACTTACGATAACTGATGCTACGCCAAAACTGTTTTCTGATGCGTTGTAAACTTGAAGTTTTATATTGTGTGTTTCAATGGTTTTGAAACTTTGGGCTTGGATTTCCATTTTGAATAAAATTAAAATTGCTTAATAACGATTTTGAAATAATAGATTTCAATTATAGACTGGTTCTAAATAGATGTTGTAAAGATGCTATCGTAGAATGTATAAAACATTGAACAAGTTCAATAAATGAAATCTGTCTTATTTTTTATTGGCAATTTTCTTTCTTATTTTACTCAAAAATTCGTGACTGATTCCTAAATAAGCCGCTATTTGTAAGTTAGTTAGTCGTTGAAAGAGTTGCGGATATTTTTCAATAAAGTCGATATAACGTTGGTCGGCAGTTTTACTCAGATTGTCTATCATTCTGCGTTGCAGGGCAACGTGTGTTTTTTGGGTCATTACACGAAACAGTTTCTCAACTTTTGGCAAATTTTCATAGGCAAACTCCTTGTCTTTTTTTGTAATTAAAAGCACTTCGCTATTTTCCAATGCCTCTATAAAAAGCTGCGATGGTTTTTCCGTAGTAAAGCTGTCAATATCGGTAACCCACCAATTTTCAATGGCAAAATACAGTATTTGCACAAAGCCAGCCGTGTCGATATGATAGACACGAAAAAGCCCTTTGGTAACAAAACCCTCAAACTTGCACACTTCGCCTTCACTCAATAAAAAATGTTTTTTATTGATTTTTATTTGTCGAAACAACCCACAAAAATCTTCCATCTCTTTATCTGAAAGAGCGATGTGTTTGCTTATGTTATGCTTTAAAAGTTCTGTCATTAGGGGGTGTAATATTATGGCCAACAACTACGACGGCTTGCGTAACCCTCCGGCCAATTGCATATGGTTTACCCGGTCAAGGATAAATAAATTTGTTCATTAAAAATGTAAGAACAAATTTATGGAAACATTTGCTGCAAAAAAGATCCGCGTTT
>Ga0307515_10014842_pt1 | contig 14401 bp, 7 predicted proteins | sample 17_EM_MG_FD_194513 | JGI IMG/M metagenome (GOLD analysis project Ga0307515, IMG submission 194513) | Populus trichocarpa ectomycorrhiza microbial communities from riparian zone in the Pacific Northwest, United States - 17_EM | ecosystem: Host-associated > Plants > Roots > Unclassified | place...
TAGATTGGGTGCTTCGACTAGAACTTGGGAGATTACGACACTAGGTCTTGCCAATTAACGGAATTCCAAAGCCTCTGTAAACTTCTTTGAGGTCTCTGGATGGTATTCTGGGATACCTTTCTTGTTAGTATCTATTGAATGGGTGACTGAACATGTTTTGCTTACCAACAGTTGCTATAAAACGTGAGGATTCTCGTATAGATTTGCCATCTCCGACCGTTCGTCATTCCGAGAGTCGGGCCATGATCCCATTGCACGGTCGGATAAACAACACCCTAGCTACAAACACCTGGTGCTGTAAACGCCAAGGTCGTAGGCTCGAAACATGCGGTTGTCACTCTTTTGCTTACCTCGAAAGTAGTCCTGCACACGAGTCCGAGACGTCTTACAGCTATTACTGTGTAGGATGACGACGGTGAAGAACAGGTGATGAAACACTGTATATGTTCTTGTAGCGGCAGTACCTCGCTAGGATTAAACGAGTTACAGCCGGGCAAAGGAAGAACAAAAGAATAGGTTTTTTTAAGCTGGGAACCCGGTGTTTACAGCACTTCAGGTTTCGAGCCCACATATGGCATCTACAACGCCTGGTGCTTTTAGCACTAGATAAACTATGTTATTGTACGTATTGATTTCCCCATAGTCATGCAAAGTTTCAAGTACACAACTTCTGATTGAGTAAGGTACGTTTTGGAACGGCCGGGAAAAAAGATCATAAGAGCGACTCCGCAGGTTTGAGCTAGCTACTTTATTGTTTACAGCATCAGTAGAGCATTGCAAGTTTGGAACCTACGCTTTGAGTGTTTACAGCACTGCAGGTTTCGAACCTGCACCTAGCTTTTGGTGTTTCTAGCACAATGGTCAGCCAGTCAAGCTAATCGCTCAGTTATTGTATGCTTTGATTTCAGCCATGATAATTTACCGAAAGATCCTAGCATAACTTCCGAGCAAAGTCCTAGCATAATAGTCGTTTCGGCGAATTTGAATGAGTTACGGCCAGTCAAAAGTCTTCAAGAGCAAAACAGTGATCTCTGTAGGTTTTGAGCCCGCGACCTTAGTGTTTACAGCACCAGTTTCGAACCGGCATCCAGCGTTTACAACACCGGTACCTAGGTGTTTCTAGCACCATGCTCAGCCAGCTTGGCTGTTGTACATGCATGCGATGATTTCAGCCGTAGTCATGTAAAATTTCTAGAGTGGTACTTGGGTTCGAGCGGTGCCCATAGAACTATTCGCTTCGGCAGAATCTCACCGAGATTATTGGGTTATGGTCGGGCAAAAGAGGAGTAAAAGAGTGACCTCTGCAAGTTTGAGGCCTGCAGTCATGGTATTTACAGCACCGAAGATCACCTGCGCTTTGAATGTTTACAACACAAGTTGAGCATCGCAGGTTTCGAGCCTGTGACCGTAATGTTTAGAGCACTGCAGGGTTCGAACCCGCACACGGCTTTATAGCGTCCGGTGTTTCTAGCACCAAGCTAAGTGGTTAGTATGTTGTATATGCGTTGATTTCAGCCGTGGTTATGTAAAGTTTCTATCACATAACTACCGAGCAGAGCCCATAGAATCATTCATTTCGGTAGAGTTACAACCAAGGCAAGCGGAGAACAACAGAGTAATCTCAGGTTTCAAGCCTGTGGCCTTAATGTTTATAGCACTGCAAGTTTCGAACCTGGACTCGGCGTTTACAACGCTTGGTATTTCTAGCACTAGCTAAGCTAAGCGATTAGTTGTGTATACGTTGATATAAGCTATGGTCATGTAAATAGCTTCCGACTAAGGCAATTTCGTTTCGGCAGAACTATGTAAGGTACAACTAGGCGGAGGAGCAAAATGATCTCTACAAGTTTAGAGCCTGAATCTCAGTGTTTACAGCACTCGTGGTTTAGATCCTGCGATCTTAGTGTTTATAGCACTGTAGGTTTCGAACTCACAACACTTGTGCTTGATGTTTCTAGAACTAGCTGAGCTGGGCGCTTAGTTGTTGTATGTAGACATGCAAAGTGTCTAATACACAGCATTTGAGCAAAGCCCATAGGATCATTTGTTTCGGTGGAATCTCGCGGTGCTACAGCAGGGTAAAAAGAGCAAAAGAACTGCAGGTTTTGAGCCCGAGACTTGAGTGAGTGTTTATAGCACTTTAAGTTTGAAACCACCAGACATTTATAACACCTGTATTTTAGCCTGGGACCTTGTTGTTATAGCATCTATAGAGCACTGCAGGTTTTGAACCCGCATCAGCTAGTGTTTCTAGCGCTATGCTCAGCCAGCTAAGTAAATAGATCGCTTCTTGTTATTTCGATGATTTAGCCATGACCATGCAGATTTTCTACCTCGTTATGGTGAAGATGACATGGAAATAGAATGCAAAGTCTTCATCCGCCAGCTACTTCATGGCCTAGATCATAGGTTATCATTCACATGATGGAATCTATCGAGAGGATACATACCCAAGTCGTGGTGCTGAAGGAAAAAATAACCTTCTGCGAGTCTAGACAGCCAAAAGAAATAGGATACAGGTTTCGAACCTTGGTGTTTATAGCACCTGGCGTTTACAGCACCAGTTGAGCTAGGCATTGATCTTGTTATTGGAAGGGTTCGAACAGGATGGTGAGACATATAATAGAGCTTTATTTGGTAGAAAGCGAGCCTTCGTTAGAGTGAAAGAATAAAGATGAAATCTACAGCAATTCGCAGCCACAGTCTAAGGGTGCACACTTATTACCCTCTTCCTTTTTAAACATACAGAGATTGTTTACATGATCACGGTCCAAATCTTCTGATAAACAAGAACTTGTGCCTAGCTTAGCTGGCAGTTCATAGTGCTGTGAACGCCAACTAGTTGCTATAAACGCCTGGTGCTATAAACACTAAGGTTCGAAACCTGTAGCGATCGTTCTTTATGTCCGTCGTGGAACAGCTACTCGTTGCTCATGCCTTGCATAAGAAAGTGGCAAGCCGAAAGAAACTAAGAGGATTCTAAGGCAATTGATCCCACAGGCATCACTTACTGGAAACCAAAGCTGATCTGTTGTCTAGGTACCCGAGTGAGTATCTGATTGCTCTCTTATTTGCCTTCAATCATACAACATTACTCAAATAGGTGCGTTCCTAGGTACTACTCTACAGCCCTGACGCGGGCACTCTTATACGATCAAAGAGAGAAAAAGAATATCAGGTTTCGAACCTGGTGTTTGTAGTACTTGGCGTTTACAGCACCCGGCACTTATACTGCCAGCTAAGCTAGTCACCAGTTCCTATTTATGAGGAGATTTGGACCTTGGGTATGGAACTAGGCTCCCAACAATCCGTCCAGTAGAGAGCGAGCCCGAGTGTGGCGAAGGAGTCAAGGAAAGATCTACAGCAATCCGGTCCGTAACCAGCTGCTCCCCGACATAACACACAGGTTGCTGCATTTAGGCAGCTGATGCCATGAAGTGATCGAGATTTGACGTGTTAACCGTGTTTGTGGGAGCTCTCTAATGCACTCACTTCGTGAGAGGATTGACTGACGTCACAGTTCCTGGCGCCGATAGTGGAGTAATCTATTACAAACCGTTCCTATCATCCGCTCGCCCCAGAAGGGGAGCGGCTAGGCCCATAGGTTTATTTTTTACGACGGGCTCATGACAGATGTCGCACCCACCACGATTCTCTCAGAAGTACCGCTCTCACCAACTCAAACATTGTAATTCACTCACTTTGTCAAAGCCTTGGCTCGTAACTAACAAAAAGCGATCTCATTCCACCGCGCTTAGCGCCGGAACGAGCTCGTTTACAGGCCAGGGAATATCGACCTGCGGCCACCGTACGTATCTGTTTGTATATAAAGAATTGACTTCAAGCTTTTGACAGCTTATGGTGTAGACGATCTGAAACCTGGATGTTTGACAGAGGGACGTTAACCGCCTAGGCCCAAGTACAACCCAACTCTTAAAATGGAATGACTCTATAGGATTGTGAAACAAGCTATTTCCGTAGAATTGCTGCTTGTATTATGGTTCTGGGACGAAGTGATGAAGTTTTACGAAATTAATTGCTTTCAGACCACATTCGAGGCCGCCGGTAGAGTTTAGATGGCCGTTAGAGTAGTGAAATTTTTGCCGACGGTAGGTTAAAACCTCCAGCACTGTAGAATATCAAAGTCATATTACTCACAGCTAAGGCCTAGAGTAAGAAGTGTGGAAGACATGGATCCGGATTAGGTGAGTTCAATTGCAAATATAGGGCCACTCGGATACTCACTCACTCGGACACCAATCAAAAAGCGGAGAGGACCGAGATTGTCGTGTCTGATAGGTCCAAAACAAAGATCCTCACAAAATTGTGGCGGCACAGTAACTACTTAGTGATCGATTTTTAGCCAATCATAAAGATACGACCTGTTGCCTTCAGCCAATCAAGATCCACCCGAGTGGACGGGGTATCCGAGTAGCCCGTGATGTTTTCTAACAGCTTTAGGCTTTTAGGGCATTGGGAAGCATGCCATTGATGTTCCAGGCTTGTGATTCATGGTATATGTTTGCATCCCCAGGATCCTAAATCCCGTTGCCGCAATTAGGTCCCGACTCGGTAAAAGTGCATTCAGCCACATTTCTGTACCTTGTACATATGGAAGAGAGCGCAAGGGTTGTTGGATCAGCGGGGGAGGGTGTTAATAGGAACAGATGTGAAAACCACTCCACTGTCATCTGTACTGATATTTGTTCCCATGATGTTAGCCGCGCTCACGCTAAAGCACTTCAGATTTCATCTATTCTGTGCGAGTACACGATGTCCTTCCAGATGTGGTGTCTGCCGAAATTTGAAGCTACCTATGCCAGGTCCGTTGTTGCCTCTATAACGGCGATACATGAAACGGTGTCGTTCTCGGTCGATAACGCAACCAGTGCGTTAGTAACCGCGTGCTGAAAGATCTTATCACTGAAGTTTTCAGTGGGGGTACGCTCATGAAATGTCACTCATGTGATAACTGCGTTGCGCACGGACCTCTTGTTGGGCATCGCGTTAAAGTTGTTGATCGTATCAAAACAAATGTTCGGCGTCGTCCAGCAAGATGCAGTCTCATTATTCAACGAGATATCCGCGTGTTCCAGACATTTTTTGCCGAGGCGAGACAGAAGCCGAGCAATGTCCCCAGTCTATTGGCCCAATATACTCAATTGCATTCGTGTCCTCTCGACGCGACTATTTCTATCGACTTCGCTTCACTTTATTATACACAGCCCTCAAAGTCCGAGATCTATATCTTCTTCTGCTAGCAGCTCTTACGATATGGGATTCAGAATCGCCTTCACCCTTCGTTACAAATTATGCCTTGATCGCCACTCCAGCCTCGTCAAATGATGCCTTGTTGAGCGTGCTTGAGCGCATATCACATTTGACCGTAAACCGCTCCGTCTCTACGTACCTCTGCTTCACCTCGGCCACCCCGAGTTGTCCACGCTGTGAATCAGCCTTAACGTGCTACATCGCAGCAGCTCCTGCGGGCCAGGAAGGGGTCGGGCCGCGAACGGCAGCAGCTGACGTTAGAGTTTTGAAGCTACCGCGCGGCAGATGCGTTCCTTTCTGAGTCAGTCTTTTTTCCATTTTCTGTTTCCCACCCACCCTCCAAATCCAATGATGGAGACACATAACTCGCGCCCTTCCCCGCAGGATATGGTTCTCTGTAGCAGGAGTAACCTATGCTGTGAGGTACGAGGTTGCCTGCACCTTTGTTTATTCCGTGGAGACGTTGAGAGCTAATCTGAGGTTGGAGGATGGGATTCACCTTCTATATTTGGGTTGGGGAGAGGGGAACTTGTGCTAATGTCTTTCGTGATAGATGCCCGCACGCACGCACCCCACGTACACCCCGAAAGTTAGACGCCCCGGAATCTCCAACTCTATTCCCCCACCCGTGGCCTTGGGACTGGTATTCCCACACGGACAAGACCGAAGAGGAAACGAGGGGCGCCCAAACCCGGGTAGGAATGTCACCCGAGAAATACTCAAGCATAACAATACCCCCACATCCCGCAACCCCCCCACGGTCCGAGTCATTGCGCAATTGCTCCCCGTCTATCTGTCACGATGGCGATTTCCGTACCCTACATCATACAGTTTGAACATTGCTCTTTGTATCTTCTATTTCTTTCTCCGCGGTTTCTGGAGTTGTGGTGTATGCAGGTCGTGGCCCCGCCAGTCAAAGTATCCTTGCAGAAATCATTCCACACTTGACCAATGACCGTACAGAACGAAAGGGGGAAAAAGAAAGCCCCATGCAGTGTGACGAGTAGGCCATTAGTGCATCCCATCATACGCCGTGGGGCAGAGTAACGACATGAGAAAGGCATCCATCGGTACATACGGTAGTTTTGGGAATCCCCAGTGTTTTGTTGGAGCGGGGTCGGCAGCTGTGTACTCGGGTCAGGCAAGCAGCAAAGATCGACCTACCCCCGTCTCAGGGAGACAACCCAGAGCTGGGTAACGCCACACCGAGTATTTTGGGGAAACGCGATCTTGGTCACTCGGGTTTCCCTGGCTGGCCGGTCAAACACCTTGCAAAAATATTACCAGAAATGAAGTGTCTGCTTGATGTCTAACTCGAGTACGGAAAGATGCAATAAGGCGTGACAGATATGGATCGTGTTCACGTGTAATTCCGTGATGCAGGGGCAGGGAGAGGGGAAAGAGGGGAAGAGAAGGGTAGACGGATGGGAAGTGCGGCATTTCCCGTGTTGGGTCCCGACAGTATGGGAATGGAGAATCTGATTATTTAATGGCACGGAAGGGGGGAAGTGTAGATAGCCCCCGGCATCGGAGGAAGAAGGAAGTAAACCTATAACTAGCGGGCATATATATATAATTAACAACTTCGTATGTCGCTTTGATGCTGTCGCAACACTCGGTAGATACCATAGCAAGCGAATGCACCGACAGTATCGCGGTAGATTTGAATATCTCGCATATACTTGCATCGATTCTAGGCCAGGTTTCAACGAGCGAAGAAAATGTGGCTTTGGCGCGTTTGCGGTGTTCTACATCGTGTGAAGTATCATGGAGTACACCACAGGCGCTGTTTATCCAATTCAGCGACGGAGCCGACCAGCTGGAGGATTTTGAGGGTTTTGTCGGTTTTCTGAGTTTTTTCTCACAAGCTTGCCGACTTTAGGCGGAAATCAGACGGCTGGTTTTACGAGGGCATCGGGATCTACCTATTGCGAGTTTTTTGCTTGCTAATTGTCACTTCAGCGCTGCCGGCTGTACGAGGTATGTGATCGGTACGCACCGGAACCTATAGCTCTCCGTATTTTTACTTAACATGGTTGGACAAAGGCTTGACTCCGCACAGTCGAAGGGTAGGGGGTGGCAATAGATATTTAAAGCGACGATGGATGGTGGATGAGCATCCCTCTCGTCGTTGGTGTTCCACGTGGGATCTTTTATTATCGCCGGGCAGACCCAGGCAGCCTGCGCAGCCAGCCAACTTGTCGGGGCGCGCTTGACGTTTCATACCGTGTCGAGTCCGAGTCCCGGAGTTCGGTCGGCGCGGAAGAGTGGCGAGAAGTTCATCGCTTTTGCACGCAGGTGAACTCGGTCGGGTTTCTCGGAACAGGAGAGGCATTCTGTATCGGTGCTGGCGAACCAACTTTTTTTTTGCTGTTTTTATTTACTCGTCCCCGTCCTACATAAAGGTACTCGATAGATACACTTCACCATCATCGTCATCATCTCCATCCCAATCCCACAGCGATTTTGTTTTTTCCATCATTGCTTCTTCTCGTTATCCACAGCTAGAGTGCCAATAACTTCAGGACAATACGTGAGTAAGTCGTGCTCCTTATTCGCTTGTTTCACCGGCTGCATATATCTGTGCTGCTGCGCTGTCTGCTTTTACATATATCGTTTTTGGCCGCCTTCCCCGATCGCATCTCCCTCCCTTCGCCATTGCCTTGCCTTGCCGCCTTGCCTTGCCTTGTATTCTCACCGTGTTCTCTCTAATGTACCCCTCATTGGTGTGCTGTCATTGAGATTCTGCCTTTTCTAGCCCGTGGCTACTAAAAGTACCTCTTGCTTGCCGAACAACGCAACGAACGAAAAGGACAAAGGCTAGCGCATCTCACCTATCCATACCTATCTATCCACCATCAATCTATACCTGGTGCATATCCACCTGACGAAGGTGACGAGGTTGCTGAGAGTCGAGAAATTTAGGACCAGGAAGAAGAAAGAAAGAGGGAACGCAAACGAACCTGCAGAAGAGGAAGGAGAAAAGCCCTATCGCTCGCTACCTTCACTTTATCCTGATCGAATTCGGCTCTCATTCAACTGGCACCCGCAAAAATTCGTATCACCCCACACCACCGCACCGCGCTACATTCTCCGCACGGACAGCTAATTGCAAAAAAGGCGAGAAACGCTGGCAGCCTCAGCCATTAAATTATTCTTCACTGACGAATCCCTCCACCACCACTACCACCAACTACCTCCACCACACACACCTCCAATTTACATCTCATCTCACCCAGCATTAGCATTAGCATCACTGTTTCTCCATCGCCCTGCTGCCTTCGATCGAAGCGAGCGAGTAACGAAACGAAACGGCAGCCTAGCCGAGCGAACGGACTGTGACTTAACTGCTGGCGAGGAGCTGCCATTGGCTACTAGCTCATCCTCCGTCGCCGCTTACGCCACCAATAGAGTCCGGTGCAAGCTAACTAACGCACAACAACCATCTCCCACTTCACTCCGCCCTTCTTTTCCTCGTCGATATCAGCACCACTATCATCGCCATCGCCATCACCATCATCGTCAGCGCTGCCGGCACGCTCTTACCCTGCGAACGACGACGACAACGAATAAACGACGGCAAATCGGCTCAGTGCCACCGTCACCTCTACTCGCTTAATTCCGTCGACGAACAACCCACTCCCTTGCACGTTCGCTCCTAGAATCCTACCCACTCTACGGCACGGAACGGTTAGGGGATCGAGGACCCTCGGGCAACAATACCTGCGTCTTCACCATGGCAGCCCGGATGACACTGTACAAGCTGGTAGTGCTGGGCGACGGAGGAGTCGGCAAGACCGCATTAACGATCCAAGTCCGTTCTTTTCCCCCCCTCTTCGTCCCTCCCACTAACACCCCAATAGCTATGTCTAAACCACTTCGTCGAGACGTACGACCCTACAATCGAAGACTCATATCGTAAACAAGTAGTAATCGACGGGTTCTCGTGTATGCTCGAAGTCCTCGACACCGCCGGACAAGAAGAATACACCGCGCTACGGGACCAATGGATCCGCGACGGCGAGGGGTTCGTGCTGGTATACTCGATCTCATCGCGGTCTTCGTTCACGCGTATACCGCGGTTCCACAACCAGATCCTTCGCGTCAAGGAGAGCGCAGGGACTGGCGGGAGTCCGCTCGCAAACTACAACAACTCGACGGCACTGTACGGCGGTGCCCCGCCCGCCGCCGGGAACGTCCCCATCATGCTGGTGGGGAATAAGAGCGATAAGGTTACAGAGCGCGAGGTCAGCACGCAGGAGGGCCACTCACTCGCACGGGAGCTCGGATGCGAATTCGTCGAGGCTAGCGCAAAAAATTGTGTCAATGTGGAACGCGCTTTCTTTGAGGTCGTCAGACTCCTAAGGAAACAAAGGAATATTGGTGGCGCAAACGGTCCTAGGAGAAACACGGGGACGGGCGATCCGGGGGATTTGGGGATGGGTCCTGGCGGGAGGGGGAGGGGGGATAAGACACGGAAGCATACGAATGGGCAGAAGAAGAGGAGTTGTGTGATACTATAGGCGGGAAGGGTTGACTGAACTTGACAAGGAAGGACATGAAGTTGCAGAAATGGCGGAAGGAGAGGGTGTGTGTGATAGTATGGGTGGGAGGGGCCAGGGGACGGCATTTCATCATCATCAATCATCATCACCACCATCGTGGACCCGTCTTTGCGATCTGTCTTGCAGGGATGGAGTTGAGTTGGCATTGTGATTGGCGGTATATGTAGGTATTGAGCGTGATTTTTTTTCTTTTTCTTTTCTTTCCGTCGATATTACCCTTTTCTTTCTCCCCTTCTACTTTTGATGGATATTTTTTCTCCCTTTTTTTTGGTGCGAGGTAAAGAGGAAAGAAAGGAAAGGGGTCCGGGGGGTTTGTTTTGTCTATGCACGCGAATTTTTTTGCTGTCTGATCCAGTCTGTCCCGTCTGTCCCGTCTGTCCCTTAAGTCTGTCTGTCCCCCTGTTTGTTTCTACATGATGAAAGTTGTGTGTGTGTGTGTGTGTGTGTGTGCTTCGGTTCCCGTACCCGTGTACTCAGAGTGAATGTGAACGCCAACTACCTAAGTGAATGCCCGGCGATGTGATGAGGAGTGGAGGGGTAGGGCAACAGGAAAGAGGGGAGGAGGCGAGGAGGAAGGGATTGCGTTGAGGAGGGTGAGAGGGAAGAGGGAAGAGGGAGCTATTCGATACTTTGGTCATTCACTGCATGCTGCTGCTACGGTAGGATGTATGAGTATGTATGAGTACCCTTGCATCATGTCAATGGTATACATTGGCGTTTCACCTCTCCATCCAGCCAGCCACATCCCCGTGAAGTGAGGGGTAGTTGCGGACCCATGGCATTGACTGATACGGGATACCCGGGGTCTTGCAGAGGTCCAATACAACCGCCAAAATCGCCATCTCTTCACCCGCCTCTACCCGCATTCCAAAAAAACCCACGATCCCGTTATGCAAGCTTATCCACCTAGGTACCCGCGCTTACGGCTTACCCATACCCATACCCATACCCGGTACCGGTGAGGCTGCGGGCTAACATAGGATGATGAAGCTTAAGCATTTCCTGGAGACGGTAGATCACCCGCGCCGCCCGTGCTTACTCTACCACTCTACGCCGTTGGCGGAATGTAGAAGCGAAGAATGGTGGTGAGAAATAAGTTCCCTGGGGCAATGGGCCGAGGTAGAGGTCGTAGTCGCGGTGAGAAACAAGTTCCTAAGTTCAATGGCTCGGTAGCCGCCATCACATCAACAACCGGAAGCATATTCGGCCGGTGAGTAGTCCTGGATCCGACCGCAACATAGCCACTCACTCACTGTCCAGTTACACAAAAAGCCGTTGCCAAGATCTATCCCCATACCCCCTACGGCGGTTCCGGGGGTGTGGTTAGGTAAGGCCGGGAATGAGTGGCGGCCCCCAACTATAGGGGGATCTAGGCGACTCCGGAGTTGGGGAGTTTCGCTACCTCCGCTTGGGAGGATAGCTCGGTACCGTAAATACGATTGGGAGTGGGGGCGGGGACGCGTTGTCCGTGCGAAGTCGGTCTTCAGTCCGGGCAAATAAAAAGTAAATATTGACATGCGATATAACACAGCAACCGAGAAAGAAGAGGATAGCGAAGAGACATGACGAATACCAACACGCGGAGATTATGCCAGGCACCAGAAAAGAAAAGCCAATAGAGACCGAGACCGATACACCACCTCCAAAGGAGAAATAAAGCCCGCCCCCAAGCTCTACCGGCGTCATGGAACCCGTGCGCAGGTGCCGTCGAAGGAACTCAGGTGCCATGTCGCAAGAGCCGAACGAACGATATGGCGATAGGGGCTGTAACTGAAGCAATGCGGGATAAACCAACGGAAATTCGGAGCGCCAGCGGCCGATCAAATCGGGGGCGGGCAGCGGGAGTCCCCGTTTCCGAGTCGAATCGAGTACGATAAGAGCCTCATCATGTGATAGAATGAGTCGCTGACGGTAGCATTAGCTGTGATGGGAAGGATGATGACAGCCGGCCTGTCGGATATGGCAGTGTCATTTGTGTTTCGGAAATTGTCCTACAAGGGCTATACGTCCTCATCTGAATACGAACCGTTGGCGCAGCGGGACACTCCGGTACCCATGAGGGATCCACATGTTCGCAAGAGCCGACATTGCGCGCGCGTATATGTGATTTACCGTCGAAAATGTGGGAAGATTGCCTTCTGGCTCTGTCAGTTATTAGCGGTAATTTGCCGAGATCGTTCGGGAAGCTTAGATAGGTAGCTGTTGTTTATACTAATCCTGGTCCGAAGATAACCACATTTCCGAAGCTGTTTAATTGTCAATCTCTTCTTCAATGCATATCAGCTAGTCGGGGAAGGTGTCGAATATATATCTAAGCTACATCAACTGCTCTAAACGCTAGAGGGTCTTTTATCTGTTGCGGAGATGAAAGTGGCGCTTCGGTCCGTGCTTGCCACTCAAAATGAGACTAAACATCCATCAGTACAGTACTTGTTTCCTCACTCAGTTCACTCTCTCGTTCTTATGAACAGATGTATACCACAACACCTGCATGCAGAACCCGTCAGCAGGCTTCACCATGAGGCCTTGGCCTCCGCGCCCAGAATCCGCTCGTGAAGGTGCCTGTAATCCATCACAAGTGATGAGGGGGGTTGACGGCGAGTCAGCGTAAAATGATCTTGATATACGCCGGTGTCAGTAAGTTGCTATTTCGGCTTAAGTGTCAAGGCGGTGGCAGTATTGTGGTCTATCTTGACGGAATGCAAGCTTGAAGGATAAACAACCAACTAGAGGCTTGAAAATGACTGAACGGGCATTAATAACGGACTTCTGTAAACGAACCCGACTGGATGGGTGAGTGAGAGTTAGCAGGACTCACTTTACTGGCAAGGAATCTCAGGAAGAAGAGACAGAAGGAGGGGTAAGTGGAAGATGAGAGAAGGAGGCAAGATTGGCAAAGCGACACGCGGTAGGATGACATGATGGCCGGACCTTGTTTGCGAATGACGCTACGTACCAGAGCAGCCGATGGCCGGTAGCATTCGTCATTCATCTGTCGATACTGTACTATAATCCGCTCCTGGAGGTACTTGTATTCTATCACAGGTGGGAGGCAGGAGGTTGACGGCAATGTTGCGTGAGGATATGCGATATCCTCTAGAGCTGTCACGGCCCGAAGCCTTGGCGTCTGTCAGACTGCTTGACTCGCGCCTTGAGTATTGAAGCGGCACTGGGTGGCAGTGGTGTCTGTCTTGACTGTAGAATGGAGGGCTAGGAGTGAATGATTTCAGGAGTTCTGATGTATAATTATAGAAGTGCTTGTGAGATAGCGAGTTGGTTGGGAGGGGTGACGATAGGTACGGGTGGGTCTATGGATTGGTCGTGTTTGAAACTGGCCGATCGCAACTCCTCATATGTAGCCCACGACTGCTGCTGAACCGGAACTCCACGAACGCGTGAGACATGTGGTGGGTTTGCTCGCTGGACGCACTGTATAGCACTCGCGTATGAGTCTGCCCGGAGTTGTGCCTGGTGATGTTCTCAACGAGGCTTGAGGTACTACTACTGATACACATCAACTAAGATTCGTAGCTTTAGTGTGGCCTCGTACCCCGGCCCTTGATCTCACGTGATTTTATACTAACCGAAATTATGAGTCTGATCCAAATTGAGATTATGAAAAAAGTGAGGTGAGAGGGCCTGGAGACTTCACTCCACCAAAAATTCAAATTACCTCCAGAGAGCTGAGCTTTGGGGGGGGTATTAGTTTACAGCTACCTGAGTCAATGCCGAGTTTTTTTTTAAAAAAAACCACCATATTTGCACTCACTGCAGCCTTAACCCGGACCTGATCCGGATTGTAGCCAGCTTGACCCAGTTACTCTGTTTAACTTTGCACATGTAGTTTTGTCCAACTTGCTTTGAGCCCCATACAAACTCTTTTTCCCTCACTCTAAACTCTTCTTTCCCTGCAAATCCGGTACAAATCCTTGGTATTGAAATTTTCACCGGATTGATGAGATCTTAACCTGGTTGACCCACGAACCTTTGTGTGGAGCGATGTCTCCAGGCTCTCTCACACCTTCTTTACCCCTGCCACACTATTCCCTTTTTATCACTTCCACTTCCATCTGAGTACATATACACATTGAGAGCCTGATTCGAGGCCAGCTTTAGTGTACTTTAGGGAGCGATACCGGCTACTTTAATACTAGTCTTTGAGCTTTCCTTGCACTAGAGACGAGCATATCTGAACTTCTTGTGATACCTGAAGAGTGATGGCGTGTGCTTAGCATCCGGTCGCTTCTTCTTCAACACCGTCTTTCTCACTACACCCCAGCCATCTCCTACAGCCACTACACCCAATCCTTCCATCCTGCCAATCACTGACGTTCGCGGTCACAATAAGGTGCCCCACCCCTAACCCTCACCGGCGTTTCTTTTTCTAGCTGTTGCTAATCAGCCGAGGTATCTCAGGAGCACATTGAGCTTACAAGATAACCGCACGCCCTTCCACCTCCACCTCCTCTCCACACCACACAATGCGCGCCATCCAACTCGCCGCCTACCTCCCAGTCCGTCCCCTCCCCCGCCTTCCCCACCGCACTAACACCCCCAGGGCCCCT
>Ga0307515_10014843_pt1 | contig 14400 bp, 6 predicted proteins | sample 17_EM_MG_FD_194513 | JGI IMG/M metagenome (GOLD analysis project Ga0307515, IMG submission 194513) | Populus trichocarpa ectomycorrhiza microbial communities from riparian zone in the Pacific Northwest, United States - 17_EM | ecosystem: Host-associated > Plants > Roots > Unclassified | place...
TGACGTCCAGCGCGGCCAGGCGGGCCAGGCGGCGGTCTTCGTCGGGCGGCAGGGGGGCGGCGGTCCACATGGACGCGAGCTTAGGGCAAGCCCACCGCTGAACGGGGGGGCCTCCCACCCGACTGATCCAGGCCCTGGGCGGCGTCATCCCGGCTGAGGTTGCGGCCCCGCAGCGACATGGCTAGCGTCCCGGCTTTGCTTAGCGGAGCCGCCATGTCCAGAATCCCTCGCGCCGCCGGCGCCCTGCTGCTGGCCTTGCTGGCGGCCCTGCCAGTGCACGCCGACATCGTCAGCGACTGGGCCGAGGCTGCGCCCAAGGTGCTGGCCAAGTCGCCGCGCTCGCAGCTGCTGCACACGACACTGCTGACCGACCTGGCGATGTTCAACGCGCTGAACGCCATCACGCCGCGCTACCAGGCCTATGGCTTGGCGCCCGCGCCGGTGCCCGACGCCTCGCCCGAAGCGGCCGTGGCCTCCGCCGCCCGCGTCGTGCTGGGCAGCGTGCCGGGTGCCGACCAGGCGCTGATCGACAAGACCTACGAAGCCTCGCTGAAGGGCGTGACCGATGCCGCCGCCCGCGCCAAGGGCGTGGCCCTGGGGCGGCGCGTGGCGCTGGCGCTGCTGAGCGTGCGGGCCGACGACAGCTTCAGCCGCGTTGACCCGCCCAAGATCGAGCCGGCGCCGGGCATCCATGTGCTGACGCCCGAGCACAAGCAGGAATCCGGCGTGGGCTCGGCGCGCATGAAGCCCTTCGGCATCAAGGACAGCGCCGCCTTCGACCCCGGCCCGCCGCCGGCCGTGGGCAGCGCAGTGGCCCAGCGCGACCTGGCCGAGGTCAAGGCCTTGGGCGGGCGCGTCAGCACGCAGCGCACGGGCGAGCAGTCGGTCATCGCGTTGTTCTGGAACTCCGGCGAGGGCGAGGACGCCGTGGCGATGCTGAAAACGCTCGCGGAGCAGCGCAAGGCCACGCCGCTGGAGTTCGCCCGCATGCTGGCGCTGATGGACATGGCCGACCTGGACTCGCGCATCGTCTACACCGGCATCAAGACCAAGTACCGCCACTGGCGGCCCTACAACGCGCTGCGCGGCGCGTTTGCCGATGCCAAGCTGCGCGACGCGAGCTGGGAGCCGCTGATCCACACACCGCCGAACAGCGACTACCCGTCGGGCGGCGCCGTGGGCGGCGGCACTCTGGCGACGCTGCTGACGAGCTTCCGCGGCGACAGCCCCGCGCCGCTGGTCTGGGTCAACACCGCGCTGTCCATGACGCGCAGCTGGCCCACGCCCGAGGCCATGGGCCAGGAACTGGCCAACTCACGCGTCTGGAGCGGCGTGCACTTCCGCAACTCGGTGGACGTGGGCTACCGCCTCGGCCAGAAGGTGGCCGAGGAAGTACTGGCGACGCAGCTGCGGCCCTTGCCTTAAGGGTTCGCGCGGCCCAGGTTGCGCAACCAGAAGGCCTCGTACTTGCGGTGCCAGCCGGCCGGCTTGACGACGCCACCCATGGCGTGGATGCCGTCCGGGTCCAGGAATAGCTCGACCAGGGATTCCTTGCCCGAATCGAGCAGCTCGCGGTAGACGTTGACGGTGTCCTGGTAGAGCACGTTGGGGTCCTGCATGCCGTGCACCAGCATCAGCGGCTTCTTCAGGCCCTTGGCCAGCGGCAGCAGCGAATATTTGCGCAGCACGGGCTTGCTGCGGTCGGTCGCCTTGCCGATGGTGCGGCCGCTGTACCAGCTGTTGTAGTTCTCCCATTCGGTCGGGCCGGCACCGGCAATGCCGGCGGCGAACAGGTCGGGCCGCGTGTACATCGTGTACTGGGTCTGGAAGCCACCGAAGCTCCAGCCGTTCAGGCCGATGCGCGCCGGGTCCACGCCGTATTGCGCGGGCAGCAATTTGGCGAGGTCTTCCAGGTCCTCGGCCTGCGGCTCGCCGGGACGCTCCCAGTTGGCGTCGGAGAACTTGCGGCCGTAGTTGCTGTGGCCGCGCGGGTCGACGGCGATGGTCACGTAGCCGTGCTTGGCGGCCATGTACTGGCCGAAGAGATAGGCGGTGTTCTGGAAGCTGTCGACCTCGACGATGTGGCGGTCGTTCAGCGGGCCGCCGTAAACGTAGACGATGCCCGGGCGCCTGTCCGCTGCCTGCCAGCCGGCGGGCTTGAAGACATAGGCCTCGATGCGGTCGCCATGGCGGTTGGTGAAGGCGAAGCGCTCGGGCTGCAACAGCTTGAGCGCGGCCCAGGCGGGGTCGCTGCTGTCGGTCAGCGTGCGCGGCGCGGCCTTGCCGTCGGTGGCCAGCAGCTTGAGTTCGGGGCGCCGGGCCCAGTTGCCGGCGTTGGCAGCGACCCAGCGGCCGTCCTCCGACGCCGCCGCACTGCGGTGGAATTCCCCCACCGAGCCCAGCGCCTGCGTGGCGCCGCTGGCCATGTCGACACGCAGCAGGTTCATAGCCGCCATGTCGCCCAGGTTGGCCAGCACGAAGACGGCTTTGCTGTCCTCCGTGAAGCCGACGATCTGATGGGCTTCGAAGTCGCCCTTGACGAGGGCGCGCAAGGACTTGTCCGCGACGTTGATCGCATACGGCTGGCGCCAGCCGGCTTCATCCAGAGCCAGCACCAGCGTCCTGCCGTCGGGCGTGAAGCGCGGCTTCAGCACGTTGACCACCTCATGGCCGACATCGCCACGGCGCTCCAGCACCAGCTCGGGTTTGGCCTCTTCATTTGCCGTGCCGATATAGACGCGCAGCAATTCCTTCTCCCGCTCCCAGGTCGTGAAGGCATAGCGGCTACCGTCCCGCGCCCAGGCGACGTCGCTCATCTCGAACCAGACATCGCCGCCCGCCTGCGTGAACACCGGCGCGGGCTGCTTGCGCGGCGCCTCGTCGCCGGTGGGCAACTGGCGGATGTAGAGGGCCAGCGGCTGTTGCGTGCGCTTGTCGTCGGACACCTCGCGGTTGACCTTCTTGGCCGTGGCCCAGCGCTCGCTGTAATTCATGATCTCGACCTGCTTGGGCGGCGGTGCGGGCTTGTCGTCCGCCGTCTTCAGCGGCGCCTTGGCCAGCAGCGACATCCAGCGGCCGTCCTCGCTGATGGCCGTCTCGGCGATCTTGTATTTCTTCTGTTCGTCGTCCGGGTGGATGAGCTCGCGGTTGACGACCTGCACGCCGGGCTGCCGGAAGCTGGCGCGCAGCACGCGGGTGTCGTCCGAGTAGATGACGCCGCTGTCGTCGGCCGTGTAGCCCACCAGGCGCAGCTCGCGCTGCGTCGCGACGACCGCCGTCGGCGCCTTGTCGCCCACGCTCCAGCGGTAGAGCCCGCCGCGGTACTGGAACACCAGCTCGTCGGCCTTGCGCGCCCAGGTGAACTGGGCCGGGCCGGGGTAGAGGTCAGTCGGCTTGAGCTTGTCGCGGGCGAGCTTCTTCTTCAGCTCGTCGCGCAGCTCCCAGAGTTCCTTCTCCTTGTCGTCCTTCTTGTCCGCGGCCGACGCGGCAGATGCGGGCGAGGCGGCTGGCACGGGCTTGCCGGCGCGCTTGGCGGCCAGCGCAGCCATGGCCTGCTTCTCCGCCTCGGCCTCCGCCTTGTCCAGCGCCTTCTGCGCGTCGTCCTTGGCCTTCTTCTCGGCCAATTCCTTCTTCAGGGTCTCGATGGCGGCGGTTTCCCACTGCAACAGGTCGACCTTGTCGCCGCGCAGATAAGCCTGCTGCGCGACCTCGCGGGCCTGGCGCTCGGCGTACTCGTCGTTGCGCTGCTTGAGCTTCTTGTCGAAGCGCTCCAGGTCCTCCGGCGCCTCGAAGGCGGCCATGACCTGGGGCGAGGTGACTCGCTGCGTCTTGCCGGTCCGAGTGTCATGCACCCAGAGGTCGGAACCGGGCTCGCCAAAGGGGCTCCACAGATAGGCCAGGTAGCGGCCGCTGCGGCTGAAGGCGGCCTCCTTGGCGTTCTCGCCGCGATAGGGCTCGGCGCGGAAGATCTGTTCGAGGGTGGGAACAGACGAGTTGACGGCGGTTTGCGCCTGCAAGGGGGCAGCGGCCGAAAAGGCCAAGGCAAGGGCCAGGCTGCCGGCGGCAGCGAGATTCACGGGCTTCAAGGGGTCTCCTGAATTGCCCCCTAGGGTTAGGGGCAGCGAATTCTAGGAAACGATAGCGCCGGTCCTGTTCGTCACGGTCGAGTTCCTGGACTTGCGGTACAGCGCCACGCCGACATGGATGGCAACGCCGATGCCGAGCAGACACAGGGCGCCCAGGCTCCACACCACCCAGGCCAGCACCGTGACGCCACCCGACAGCCACGGCAGTGTGCCCGCCAGTGCCTGCAACTGTGGCGACAGCGTTTCCAGCGTGCCCGCCAGCCATTCCACCACCGGCACCGGCAGCCATGCCGTCAGCGCCTCGGGCAGGCTCCAGTCAGCCGACCCAAGATTGCCGGCATGGGACAGCGCCGCCGCCAGCAGCGCCTCGCCCGACCACACCAGCCCGGACCACAAGGCCAGCAGCAGCAACACCAGCACCCATCCCGCAACGACCACCATGGCACGACCTCCGGTCAAACAAGCGCCGGAGTGTGTTGGGCATCGGCGCTGTGAGGAAGACGCCTGTGGTTCAGCGACGGTTCTGCAAAACCGAAGCTGGCAACCATCAAGTCGGCTGTTCGGCTGTTGGCTGTTCCGCTGTTCGGCTGTTCGGCTGTTCGGCTGTTTCGGAGCCTCCCCTTCTAAACCGCCGAGAAGCGCAGGAACCCCGGGGCGCGAGCGCAGCGAGCCTCAAGCTCTGACTTCGCGCCCCTTTTTCTGAACGGAGCGTAGCGAAGTGAGCTGGGCGCGGCCCCGGGTTCCGAGCATCGCAGGGGACCCCGCAGGGGCGGTTTCGCAGGGGAGAGCTTTTTGCTTACTTTTTGGCGGCGCAAAAAGTGAGTCGCCCGCCGGGGCGAAATCCCGGCTGGGCCTCACGCATTAAACAAGCGGTTAATCAGCCTGCCAATTTACCCAGGGCGCGCGATCACCAACGTTGACGAAAAAGTAAGCCACAGCCTTGTAGCACTGCTCCAGGTCGATACACCAGGCGGCCGGATATTCGTCCACTTGACCATTGCTGAGCAGAAATGAATTCGTGCCATTGCGCTCCGTATCGCCAACGGAGTGATGGCCCGCATCTTCAGGAAAGCACAGATACATGAGCCACGCCCGAGCGCCGCTTCGCAACATACAGAGCGATGGCCCCTCCGGCACGGAACACCACAACTCGAATTGGTCCTGTTCATCAAACTCATCGAGGGCACATGCCAATTCCTCGACGGACTCCACGTGCTGGTTTGAGCCATTGAAACTGACTTCGATCATTGCGGGACGCGACCCAGCACCGGCCTCAGCGCCACACCCGTGTGACTGCCACTCAGCACCACAGCCTCCGGCGTGCCTTCGATGACGACACGGCCGCCCGCATCGCCGCCCTCCGGCCCCAGATCCAACACCCAGTCGGCTTCAGCAATCACATCCAGGTCATGCTCAATGACGACAACGGAGTGCCCACCAGCAACAAGCCGATGCAGCACCCGGATCAGCTTCTCCACATCCGCCATGTGCAGCCCAACGGTGGGCTCGTCCAGCACATACAGCGTGTGCGGCGCCTTCTGCCCGCGTCGCGCCACGTCGTCGCGCACCTTGACCAGTTCCGACACCAGCTTGATGCGCTGCGCCTCCCCACCCGACAGCGTCGGTGACGGCTGGCCCAAGGTGAGGTACCCCAGCCCCACGTCCTTCAGCAATTGCAGAGGATGCGCAATCGACGGCATCGCCGCGAAGAATTCGACGGCCTCGTCGACCTCCATCGCCAGCACGTCGCCAATGCTCTTGCCACGCCAGCTCACCCCCAGCGTCTCCGGGTTGAAACGCTGGCCGTGGCACTGGTCGCAGGGCACCTTCACGTCCGGCAAGAAGCTCATCTCTATGGTCTTCATGCCCTGGCCCTCGCAACCAGGGCAGCGGCCCGCACCGGTGTTGAAGCTGAAACGCGCCGGCGCATAGCCACGCGCCTTGGACTCCAGCGTCTCGGCAAACAGTTTGCGGATGGCGTCCCAGAAGCCGATATACGTCGCCGGGCAGGAGCGCGGCGTCTTGCCGATGGGGGTCTGGTCGACCTCCAGCACGCGGTCGACCTGCTCGTGGCCTTCAATGCCGTCGCAGCCAACCCACTTGGCCGGCGCTTTCCTCAAGGGCACCGCGACGGCCATGCCGGCCAGCAGCACGTCGCGCGCCAGCGTCGACTTGCCCGAGCCGGACACGCCCGTCACGGCCACCAGGCGGTGCAGCGGCACATTCACGGTCACGCCCTTGAGATTGTGCAGAGCCGCGTTCAACAACGTCAGCTTGGGCGCGTCCGCTTCAATCGGACGGCGCGCCTGCAGCGGATGAATGAGCGGGTGCGCCAGCATGCGGCCGGTGACTGAATCAGGCTCCAGCGCCAGCTGCGCCGCCGTGCCCTGCGCCACCACGCGGCCGCCACGTTTACCGGCGCCGGGGCCGATGTCGATGATGTGGTCGGCGCGGCGGATGGTGTCCTCGTCATGCTCGACGACGACGAGCGTGTTGCCCTTGTCGCCCAGCGTCGCCAGCGCCTTCAGCAGGATCTGGTTGTCGCGCGGATGCAGGCCGATGGTGGGCTCATCCAGCACATAGCAGACGCCTTGCAGGTTGCTGCCCAACTGCGCCGCGAGGCGGATGCGCTGCGCCTCGCCGCCCGAAAGCGTGGGCGCCGCGCGGTCCAGCGTCAGGTAGCCCAGGCCGACCTCCTGCAGGAACTCCAGGCGGCCGAGGATTTCGCTGACCACGTCGCGGGCGATGTCGGCGTCGCGGCCATGCAGGTGCAGGCCCTTCACCCAGCTGTGCGCCTCGCCGACGCTCCAGGCGGCCACGTCCCCTATGGCCTTGTCCTCGAACTCGACCGAGCGCGCGGTCGCGTTCAGCCGCGTGCCGTGGCAGTCCGGGCAGGCCGCGTCGGTCAGGCCCTCGACCTCGGCCTCCTCGGACGGGAAGCTCTGCTCGCGGCCGCGGTTGTCGTCGCTTTGCACGCTGTCATCCAGCGCCTTGCGCTGCTCGCGCGTCAGCGCCAGACCCGTGCCGACGCAGCTGGTGCACCAGCCATGCTTGGAGTTGTAGGAAAACAGCCGCGGGTCCAGCTCGGGGTAGCTGGTGCCGCATACCGGGCAGGCGCGCTTGGTGGAGAACACCTTGACCGCGCCGACACCGGCACCGGTCGAGCCGGCCTCCACGCTGAGACCGTCCAGTGGCGCCAGCAGGTGCAGCACACCCTTGCCGATGTCCAGCGCCTTGGCCAGCATCTCGCGCAGTTCGGCCTCGCGTTCGGGGGCAATGACGAGGTCGCCGACGGGCAGCTCGAGCGTGTGCTCCTTGAAGCGGTCGATGCGCGGCCAAGGGCTTGTGGGCAGGAACTCGCCGTCCACGCGCAGATGCGTGTGGCCCCGGCCCTTGGCCCATTTGGCGAGGTCGGTGTAGACGCCCTTGCGATTCACAACCAGCGGTGCGAGCAGGCCGACATGCTGGCCGCGGTAGTCACGCATCAACTGCGCGGCAATCGACTCGACGCTTTGCGGCCGCACCGGCGCACCGTCCTTGGTGCAGTGCTGCACGCCCAGCTTGACGTAGAGCAGGCGCAGGAAATGCCAGACCTCGGTCGTCGTCGCGACGGTGCTCTTGCGGCCGCCCCGGCTCAGGCGCTGCTCGATGGCGACCGTCGGAGGGATGCCCCAGACGGCGTCCACTTCGGGCCGGCCCGCCGGCTGGACGATGCTGCGGGCGTAAGCGTTCAACGATTCGAGGTAGCGGCGCTGGCCCTCGTTGAACAGGATGTCGAACGCAAGCGTCGACTTGCCCGAGCCCGAAACGCCGGTGACGACGTTGAACTTGCCGCGCGGGATGTCGACGCTCAGGCCCTTGAGGTTGTGCTCGCGGGCATTGACGATCTTGATGGCCTCGTCGGCCTGGCGGCGGCCGCGAATGATGGACTGCAGCGGCCGGCCTTCCGCGACGGCCATGGCCGGGCGGTCCATGTGCAGCGCGTAGTCGCGCAGCGCGGCGGCGGTGTGCGAGGTCGCGTGCCGGGTGATCTCCTCGGGCGTGCCGACGCAGACGATCTCGCCCCCGGTTTCGCCGCCTTCGGGGCCCAGGTCGATGAGCCAGTCGGCCGCGCGGATGACGTCGAGGTTGTGCTCGATGACGATCAGCGAATGGCCGGCGCCCAGCAGCTTGCGCAGCGCGCGCATCAGCTTGGCGATGTCGTCGAAGTGCAGGCCCGTCGTCGGCTCGTCGAACAGGAAGAGCGTGCCCTTCTTGGCGACACCAAAGCGCGGCGACGCCGCCGCCTCGGCCAGGAAGCCGGCGAGCTTCAGGCGCTGCGCCTCGCCGCCGGACAGCGTCGGCACCGGCTGGCCCAGGCGCACATATTCCAGGCCCACGTCGACGATGGGTTGCAGCTTGGCGATGACGGCGCGGTGCTCGCTGAACAGGTGCACCGCCTCGGCGACCGTCAGCTCCAGCACATCGGCCACGCTCAGGTCGCGGTCCTTCAGCGTCAGCTTGGCGTCCAGCATCTCGGCGCGGAAGCGCTTGCCGTCGCAGTCCGGGCAGCGCAAATAGACGTCGCTGAGGAACTGCATCTCCACATGCTCGAAGCCCGAGCCGCCGCAGGTCGGGCAGCGGCCGTCGCCGGCGTTGAAGCTGAACATGCCCGCCGTGTAGCTGCGCTCGCGCGCAATGGGCGCGTCGGCGAACAGCTTGCGGATCTCGTCGAAGGCGCCGACATAGCTGGCCGGGTTTGAGCGGGCCGTCTTGCCGATGGGCGACTGGTCGACGAAGACCGCGTCGGCCAGGAAGTCCCCGCCCAGCAGGCGATCGTGCGCGCCGGGCGTCTCGGTCGCCTTGCCGAACTGGCGGGCCAGCGCCGGGTAGAGCACATCCTGCATCAGCGTGCTCTTGCCCGAGCCGCTCACGCCGGTGACGACGACGAGGCGCTGCAGCGGGAAGGCGACGGACACGTCGCGCAGGTTGTGCTCGCGCACGCCTTCGAGGATGAGCTTGGGCGTGGACTCGTCCACCAGGCGCTTGAGGCCCATGCCGACGTGCTTGCGCGCGCCCAGGTAGGCGCCCGTCAGCGTGTCGGCCGAGCGGATGTCCTCGGGTGTGCCGTCAAAGACGATCTGGCCGCCGCGCTCACCGGGGCCGGGGCCCATGTCGATGAGGCGGTCGGCGGCCAGCATGACGGCCGGGTCATGCTCGACGACGACCAGCGTGTTGCCCGCATCGCGCAGCCGCTTCATCGCCTGCACGATGCGGCCCATGTCGCGCGGGTGCAGGCCGATGCTGGGCTCGTCGAGCACGAACAGCGTGTTGACCAGCGAGGTGCCCAAGGCCGTGGTCAGGTTGATGCGCTGCACCTCGCCGCCGGAGAGGGTGCGGCTCTGGCGGTCCAGCGTCAGGTAGCCCCGGCCCACGTCGCAGAGGTAGCGGCTGCGGTGGCGGATTTCGTCCAGCAGCAGCTTCAGCGCTTCGTCCAGCATGGTGCTGGGCAGTTGCAGGCCGTCGACGAAGGCGCGCAGGCGCTGGATGGGCAGCTGCATCAGGTCGTGCAGGGAGAGGCCCGGCAGGGCTTCAAGCTGCTCGCGGGTCCAATCGACGCCGACCGGCAGGAAGCGTTGCGTGGCCGGCAGCGCCACGTCCGCCAAAGCTTTGCTGCCCACGCGCCACAGCAACGCCTCGGTCTTCAGCCGGGCACCACGGCAGCTGGGGCATTCCGTGTAGCTGCGGTACTTGGACAAGAGAACGCGGATGTGCATCTTGTAGGCCTTGCTCTCCAGGTACTCGAAGAAGCGCTTGACCCCGTACCACTGCTTGTTCCAGTTGCCGTTCCAGTTCGGCGTGCCGTTGATGACCCACGCGTGCTGGGCGGGCGACAAGTCCTTCCACGGCGTGTCGCGCGGTATGCCTGCCTCGCCGGCGTATTTCAGCAAGTCCTCATAGCTGTCCTTCCAGGCCGGCGTAGCCAGGGTCTTGATGGCGCCATTGCGCAGCGTCTTGCGGTCATCGGGGATGACGAGGCCGAGGTCGACGCCGATGACACGGCCGAAACCCCTGCAGGCCTCGCAAGCGCCGAATGCGGAGTTGAACGAGAACAGCGCTGGCTGAGGGTCGGCGTAGCGGATGTCGCTTTCGGGACAGTGCAGACCGGTGGAGAAACGCCACAACGTGGCGCCTTCGTCTCCCACGTAGACGCTGAGACGGCCTGAACCCCGTTTCAGCGACAGCTCGATGGCCTCCATGGCACGCTGCTTGTCCGCGCCCAGGATGCGAAAACGGTCGGCAACGACGTCCAGCAGCTTCTTGCCGTCCGATTCACGCTCGGCCTGCACCCGCGTGAAGCCGCTGGCGGACAGCCATTGCTCGACTTGCTCGGCGCTCGTGTTGGCCGGCAGCTCGACCGGGAAGGTCAGCACCATCCTGGGATCTTGAGCCTGCTCGGCACGCACCATCAGCTCCGCATAAATGCTCTGCGCTGTGTCGTGCCTGACCGGCGCGGCGGTCTTGCGGTCAAAAAGCTCGGCCGCGCGGGCAAAAAGCAGCTTCAGGTGGTCATTCAGCTCCGTCATGGTGCCAACCGTGGAGCGGCTGGTGCGCACCGGGTTGGTCTGGTCGATGGCGATAGCAGGCGGCACGCCGTCCACCTTGTCGACGGCCGGGCGGTCCATGCGGTCCAGGAACTGACGGGCGTAGGCGGAAAAGGTCTCCACATAGCGCCGCTGGCCTTCGGCGTAGAGGGTGTCGAACACCAGGCTGGACTTGCCCGAGCCGCTGGGGCCCGTCACGACAGTCAGCTCCGCAGTGCGCAGATCCAGGTCGAGGTTCTTGAGGTTGTGCTGGCGAGCGCCTCGGATGCGGATCAGACCGTCGGTCATTGCGGGGGGGTCAAAACTGCGAAGGCCAGCAGTGTAGGGACGGGGGTGGTCGAGAACTGTCAGCACTTGCAGGCCGACCAGCGGTCGATTCAGCCTACGCGAGCGGCCAAGGCTCACCGCAATCGTGGGGACTTGCGGTTGCATACCGACACTGCCTGAGGCAACAATGGCCCCACCCCTTACCAGGGGACATAAAAACAAATGCAATCGAGGACAAGGGATGGACTACTCAAGGCTGCTTGCTGAAGTGCATACACATCCGCTCTGGCTGAGCGCCGCCACCGGCGGTGTCGGGGCCGGTGCGCCGCAGCCGGGAGCCGACGAGGCCGAGCCGGCACGCCGCCAGCCGCATGTGCTGCTGGTGGAAGACAACCACATTAACCAGGTCGTCGCGCTGGAATTCCTCGCGCTGATGGGGGTTGAGGCCCGCCTCGCCAAGAACGGCATCGAAGCCCTCAGTGCCTGCGAGCAGGCCGCGCCCGACCTCGTGCTGATGGACATCCAGATGCCCGGCATGGACGGCCTGGAATGCGCCCGCCGCATCCGCGCCCTGCAGCGCGACGGCAGGATGGTCAATTTCCCCATCCTCGCCCTCACCGCGCATGCGCTGGACGCCGACGTGGCCGCCAGCATGGAAGCCGGCATGGACGAGCACCTGACCAAGCCACTGGACTTCGTCGCGTTGCGTACGCGGTTGCAGCGCTGGCTCAAGCTGCCCGAGTCGAACTGACGGCCCCAGCACCGCCATCGGGCAGAGTCCTAGACCGGCGGCCCCGCATACAACTGCCAGCGTGACCGCCCTGCGTGCTTGGCGGCGTACAGCGCCAGGTCGGCCGCCTTGTACAACCCTTCCACATCCTTCGCGTCGCGCGGGTAGCAGGCGGCCCCGATGCTCGCACTGGGCAGCGTCAGCGCGGATTGGCCCTGAGGCAGCACCCGGGCCAGGCCCTGGGCAATGCGGCGGCACACCGCTTCGGCGGCATCCGGGTCGGCGGTCTCGGGCAACAGCACGGCGAACTCGTCGCCGCCCAGGCGGGCCGTGCGATCCGCCTCCCGCACGGCGACGTTCAAGCAGGCGCTGACCGTCCTCAGCACCGCGTCGCCAGCGTCGTGGCCCAGCGTGTCGTTGACCAGCTTGAAATGGTCCAGGTCGATCAACAGCAGGTACAGGCCCAGGCCGTTGCGCTGCGCCTGGGCCATCAGGTGACGCAGGTCATCGTTGAACAGGCGCCGGTTGGCCAGGCCGGTCAGTCCGTCGTAGTAGGCAAGCTGCTCCAGTTGCTGCTGGCTTTGCTGGAGCTCGCTGGTGCGCTGCTCCAGCGCCATCGTCCGCTCGGCCACCAACTGCTCCAGGGCCCGCTGGCGCCGTCGCAGGATCAGCATACGCGCCTGCACCAGGGCAGCGAGCAGCGCGCACAGCGCCAGCCCCCCGCCGATGCGGAACCACAAGGTCTCATGCCAGCGCGGGCGCACATGCAGCGGCAGCCGCAGCACGTCGGACCACGGGCCCTGCGCGCCCGCGCCGCGCAGCTCCAGCACGTGGTCGCCGGGCGGCAGGTTGGCGTAGCTGGCGATGCGCCGGTTCGGCTCGGTGGCAACCCAGTCGGCGTCGATACCCGGCAGCCGGTACTCGTAGCGGTTGCGCTCGGCTGCGCCGTAGTCAAGCACCGAGAACTCGACGAGCAGGCTGCGCCGTTCCGGCTCTATGGTCAAGACTTCGAGGTCCGCTCCCCTGGCGGCCTGCGGTCGACGGGAGACCGTGGTGCGGACATCGCCCAGCCGCACTTCGGTGACCACCAGCGGCGGCGGCTCAGCGCTCGCAGCCGCCAGCTTGCGCGGGTTGACGATGGTCAGGCCGCCGATGCCGCCGAACAGCAGCATGCCGTCGGCGGTGGCCGCGCCGGCGTTGCTCCAGTAGGTGGGGATCCCCACGCCTTCGGCCGTGCCCAGGCTGCGCGCGCGCAGGCTGTCCTGCGCGATGTGGGCGAGGCCGCCGTCGGTGCTGGCCCAGACATCGCCGTCCGGTGCCAGCACCAGCGCGTCGACGCCGTTGTGCGGCAGGCCGTCGGCCGTGGTGATGCGCGTGACATAGGGCTGGGCATTCGGCGCCTGCGCGGTCTCCATGACGCGCACACCGGCGCCGAAGCCGGCTACCCACAGGCGGCCCCGGCGGTCCAACAGCATCGATGAGACGTAACCCAGGGGCAGGCCGACACGGCCCGGCGCGTCCTGAGGGGGTTTGCTCAGCGCCATCGTCACCGTGTCCAGCCGCAGCACACCCGCGCGCGTGCCCACCCACAGCACGCCTTCCTCGGCCGGCAGCAGGGCGGTGACGCGCTGCTCGCCGAGGCGGGTGCCGTCCTCATGCGCCAGCAGCCGCAGGCGCGAGCCGTCGGCCGCAGCCACTGCCCACAGGCCGTCGAGCCCGCCCAGCCACAACCGGTCGCCCTGCATCGCCAGCGCCCACACCGATGCGGAGGGTGAACGTCCGGGGATCTGCAGCCGCTGTACCGCGCGGCCATCGGCCGTGGCCCGATACAGCCCGCGCTGGGTGCCCAGGTAGACCGAACCGTCAGGCGCGCGCTGCATGGTCAGGACACGCCCCGGCGGCAAGGCCGTGGCGGGGGCGGCGGCGTCGGGCCTCAACGTCGCCACCCGGCCCTGCTCGGCCCGCACGATGTCGATGCCGCCGTCTCCCCCGCTGAGCCAGACGCTGCCGTCAGGCATGGGCAGCAGGAAGGGCACGTTGGTGTGGCTGATGCCAGCCGTTGCGCCGGGGCCGCCGAACCAGGTGCTGACCGCCGTCTGGCGCGAGTTGTGGTGGCTGAGGCCCATGTCCGTGGCCACCCAGAGCAGCCCGCTGCGGTCGCGGTAGATCCCTGAGATGCCGTCATCGGGCAGGCTGGAGGCGCTGTCCGGACGGTGGCGCACGCGGCGAACCTCCCAGCTGCGGGTGTCGACGCGCAGGATGCCGCCACCGTCGGAGCCCAGCCACACGTCGCCCGGCGCCGCTTCGGCCATGAAGAGGATCCCCGCCTTGGCCACGCCTGTCGTGCCGGCGCCCGCCGCCCTCGACCGGCGATCCAGCGGCACCGCGTCGACCGCGCCTGCCTCCACCACGAAAGCGCCATGCGAGCGCGTACCGACCCAGAGGCGCTGCTCGCTGTCCAGCAGCAGCCTGGCGACGAATGGCGTCCCCTCCTCCGCCGGCAGTTCGACCTTCACAAAGCGCTCGCTGCCCGAATGGCGACGGAACAAGCCTTGGTCGGTGCCTATCCACATGCCGCCCGTCGCGTCGCGCCGCAGCGATTGCACGGCGCAGTCCGGCAGGCCTTGCGCCCGGGCCAGCACGGCATGGCGCTGCACCGTGCCGCTGCGGGTGTCCAGCAGGTCCAGGCCGGCGCCGGTGCCCACCCACAGCAGGCCCGGGCCTGCGTCGAGCA
>Ga0307515_10014844_pt1 | contig 14399 bp, 7 predicted proteins | sample 17_EM_MG_FD_194513 | JGI IMG/M metagenome (GOLD analysis project Ga0307515, IMG submission 194513) | Populus trichocarpa ectomycorrhiza microbial communities from riparian zone in the Pacific Northwest, United States - 17_EM | ecosystem: Host-associated > Plants > Roots > Unclassified | place...
CGCACGAACGGCGGCGGCCAGCGGTCGAGGGATAAAATGAAGTCGTGTTTGGTTGTGGGAAATGTGGAGAGGAATTGGTGTGGTGAGGTGTTAACTTCTACGGGAGGTGGTAAGGTGAGGAGAGGTGTTGACAGTTCTCCTTAGATCTGACTAGAATGATTTTTTTTTTCTAAAATAATATTAAGAGTTTTTAAAAAAATATAAAATATAAAAAAATCTAGATTATTAACTTAATTAAGGTAAATAGAGCTAGAAAAAAAATATTTAACCATAAAAAATAAGATGCTAACATCATACTCGGAACGAGATAAAAAAACAGTTTATTAAAAATTCACCGTTGTTTCATTATAAATACCAGTTTTCAATAAAAAAAAAAAACTCACCAAAATGATTTTAATATCACTATAAAAGACTTAATGATTATACTAAAAGAGATCGCAAGCACTCCAAAGCAACAACATGAAAAATAAACTAAATTTATGAAGTTAGCATTTCATCTTAATATTTAATTAATTAATTTAATCTAATTAAAAAAACTAAATTTAACAAAAAAAAAACTTGGAATAACTGGATCATTATTATTATTATTATTATTATTATTATATAATAGAGTTCAATCTTCGATCAAAGAAATGTTCAGAGATGAAACTAAAATATGATAAGCTTAAACAAAAGAAAAATAAAAAACAAGTAAACTCGAGCAAGTCTTCTAAACCCGGGTTAATATCTCAAATTCATAACTCATGAAACCCGACCTGAACTCGATCAAGAAGTTTAATTCCCAATAAATTTAATGTTGAAGTCTGAAATCTGAAAAAGAAAACATTAATAAAAACCTTTTGTCTAAATAATAAAACAATAAAAATAATGAGGATAATAATTTGTATGAAAAAAATAAAAATGATAAAATCGAAAAGAAATTCAACTTTAAAAATCATTCTAAATAAAAAAGAATAGCAATTAAAATAATGATGATCAAATTTAACCAATAAAAACATTGAAGATGGATTAAATTCAAAAAAAATTACTTATATAAATTATTTAAAATAAAATAAATAATAATTAAAAAATATAAATCAATTGAAGAATTAATTTAAAAAATAAAAAGGCATACCCAGGGGAAAAAAAAAATCAAAAAAAACAAGAGGTTATCAACCAAACTATAACCTCTCCGACAACTCGCATCACCACTTCAAAAAGGAGATTCTGCAGCGAATTGAACGCCATGGCAGAAGGCTACGTTTAGCAACCTGACGGCGACTCATACGCCGTCCAAAAAGCGCGGGAGCCACTACATTCTGGTTCATTTGCTTATTATCTTTTACGAAAGTTGGGACAGGGCTTCATTTAACGTGTTAATTTTTTTTTAGTTTAACGTGTTAATTTAATATTGGAAGTTATGGATAAGAATTATAAATATCAGGTACGTTTGTTTTGCCTCCGTTCTTTTATAAATGATATTTTACATCCTACCGTTTATATATTCATAATTTCATATATACCACTTTACATTCTTTCACTGGCACACAAAAAATTGTTAATAAAAAAATATTAATTTATTTATAATATTATTATTATATTTCATTTACTTAATAACTAAAGAGTCGTGCAATATTAATATTATAATTTTGTCATCAAACATATAATTATCACTTGTGTCATCGAACATGTAATTTCAAAACCTGTTTTTCAATTAATCACTAAACTTGGTGATGGCTAGACAAAGAAACCAAGGATGGAGTTCTAGATTGAGTAAATTAAAAAAAAAAAATCAAATTAATTTGTTGAAGGCTACCAAGATGGGATTCTCTTCTTCAATGTTCTCTCCTTTCCCAAGTTGATTTTACTGCAGATCTGCATACCTTTTCAGCCACAAAGAGTTCCTTCACTCCTAAAAATAACCAAGAGCAAAAAACAAATCGACACCTTCAAAAAAGTCACTTCTTGATCTCCCAAGATTATTCCTCAGATTTAGGTAAAGCTTAATGCAAAACCAAGGTGCAAGGTGGTCTTAGCCATGGTTAACCTGACTTAATTTCATGTTTTCATGCCAATTCTTAACGATATAATTGTGTTGAATACTGTAGGACCGAGGACTTGGCTTCCACTCCTCTCTTATGTTTCCACCAAGCCAATAAAATTTGCCTCTTGTGCTAGAATCTTTGGCCTCTCTCTGCTTCTTGACTTTACCGATCCTTCTTTCATTCTAAAAAGGGACCTTTATATGAAACTATTGTTGTTTTTATGCTCCACTCGCACCTTAGCCCTGCCTCTAGTTTTTCATCTTGTGCTGCCCTTCTTTTTTTATTCTTTGGCCTTGAATTTCCTCTCCCCCGCCCCCTTCTTTGTTAGAACCCAACATCTCCGATATGTTCTGCATTTTGTTCTTCCACTCTTCATTCAAGGTGGTTAGAACCAGGGAAGGATCTTCCACCTTTAAGGTCATAGCACCAGCACCTGAATGCTTACTCTTATTGTTCTTCTCAGCTATACCTCCTTTCTTATTTGGAGTCGTTTATTTATCATAGAACAAGCTCCCCTTAAATAGCACTGCAATTTCCGCTACTTTAGCCAAAAAAGCAAATTTCCCTCGTCTTAATCGGAATGTGCCCCCACTCTCTTTCAGTCATAGAGATGAGCGCTCTATGACCTTAACCTTGTAGGGTTTAAGAACCTGCCTTTTCTTCAGATAGAATACATGCCACTATAAAATCGGGCATGACAATTGACAAACTCCCACCATTTTATTGCTTTAATATCATTAAATCAGCCTACTTGTTTTGATTCGTGCACCTAAGCCTGTTGATTAATCCTAATCTACCTTCTATTGAATCGATATGGGGCTTCGGTGAATCTCTGTTTGCTTTGATCTTGAGTGAGTGAAAGAAAGAACGGGTCTGAGGAAAATGAGGTGAAGAGAAGGGAAGGATTTCTTATTTAATCGATAGGGTTCTAGGGTTTTGATTGAAACAAAAAGGAGATGAAGAGAGGAAAGGAAAGGAAAGCAGAGAAAAGAAGAAGGAAGGAGAGATTTTTACATATTATGTACGGGATAATTTAGGTATTTTGTATAATTTAAAAAATTTTATTGTTTGAAAATATAAAATATAATTTTTTAAAAAATAAAAACAAAATGAAATAAAATCAAACTATATGAGTTTTAGTACAAGGCATGTTTATTTCTCAGAATTTACTTTTTAAAAAATTATTTTTCAAATTTTTCAGTATTTATTTGCCATTAAAAAAATTAGTTAATGGAAAACACTTTCCAGTCAAAGAAAAATTTAGCTTGGTTTCCAGAAAAGTGTTTTCCTGAAAAATTTGGGCAGAAAGCACTTTTCTAGAAGTTGTGAAAAATTTAGAAAAGTCATATTATTTGCTGATTATATCAAATTTGATCCTCAAACTTTTAATTGTTATATATATTTTGTTTTGAATATTTATTTTTCAATTTCATCTCTTAAAATTTAATTTTTATATTAACTTTGGTCCTCATTTTTATAATTGTTATTTGCTTTTCCCTTATCATTTTCTTATTGAATTTTTTTATTTATCAAATTTAGTCCTCATTCTTTTGATTGTTACTTATTTTATTTGAAATAATTTATGAAATGTTAATTATTATTATTTTAATTTCTTCATCTTTCATTTTTATTTTATTTTTTAGATTTTATTTCTATTATTTTGATTATTATTTATTTTATTTGAGATAATTTATGAAATTATATTTTTTTTTCAATTTCATCCTCATTCAACTTTTTAATTTATAAGATTTGTTCCTCATTATTTTAATAAACTTGAGAAAATAAAACATTAATAAGTTATTTTTCAGCTCATTTTCCATGACATAACCAAACACTGGAAAATATTTTCCAACTTATTTTTCATTACACTACCCAACATCAGAAAATAATTCACTTTTCTGGAATTCACTTTCTAAAAAAAAACTACTTTCTAGCAAACAAATAGGGCCGTAATTAACCCTAAATATGTGATATTGTTTTGAGAAAAAAACACAGAAAATATTAAAAATAAAAATAAAATAATTGTAAAAAAGTTAAAGATTAAAGAGAATGAAAAGTAAATAATAAAAAATCAGTTGATTAATCACGTTCGAAAATATGAATATTTAAATAACTATTTACTTCAAAAATGTATTTGTACCTGATAGGCTGATATTGTAAAATAATTTGTTATATATTATTATTATTATTTAACTCATTCAAATAAGAGAAAATAATGTAACTTCTAATTGCATTTAAATAGCTAGTTATCCATAACAGCATCGGCATTTATACAGAACAGATTACACACAGATAAACTTTCAGAAGGAATGCCAACAGCATCAACGTAATACGGCCTTGTGAAGGTGGGGGAAAGGCCATTCACTTGACGTTCAAGCCCAATGCCAGGCGAGAAGAGAACCTTCAAACCCCCTCTAAGGATGGTACAGGAGGGTAGTCAAATCACCGCGTGGACAGCACAATGCTTCCAATGGCTTGACTTTAGACAAACTAATTCCAGGACTATGGCTCATGTCCTCCGCCGGTGCAACCTTATCCCACTCAAAGCACTGGACGAGAGCACCTAAGGCAATTGAAACCATCTGCAAACCCATGCTAGCACCTGGGCAAACTCTCCTCCCGGTTCCAAACGGAATATATTTGAAACCTTCTTGCTCTCCTAAACCAGCCTCAAATCTTTCAGGCTTGAATTCATTGGACTCTTCCCAGAGTTTGGGATCTCTATGCATGGCCCAAGCATTCACCACCAGCGTTGTGCCTTGCGGTATATCAAATCCCCCAACAGTGCAAGCTCCAGATGAAAAATGAGGCAGCAAAAGGGGAGCTGGAGGATATAATCTAAGCGTCTCCTTTATGACGCACCTAAGGTAGGGAAGCTTGACAATATCTGACTCGTTCAGCAAACGCCCATGCCCAACATGCTCATCAATCTCAGCTTTCAGCTTTTGCATTGCTTTTGGATGATTCAAGAGGAGTGCCATTGCCCACTCCAAAGTAACTGCTGATGTTTCCGTGCCAGCAACAAACATCATCTGATACACATTGCTTTATCAATGTTAGAGTTAAGAACTTTGGCCAATACTCCTAGTGTTTTGACAATAATTAATTTTCTGCACATGAAATATTCCCATCCCTTTAGAGAGCTAAACACCTTTTTGGATATCAAAACACACCCATGTCATGGTTTTTATTCTTTTCCTTTTTCTATTCAAATTTATGTTGCAGTTTATTGAAGAAAAATCATGGTGCGTGGAATTCAAAAGTTCAAACTGATGATGCTAGATGGTGATGAGGGTAAGGGGTTCATGGCCACTCATATCGTGTGGTCTTAAAAATCACGCATGATGCTGTTATATCACCTCTGGTACCAAGTGCCAGCCAAACAAGAGTTGCCTCAATCGTAAAGTACTGAATTCAAGAAAATTTTACACATGCACTAATGCATCAGTGATCAGTGAAAACAGCTTCACGGTTTGATTCAAGAAATTTTTCAGATTAGTGCACGATTATGACCAAATTTTTCGTAGTTTAACTTGGCGGAACTAAAACAGGGTAAAGATGGGTATCAAGTATGAACTATGACGTTTAGATAAAAGAGCGGGCATCTGCTCAACATTTTCAACTGCCACCACCACCAAAACAACGGAACGACTTCTACTTAACTCCTTACGTAAATTTCTTTCGCGAAAGCCTTGCTTCTAAATTAATTCCAGGGATATTGGGCTCAGATTACGAAAACACTTAATTGTAAGAAATGGCACCTGAGGCACTAAATGCTTTGTCTGAAAAACACCACCACAGCTCACTCACCACTGAACTAAACGTAAGAATCGGTAACAATATGATTGGTCACCAATACGCTCCCCAATGGTAAAATAGAGAAAAAATAATGCAAGCGGCTTACCGATAGAACACTTTTGATAACTGTATCCGTCAAAAATTCAGGTTCCAAATCTTGCAGAGACAGGAAAGTTTCAATCACTGAGCTCTTCCCTTCTCTTTTCCATTGTTCAGCAGTTTTGGAGGAAGAACTTGTTCTCCTCATCCGAATTTCATCTATCAGATGCTGCAAATACTTATCTCTAGTACTCTGCAGCTTTTTCGTACTTTTCTCTAGCCCTTTGTAACCAATCAACCTTAAAATCGGGATAAAATCACAGATATTCATCCCCAGGCCAGGAGAAAATCTCTCCTTAAATTCTTGAAATAATTGTTTCTCCACCTTTGTACCAGCAACTTCCTCATCGATGCAAGGCTTTCCAGCAGCCAGTCTCATCATGACATTACATGTTAGAAGAGAAAACAAAAACTTTAAGTCCACCTTCGCTGTAACACCATTTTTGGCTTTCAACAGTCTGCGAAGCAGGGAGCAAACTTCTTCCACACGAATAATTGAAGACTTTTGGAGGCTCTTTGATGCGAATATTTCAATCACAGAAATACGGCGTAGGCTTCGCCAAAGATGACCATAAGGTGCCCACACAAACCCAGTATAATTGTAGGTCAAGTGATCCCCAGCCATGGACTGGGGTCTGTTTGCAAATATTATGTCATTCTTGGTGAAACATTCTTCAACAGCAGATGGTGAAGACACCACAAGGGTAGACCTACAACCAAATTTGAGGAACAGGATCGGACCATATTGTGACGAGAGAGTCTGTAGTGATTGGGGATGCTTAAAGAGGTGTAGGTGGCCGATAATTGGAAGAGCAAAAGGGCTAGGGGGCAGGTTTTGCTTGTGACGGAAGAGAATTTTAACAACAAGGAAAAGAAAGAACAGGAGAGCTAGGTGATGGTACAAGCTTTCCATTTCAAACATAAGAAGGCAGGGAAGATGTACAGGAGGCTCCCAAAGAAGATAACAAGGTAAGGGGCGTTAAATTTTTTTCTCTACCAGAAGGAAACACTGTTTTTCCACTAAAAAGAACACCAATCACCGTTTGTACTATTCCAGAGGAGTGAAAACTACGTGCATAATGACGTTTTCTGCTTGTCCATTAGCAGGCAACATTATAATTATTATTATAAAAAACACTAAAACAGATATGCGTTTTAGTGCGACACGTTAGACAGTGAATTGTCTTTCATTTTTTTCTTCTTGTACAAAACAATTGCCTAGTTTAAAGTGTAAATTCTATTTTTTTAATTTTAGAATTGGTTGGATTTGAGATATACCTTAGCTGATCTAAATATTTATATTAATAAAAAAAATCTATATAAAATCTAATATTTATTTGTACATAAGGATAATTTAATCGATTTATTTTATCTTCCATAGTTAAATTATTTTTTTGTTAAATCAAGCCTTTTGACAAGGGATTTTTTTTTAATGTTCTTTGCACAGTTAAATTATATAACTAATCTCGGAAATTGCAAAATATTGAACTAGTAAATAACGGTTTTTTTGTCTTTTATATTTTGTACAGTGAAATGATGGGTTGAACATTGATTTCAAAAAATTCCAAGGCTGGTTAGAAAGGTATTTTTGCTTGTAATATGATTTTTTTTGTATTACTTAGAAGTCCTTAACGGCTGTTTAGTAATTTAATGTGTTAGAAAGGTATTTTTGCTTATAATATGAATTTTTTTGTATTACTTTGAAGTTCTTAACGGCTGTTTAGTAATTTAATGTGATTTTTTTTGTATTACTTAGAAGTCCTTAACGGCTGTTTAGTAATTTAATGTGTTAGAATATTAGTAAATAAATAAAATATGCTTACGGTGTATAACAAGCATCAGCACGTCATCATCCCTCGCACTATTTTGAATGCACGTAGGGAGTCGCATGATGGCAAAAATCAACCAACCACCGTGCCATTCGGTACTCGTAGTGGTGGTGAAGCCAATGGAAGGCGTGTATGGCATGATTCGCAATGGCTCGATGGCGATGAAATTTTTTCTCCTCACCTTCTATTCTCTCTCTTAACTTTGGTTTCCATGCTGAAGCTTAAAAGATTCAGTTGTATGCTCTGATTTTTAATTTTTTTAATTTAATTATTATTATTTTTTCATTTGATGTTATTTAAAGTTTATTGATTTTTTTTCAATTTCATCGCTCAATATTTAATTTTATTTAGTTTTTGCATCTGATTTGATTCTTATTCTTTTAATTATTATTATTTTATCCTTTGCTAGATTATTTTTTTTCAATTATGTCATTCAGTATTTTATTTCATTTAATTTTATATCTAATTTCGATCCTTATTTTCTTAATTGTTTTTTTACCTTTTCTTCATTTATTTAAATTTTTAATTTAATCCCTAATTATTTTCTATCACATATTTTCTGTGCAAGATTTGATCCTCATTGTTTTGATTTTTATTTGTTTCGATTTTTAATTTTTATGATTGAGAATTTTGCTTTATTATTTTCATGTCTTCCTTCGATGAAATGAAGTAATCTCAGTCTCATGACTCAAGTCACGAGTTTTGAATATTAGCCCGGTTTTATTTTGATTTTTTTAAGTTCTATTTAAAAATTAATTTTTTTATCGGTTTTATCATTTGACATTGAGTTTTTAGGAATTAAGTTTCATGATTTGTTATGCTTTTATTTTTGTGGGGTTATCCCTACCTCATATCCCGGTATGTGAGTTAGTCAAGTTAACCGAGACTAACTTGGTTTTTTTAAAATTAATTTTTTATTTTATCTTTTGTCACTAAAGTATTGGCTCTTGAGTTTTATTGTTTTTTTTTTTTCACTTTCATTTATGCAGGATTATCTCGGGTGTGGATTAGTCAAATTTACACATGTTGAGGGTTTTTTCATCATTTTTTTATTGATTTAACTTTGGTTTTTTTTTCTAAGTTTTTTTTTAAAATATTTTTTTAATCTTAATCTCATATCACGCTTGACAGGTTAGTAGAGTTAACTTGAGTTTTTTCTTCGATGTTTGTTTTTTTCTAATTTTAATTTTTATTATTTGATATTAGATTACTAAACCTTGAAATTTATGATTTGGTTTTTTTTATTAATATTATCATCCTCTCATATCTTAGATTAAATATATTCAAGTTAACCCAAATTAATTTTATGGACATCTTTATACAGTATAGAGCGTAACACTACTCTATTTCTATCCTGTTCCTGGCCACTGGTCCGAACTTCAAACTTCAAAAGAGTCTCCCGTCTGTCCTTTTAGCAGAAGAAAAAAAAATCGTCATTAGTTCATTGTCGTTTAGACCATCTTCACATTTTACATTTATTTGAATGCAAATAAAGATATTGAAGATTTAATAACTGCATTGGATTTGATGTTAGAAATCATTATTCTTACAGCGACTTGGGTAAATTTAATGTGGTAAAATAATCAACAAATTGAGCGCAGCTATCCTCCTTTCTAAAATTTGAAAACTGCCAGCAAGCAAATCTCCGGTGGGCTGAAACGGGAGAATCTAAAGATTAGTGGCATAAAGCTCCGAGAAGAACACAAGCAAATTTCTCTTTAGGAACCATAGTTGGGAATGGGACCTGCCCAAGATAATTTCTTTCCCATAAAGTAGTGTTCTAATGACGATATGAACCTCTTGCTTTTGCAGAATCAAACATTATAAACAAGTAGAAATGAGTTACCAAATTATAGATAGGTTAGGGATAATTGCACTATTAGCATACCAACTATTACCAAATTATAGATAGTTCAGATTACTAAAGATGTAGCAAAATAAAAGAAAAATTAAAGATGCACGCAACTATCTCTTTGAATGGGCTCGGGGAATCTTGGGCTGCCGTTATGGGCTTCTGTCTGGGCAAAATGCTTGTTGTCCTTGACTCTTGGGTTCATATAAAATTGAAGTCGTTTTCCTTGAGACATCGATGGCATGGCGTGCGTCCTGCTTGAAAGAAATATATAGCCAGAGATTTTGAGTACGACTACAAAATCCATTGATTTTATCACGATATCAAATCCTTTTAGAATTATTAAAAAGACAATAAAGCTTGGGAAAAGTGAAACGCAACAATAAAGCTAGAGAAGAAGGGGAAAAGGGTGAAAGGAACTCCTCGCGCATAGAAAAGACAACGATGGAGTGGATAAAAGTTACCGGCCCCACAAAAAAGTTACTCATAGAGAACATTCACAAAAGAGTTACTCATAGACAACAAGTTTCTTGATCGCTGGTTCATATATATTTTACAGACACTTGGTATCAAGAGACAAAATATACGGATCATAAGTCCAAAAGGACCAGCTAAAGTTGAAAACACACACATTTTTCGAGCAGAAAATTGCAACCTAGCTTTCAAATGACCCGCGAACATCACCATCATTGACAAGATGCAGCCTAATTAGTAGAATTGTGATTGAAGCATCTAGTAGATGACCCTCAAAGTTTCCTTTCACATCTTGTAGCTCTAATCTCTCAAGAACTAGCAACAAAATTAATCTTCAATTTCCCAAGAGGCCAAAGAGTAACTCCTCCTTGAGAAACTAACAGCAAGACCTGGCTCAGCGGTTGTGAAGAGGGTCTGAAGCATTTGGAACTTTTCTTTTGCTTGAAAAGAACGTATCAAATGAGTGCCTTAAACGTTGCTGCTTCTCTGTGCTACTTGGCGGCTGCTGGTTTTGCAAGCCATGAACATTCACCGTTGTCTCTTCTTTCCGGTCTCCTGAGACGAACAGTACAAGAAGAAGTATAACCATTGGCTTCTGCAACACAAAGACTCGAGGGGACTGTTGATAGTGCATTTTTCTGCCTATAAATGATTTGGGCATCTTAGCTGAGAGTGAGAAAAGAGAGTTTGCTGCTTCAAATTAGGGAGAGAAATGCTAGATATGGGACAAGCTAGATAGAGAAAGGCAGTGCGATATAAAGTTAAATGGCTTTGTGTGGCAACCCGAGGAGGAGGAAAGAAGTGATTATGTAGTGTGTTATTGAGTTTACTATACCCTGCAAGCAAAGGACGCAACTCACGAAGCAACTTTTTGCTATTTGCCTTTATCCTTTGTATTTCACGATATCTTTTTACCATCTGTTCTGCTTTTGTTCTCGCCTTCAGTCCCTAAAATAACGTCACGACGGTTCCGATTTATAGCAACTTCATATAGAGCCAGAAGAATCAGCTGGCACCTTAAAAGGAGTGGAATCAGACACTTTTTTCTTCTTCATGCAAAGTTTATATAGCAATGAAAGGCAAGAATGTGCGAAGCTTTTTAAGGATATAAAGGAGCTTATTTCCTACAATAATCTTTACTTATATTACAAGTTTTTGAGTGGTCAAATCAAGCGCAACTTAACCAACCAACGGTTCTTTCTTAATAACCATTTAATATATGGAATCAAATATGATGGAGTACAAGAAAAGCAAGAAAACTCTTTGGTAATATAAGACCAATGATTCCCTAGTGTCACTCCGTGACTGGTGGCTTGCCATGACGAGTACTTTGACAATGAGAGGCCATTGAACTTGGAACCAATAACCTAGCTGTTCAGAGCCTTATAAATGAACAGGTTGATGCATGAAAATACAGAGTAAAGAATCTGAGGAGTAATAATAATAATAAGAAGAAGAAGAAGAAAGGGTTGGAAACATCATCAAGTTAGCCGAGAATTTAAGTCAAGTTCCTAGATTTTAAGGTTGGAACTGGATGCCGTTATGATTACCGACAAGTGGTGGATTGCAAATTTGAAATATAGCTTTCTCCACTTCATGCTGGAATTTTGGTCCAACTGAAATTGATTAAAGCTCTCAGTGTTGGACCATTTTACTTTTGGGTTCATATACATGTCTGTTTATTGGTCTGGAACTATTGACCAAATGCGGAGTGGGCCTCCTACTCTAGCCTATGCGGAGACATAACCCTGGTCTTAGCCTCTGTAGCCATGTTCTAGAGAATATGTAGGCGATCATTAAAGGGTGAAGAGACAGGAAGAAGGCAAAGACAGGAATGCGAGTTTTTTTCCTGGACTTGCATTGCAAAGTATAAGAAAATATTTCACAAACTAGAAAAATAATTCCTAATATTAGACAGTAGTTGATACGCATGCAGTATATACGTAGCTAGGTGTGATGTGCAAGTAGAACTTGTCGAACCAACAAATCTCAATCCTTCCTTTTCTTTTCTCAAATAATTCTCAAACAATTATATTATTGGATGTGGAATTTATGATTTGGTGTGTTTATTGTTATAAGTGTTTCCATTGCAACGAAGAATCCCATTTGGCTCAACTGAATTATAAAATCTTCTTTGTTCACTGTAGTCTGGAAATTTTGGTTTTATTGGTTTGGAATAAAAATAAATTGAATTACATTAGACCAAAACTTATTGATTTGAACTAGTTTACGGTTTGATTTGAATAATATATTTATATATATATAACTAAAGGGTGTGGGGAAATTATTGTTTCCCCACATTCAAAAACACCGTGGATTATAAAAAAAAATTTTGCTAACTTTTTTTTTAAAATTATTTTTAAAAAAATTATTTTTTTTCACCTTTCCTATTTTTTTCATTTATTTATTTTTGTTTTTTTCAAAATTATTTTTGTTGATTTTACTTTTGAAATATTGACCTGGTTAAAATTTTTGCTTTGTAATTTTTTTCTTTAAAATATTGTGGATTGCTGCGATGTTTTTCCACATAGTTTTTCTATTTTATTTCTTTATTTTTTAAAATTATATTTGTCAGTTTTTTTAAAATATGTAGCTGATTGAGAATTTAGTTTTGTAATTTTTTCCTTTAAAACATTGTTGATTGCTACAGTGTTTCTCTACATGATTTTTTTATGGTTTTCTCCGAAATTATCTTTTGTTATTTTATTTTTTAATATTGAGCTGGTTAAAAATTACAGTTACAATATGTGAGGAAAGCACTGTAACTTTCCTAAAAAATTACTGTTGATTGCTACAGTGTTTTTTCCCACATGGTTTTTTCTGTTTTTGTTATGTTTTTCCCTAAAACTATCTTTATCAATTTTATTTTTTAAATATTAAGCTGGTTAAAAATTACAATTACAAGTAAATACAAGTTTTTCCTCACAAAACACTATGGATTGATACAGTTTTTCCTCACATGGTTTTTTTCCAGTTTTTTTTGTGTTTTCTTTTTTTGTAATATTTTTTTCCAAAATTATCTTCGTCGATTTTATTTTTTTTAATATTGAGTTGGTTAAAATTTAACTTTGTAATAAAGCTTAATCATGTGGAGAAAGTATTGTAGCTTTGCTCAGAAAATATTGTGGATTGCTACAGTGTCTCTCCGCATGGTTTTTTTTTGTTATAATTTTTTTCAAATTATCTTTTTCAATTTTATTGTTTTAATATTGAGTTGTTTGTGAATTACAATTACAAGTCATTACAAATAAGGCTAAATCATGTGAGGAAGCACTGTAGCTTTCATCACAAAACACTGTGAATTGCTACAGTGTTTCCAACATGATTTTTTTTTTGTGTTTGTTTTGTTATTTTTTTTCTAAAATTGTCCTGTCGATTTTTTTTTAATATTGAATTGATTAAGAATTTAGCTTTGTAATATTTTTCTTTAAAACACTGTGAATTGTTGCAGTGTTTTTCCATGTGATTTTTTTATAATTTTTTCTAAAATTATCTTTGTCGATTTTTTTTTAAAATATTGAGTTGGTTAATAATTATAATTACAATAAAGCTAAATCATATGAGGAAAGCATTGTAGTTTTTCTCACAAAACACTGTGGATTGCTACAATATTTCTCTAAATGATTTTTTATTTTATTTTATTGGGAAAAACGCTATAGTTTTCCTTACAAAACATTGTCAATTACTGCAACGTTTTTTCTCATGGATTTTTTTCCTTCCAAAATTATCTTTGTTGGATTTTTTTTTAATATTAAGTTGGTAGATAATTTAGCTTTGTAATTTTTTTTGCTTTTTATTAACTGAAAAGCTAAATCATGTGGCGAAAGCACTGTATCTTTCCTCACAAAACACTGTAGATTGCTACAAATTATTTTGTTCAATCTCTAAGTTTTTTTTATCACCAACACAACTTTTTTTTCCATCATGAAATATTTGCTCCATCATACCTTTAATTTCTATTATTTATCTAGCGCTAGTTCACAATTATAACACTATCAAGTATATTTGTTTTATAAGCTCGCGGCAGCGCGCAGGCACGTCATCTCGTGTGTGTGTGTCTATATATATTCAATCAATTATGTATATATAAAAAAATTATATATTAGTAATGTTATTAAATTCATTTCATCAAAATTTATATGAAGATATTAGCGGCATTGTAATTGGAATTTTAATACGCCTTCATGATTTTATTTATTTATTTATTTTTCTCTTTTCATTTATAATCTTTTTTAATATCACATAGTGAAAAGATTAAATATTATGTTTTTAAATAATAACATATATAAATTATAGTAAAAAAAATATTCCAAATTGTATTAT
>Ga0307515_10014845_pt1 | contig 14399 bp, 14 predicted proteins | sample 17_EM_MG_FD_194513 | JGI IMG/M metagenome (GOLD analysis project Ga0307515, IMG submission 194513) | Populus trichocarpa ectomycorrhiza microbial communities from riparian zone in the Pacific Northwest, United States - 17_EM | ecosystem: Host-associated > Plants > Roots > Unclassified | place...
CAATGTGATGTCACTTGCGCACCATTTCTTCAAGATGATCTTTGAAGTATCTGTGCCGGCCCGGGCAACGATGACGACAACACGCATTAGGTCAGGAACCAAGATAACTGGGCACAAGACAGAAAGCCGTGAGACGAACTTCAACCAACTCCATGGAAGGACAGATCGAGCGGGAGAAAGGGTGAGAAAGGATTTTGGGTCAACACCGATCATCGTTGTGGCTCCAACGGATACGCCAGCACAAGCTCTTACATAGACTTGGTACAGAAGATCGTGTTACTATTTGTGAACATAAATCACGGCAGCGGTATTAGCCTACAAAAGGTATCTGGTCGTCAATATTTTGTGGGGGCTTTAGTTCCTGTTGGAGAAAATTTTCTCAATCATATCACCTACGACTCCATCATCAGGTAAAGTCTACCAGAGAAGTGGGATGGGTCTTACCTCTCGGTCATTTGGAACGACTCAGAACTTCCACCCTTGAATCTCTTCTCCTCCCAGGTGTGATACACCTAGTTCACGCCGAACCATCCGCAAACAGGGATAGAGAGAAGTATCACTCCCAACCACGACAACGCAACTCCTACGAGCACCAGCCACACTCCATTCCCCCACTCAACATCGAAACGTCTTCCCGTCAACTCCGGGACTCGGTCTATTGCGGTGATATTGATGGCAAGGTCCGCGGCGAAAACGATCGAGCTCAGGATAGCGTTGACGATGGTGAAGGCTAATGAGATGATGAGCATTGCGTGGGTGTTGAGGAATAGGGTTGTGGTGGCCCCGGTGAATGAGAGCGCCGCGACGATGGGGTGAAGAACGAGGAGGGCCGTTAGTGATTGAAGAAACCCTTCGGCGATATTTGGCTGTTTGATGATGTCCCAAACCAAGTCAGGTACCCGGTAACCGACCGCAGGTCCATAACAGAGACCGTCTGGATCCAGCAACCACCCGCTATTTCGTCCGCTGCAGCGCAGATGGACTTACGAGAAAAGGCGCAGTGGATTGTTTGAGTCAATTACATCACCCCTACCGATCCGTAGCAACGAAGTTCGACTCACCTGTACGCACACAAGCCCCACACTCCGAACTTCAACCTGAAGGCGGCGGATGTAACTGGCTGGCCATGCCGAATGTGTGAACTGATACCCAGGATGTATATCGGTTTTATAATCGGCAGCGAAAGAGCGACAAGGAGGAAGAGCACGGATTCCGTTAGAAGCAGGCTTGAAGTAACAACCGACAGGACCCTGTGCCTGTGCAACGGCTTCATGGTTACAATGTGACGGATATAGGGCTGGCGGTGACAAACGAGGAAGGTAGTCGTCGCTTCGAGCTGGGAGAAAAGAGAGAGAAACTCCACCATGGCAGAATCTGCCAGGACAACCGGATCACATGCGATAGTTCTGCCATTAGGCGAGGTCAGACTGGGCTGACTATGGATCGACCTCGTTGACGATTTTGGGCCCGCACATCCTAGGATTTAGTCCGATTATCAGCTCGTTTCTGTAGAAAAAAGTAAACGGAGGCTCGCTTTTGGGTTTGGGGTGACTTTGTCCGCAACGCGCGGTGTTCACTGTAGTTCTTGGTTTCCACAACTGAGACCAAGGTCGGGACGGGGGACCACCCCAGTTTGACCGCACCTTTATTGCTGATGTATTTTCCGGGATGACTCAATCAATGATCGATCGGAGTTTCTGGGCCGGTGCAGTCATCGAGCGTCTACCGGTGCCACATCCTCAGCCTCTGGTTAGTTGAACCCTGCCACATCATCGCACATGGGGGTAAGTTATAGGAACGCCTCTGGTTATTCCAAGGTACGATTACAAGAGCACTATAGATGGTGATAACTTAGAACTAATGGCTACAGCTCTACGGTCCCATGACACGCATCGGAAGTTTACAACAAACTGAGCAGTGTCCAGAAGAACATCGCCATGAATCCCGTGCCGGTGGTAACCGACAAAGTACTGCTCGCGTTATAGTCGTACCCTGTTCCGTTGTAACTACTGTCAGTTTCCAGCTGTGAGACAGGTGAGCTCCTCCAGTCCCTGAATTCGAGGTACGATGACGTACCACTTTGCCGTACCCGTTGCAGTTCTCCGTGCATCCAAGGTGTACTCCTGTTTTCTCCAGCAGACCCGCATCTGTTGGGAGTGCTGAAAATTTGCAGTCCAATCTCTATATAAGCACCCCCGTCGTCTTGCCCGACTCGATTACTGACCTGATGTCACGGTGGCCAAGAGGACGATAGCGATCAAAAACTTCAAGAGGGTATTTCGTTGGTTACTCATTATGCCGGGGATCGTGCCGCTCTTTTGGAAAGAAGGGTTTGTGTACAGAGGGTATGTGTCGGTCCTGCGACTGGTGACGTGGAAAATGGGGAGTCAGGAAGGGGAAGCGAGCCGTTGGATGGTGGGCAAAATCTCCTCAACCAGTCATCCCTTATATTCACCAAGGCTTGAATGGGGGAGAATCACCCCGTTTTCATTCCTATATTCAGCACAACTTTCAGAGTCTGCCCTTTGATTGTTGGACTTCCCGCGGTTCGCCACAAGGCGCGAATAATGGCGACGCGTCATCACGTGACTGTGCGGGCACCTTTGTCCGTGAGACCTACCCGTGATATGTCCCTTTAATGTTGCTCGGGTTTGCTCGGGTTTCGTTTCCAAAAAGGCGGAAAGGGTATCCAAACGATGCCTTTGTTTCCGCAAGGGTTTTCTCGACGGCTCACCAAGGCGACCTCTCCCTATTTCAGCTTTTGCCCTGTTCGGTTCTCCCCTGCTTCACAGACTAGACCCTGAAGTGCTACCCCCTCGCGAGTCTCACCTCAGACTCTCCTTCCAAAACCCCCGCCCGCATCTGAAACGAAACGGCTGGTCTGGGTCTGGACTTTGGGCGGGATAACCCTGACCCCTCGACTGTGATCACCGCCCTTGCCCGTTCTTTTACGCAAACAAAAACTAGCCGTTTACAACGTTCCCGCAGCGGAGCTCGTGGTCGATGGTCATCTCCGTCTCGTGAGGCACCCTTCCTCCGCCCAGGTCCACAAATGGGTGCGGGCCGATCAGGCCACCCGATCTCATCACACAACGCGGATGATGTAACCTAATTCACACTTTCACGTCCCACGTCCAACAGTCACCAAAGACGCTGGGAGGTTGTAGGTCAGTCACCGACCCGCACCACACCCTAGATTTTCGTGTTTACTCTCCCCCTGTGCGCCCGACCCGACGCACGCGATAGAGGGACAACACGGGCGGGATCACACGGATGCCTCGTGGGGCGGCGATATAATGTTATCCTACAACGCGTTGTGCACCGTTCTCTGGATCCTAGGACCGCGGTTTGACAGCTTCTCGGCTACCTTACCTCCGACGAACGGGCTCCGTTATCACCCACGTACCGCGGGAGTTATTACGCTTCAAGGACTTCTGGACCATCGTTGGATGTGAACCCGCGTTTTCAACGCTCCCCCTTGTTACGATTCCCCTGTTGTTCCCTCGTGGCGTATTATTTGCGACTCTACTCTCATCAAGAAGCATGTGTGGGTATTACTACTTCATTACGATGCTGTGAAGAGTTCTTGTTTCGGCCTCTTGACACGTTCATTCCAGCGGGCACCCCTCACAGCAATTTACAAGCTCCGCCACCACGAGATCATCGCCGTAACGTCTTCAATACCACCTGGTGGTGCATGCTGCATGTTGTATACTAGGTACGATGATAAGCTGCACCTGCCACTTCTTCCCCCTCGCTCCGTTTCGGAACACCCAGGGTCTAGGAACCACTCATTTCACTTCTTCCCATCAACACGCCTCGGGTCTAGGGAAACAAGGGAAACTTCAAGGAGAACAATGCAACGAGATATGAATTTCTTTTTACGGCATAGCATAGGGCCACCAGTGAGTTGAAGTGACCTCTCCGTTTCTTCTTTTGTGTGCACTAGGACGCCGTCCGTCGTTCTGTCACTTCGGGATGTGGCGATATTAGACGTTAGAAGGGTCTGTGTGGCGTCTGGCGCCCGGGGTGGTCGGGCGCCATGCCTCAAATCGAACAATGGAGTCCAGCGAAAAATGAACGCGAAAGGCGGACTTTGTGGATTGCAGATTGGCGGCTGCTGCGACTTCTCCGCGCTACGTTGCCACATAGACCTTGTTTCTTTTTCTTCTGGGACGCAACTGACATGGGGTGCGGGGTTCTTACGCACTTGACGATCTTCTCCGGAATCCCGATCAAGGGTGGAACGTGGAAACATTTTTGACGTATCGGTGTGTCATGCATCATCCCTGTCCGTATGTTCAGATCTCGGGGGACTTTGTAATTTCTGCATTCTTCCGGTTTCGTGGGGGTGCTTGAGGTCCTCGTATCCAGGATCGGCGGTGATCTAGCTGTGACCTACGATGTCAGGCCACGCCTTGGAAAACTCCTGATTCGTTTGGTCTACGAATCTCTATCGCGGCCCACGGACATTAAGGACCGTCAAACTCAGGAGTGACAAAGCGAGGATGAAAAATGCACGGACACGTTTTCCCGGCGGGGCCACGAATACTGAATTGTTTACACTTCATATGAATGGTGTATCAGGTTCATGGCTGACAACCGATCATCACTCTTACTTCAAGGCGTCCCACCTCCCCCCACCCCGCTGTCTCGGGAAGGTTCTCGTCCTATTTTCTCTCGTAAACCCAAATTTAGCCGTAAGTGAAATAACATCATCCCCCTACCGTCCGTTATCTGTCCTCGTTCACCCCAAATTTCTATTGGACTCGAAGGCGGCGGCGATGATACGGATGATCGATTCCTCCTAACGCTCTCTTCATAACCGGTTGCAATTGTGATGGTTTTTTAGCGAGGGCCCAAGAGACAAAGGGCCTGTTTTGTGCACTTCGCGCAAACCTCCAATGTTCTTTCACCTTTCCTCCCTTGGCCAGTGGATTGTTGTTGATGTGTGACGATGATTTCAATTGACCTTGAAAAGCTTGCGAGCCCTACCTCACTTTGTTCCTTTCCAAGAATCTACAAACAGCGCGTTACCGCCCACAAACGGTGATCTCCGTGATTTCAAAAACCATCCCCCCACGCCCTCCCAAAGGCCGGACTTTGAGTTATAGCGGGAATTCATCATCCGCGTTGGGGATCATTTGATAGGTGCCGTGGGGATGTATTGTAAGAGCATGTTGGTATATACGAATGAGAGGGGAGGTTTGTAGGTCAATACAAAAACGACATCGGATTACCCCACTTGAGAAGCGGGAACGATGTGAATTCCAATGGAGGGGAGCGAGAAGAGTGATAGGGAAAGCAAACAGAAGACAGCGCGTTTGTATCTATAAATGTATCCGGGGATCGTTTTTAGTGTAAGAGTAGTTGGAGTGCAGTGATATCAGAGAGCGAGACGAGAGACGAAAAGCAAAAGAAGAGGATAATGTAAGACAACGGCAGCCCAACGGAGAGACTATGTACGGTAGAAGAGACATGAATATTGGTTTTTCTTACACGAAAATCGCAAAAGGTAATCCAAAGGCTATTAGAACACTAAACAACGGGGATGCAGGTGACAGCAAATGTAAGGTACGATGGAGAGACAGAGTGGGTGACATATAACGATTGACTGCGGTCAGCTGAAAGAACGGACAGCGGATTTCTGTGTTGTGTAATGGGGCTGGGTCTAGCATAAGATATGGGACCATCAAACGGGGAGTTCAAGGAACGATAACGAGAGCATACGAAAAAAGGGCCACATATGCCTTGTGTGAAAAGGATATGGACGATAGAAATTTAATCGAGAATAGAAAAACCATAACCATCACCTACCGGTCTCCTAGCCGGCATGTGATGAGGAGCGATGTGATCAGCACACTTCGACTTCCCATTCACCACCCTCGCTTCCCTCTCCTGGCATGTTCTTCAACGCAATCCTGATTCGTTTCCTGGCTCCTGACATTTCCTGATCGGGGGTGAGCTCACTCCCAAAATCAAATCCGCCGACGCCCAAGAAGGCATCTTCCGGCTCCGACTTGATGTAGTCGTGGACGGGCGAGAGTGATCCGGGAGTCGAAGGGAGGGAAGAGATAGAATCAGACGATCCTGAAGCAGATGTGGGGGGATGAATGCGAACACGGATCTTGCCATCCTCTGATGAGATAGCATCAAAGGAGATATCCAAAGACTGGTCGCCCAACTCGAGTTTCCCACCGTTGATCGCAGCGGAGATGGGGAGTGATTGTGAGGATCGCACGGGACCTTCGTTGGACATATCAAAATCCAAGTCCATTGCGTTGGTCATCGACCAGTCGTGTTGGTCTCCAGAGATCAACGAGTTAAAATCGAAGGAACTGTAGCTGCACAAGGAACTCAAGGATTGATCTGAGAGGGGGAGCGAAAATCTCGAGGGAACATTGGATTGAGTGGGGACGGACAAAAGTGATGGGAGGGCGCAGAGAAGAACCTTGGTTAGGAAGCGGGCGTTAGCAAATCTGAAACTGACGGGTGGCTCGGTAAACGGAGGTGGGACCCCGGAAAGGGATGGGACCCCAAGAAATAGAGTTTGGACGGGGGATTGCCGAACAGGAACAGAGGTGCAAAAATACTCACCATCAGACCAAGACCCGCACCGGATTTGTTTGTGTATAGGGGAGCAGAACGGGAAACAGGGGGAGGAAACTCGGGCTCGGTAGCCTCGATCTTTACTGCGGGGGCCTGTGATTCGGCTTCATTCAGCTGGGCGCACAATTGCTGTGTGCGTTGCTCTGCGGCAGCGAGACGGGCCTTGAGTTGCTCAATCTCGGATAACGCAGGCGAGTCCTCTCCCCGGGCGAGGGCAAGGAGACGAGCGTTTTCTTGCTCGAGCTCCGCAACTCGGCTGGAACGTGGAGTTTAGATGCATGGTTACGTAATAAAATAAATGAAAGCGGAAGACGTACACTTCCATATGCTCAAACTCCTCCCGTTTCCTTTGGCGACTGAGGAAAGCGGCTGCACGGTTCTTCACAAGACGAGCCTCGCGTTTGCTGAGACCGGAGACGTCGGGAGGGACAAAGTCTTTGGTGCTCATCCGCTCCCTCGGTTTCCGGGTTCCGGTTGTTGTGAAGGAGCCCTGGCGCTTAACGCCCCCGGAGAAGGACTGTTGCTCTCCGCCCACGGAAGGGGATGGAGAGCGACCGGTTATGGGGGTCGCCGGGAGATCGAAGAGCTGATGGGTTGGCATGCAAAGATGTTCTCCGTCGGAAGAGCTGTCTGGAGAGAGACGCGACTTGAGCTGCATAACGGGTGAGTCTGGGAGGGAGGTGGGGATGGGAGATGCAGGGAGGGAATAATCTGATTGAGAATAGGTCGAAAAGAGGGCGTCTTGGGGGGTAGACCAGGGAGCGGTGTCGGAGACGGGGGAGGAGAGGACGTCAGCGGAAACGAAGTGGGAGAGGTGAGACATTTTATTTTAAGAGATGAATATACGGTATATGTAAGGGTAAAAAAGAAAAGAAAAGAAAAAAAGAGAATATGCCGACTTGAGGGGAGAGCGGAGGAGATGGTTGTGGTTGAGAATCAAGGAGATATCGAGCCAAGGTGCGGTTTGATATTTAAACGTGAGTTGCTTCCGGCAGTGCACGTGTTCGGTAGAATTACATGCTTCCGACGACGACATCAAGCAGGCGAAAAAGTTCTGATCCTTTCCAAACAGAACCGATGCCGATGCGTCCTTGTTCTAGCTTTTGCTCGCTGGGGGCGGAGAGGATCGAGTTTAGAGGATGGCGCGGTTCTTATACTTATACTTACTTAGTTGTCCATAAGTTACCTTTTGTCTTTTTCGTAAGTAAGCAAGGGGCCGAGAGCGTGATGATCTAACCGCACGGAGAGACCGCTCAGTAAGCAAGCGCAAATAAGTCATAAACCCCTCAGAACTGCCCCACCGCCCCCCGCAGACGATCCATGGCATCCCACGTCCTCCAACTCCACCCTTGTGCCTCTGGCCAAGCAGAAGAGACCGTAAGAAACCATCAAGCTGACTGCGAACTCGTTTTGTACGGCGGTTGGGTAGGTTCTCCGCCCGCTCTCATCTCACCCGACATTCACATCCTCTTCACTCTCTTTACACAGTTCTGCCCGTTCACGCAGAAATGCTGGATAGCTCTCGAGGAACGCGGAATCCCGTACAAATACGTCGAGACCAATCCGTTCAATAAAGACCCTGCCCTGCTGGGTGAGTGTGATCCCCGAGCGCGAAAAGGAAAACCTTAGCTTGATCACTCAATCCCTCTTCCCCCCACCCCGCGTCTCTATGCTTACCTGACGCCCTCGCTTGGTCCATCTCGATATCTCGGTCCCTTTTGTCTGCCGTGCAACCGATGCATAGCCCTCAATCCCAAAGGACTAATCCCCGCACTCACGTATCAGGGGAAACCGCTTCACGACTCTCACGTCATCCTCGAGTTCCTCGAAGATGCTTACCCCCAATACGAGCCCCGCCTGATACCCACCGATCCCTACCAGGCCGCTCAAGCCAGGATCTGGGTCGATGTCGTCAACAAGTACATCGTGCCTGGCTACTTCCGCATCTTCCACGCCCAGACTCCTGAGCTTCAGGCGACCGCCCTGGCCGAATGGATGAAATATCTCCAATGCTACGCCGACAAGATCCACGGGCCCTACTTCTTTGGAGAGGAATTCAGCATCGTCGACCTCTCCATAGTCGGTTGGGTCGCCAGGGATTGGGTCCTTGTCGAACACAGAGGGTTCAAGAGGGAGGATGTCTCCCCAAAATTCTCTGCTTACTGTGAGCTCTTGGCAAACCGACCAACTGTCCTCAAAACGTTCTCCGTGCGTCTGTGCCTTTTCCTTGTCCTCTCACATCGCCCTGACGTCCCCGCTACCAACAGAACAAGGAGAATTACCATGCAATCTATTCCCTCCACCTATCTGGTACAATCAAGTCTTCCATCGCCGACGCCATCAAGAGTGGGAGGCCGCTTCCCTGATCTGGAGGTGGGTAAAACGAGCAAATTCCCTTCCAACCAACCGACCTTTTCCGTCTCTACCTAACATACTTGTCGATCGGTCTTTCTCTTTCTTTTCTCCTCCTTTCGCGTATCGATGTGTACGTTGGCGCTTTGGGGTGAATGAGATCAATTACGGTCGATACAAATAAAGTAGAGTGCTGTTTCCCAGGTAACAGACTCTCCGGTGAATTACAACAACAAACATACACACGCGCGCGTTACTTGACGACACTGCCATCTCCTCGGATGTACATTCGCGCGTGCATGTCAGAACATTTGTCGATCAGGTTCGTGCTGATAATCTCTGACCCCATACACGTCCTCTGTAAGAAGGTCAGAGGAATTAGCACCCAACGCACGCGCATGAAACGCGTTCCAGAGTCCCAACAAAAGACGCAAAAAAACACATCGACTCACTAGAGCGAATGAAGCGCCACGGTACACGAAACCAAAAACCTCCTTAAAGTCTGGGTCGTCCTTTGCGATGCCGTACCTCGACAAGAACTTTACTGCAGACTTCTTTACCTCCTACAGACGTAAGATGTCAACAATACATTAGCGTATCCAGAAAACAAAAGACGGTCGTGGCGCAGCCACACTTACAGCTTTGTTGAGGGTCTCGAACTGTTCGCTGCTCAGACCCTCGACCTTTCCCTTTCCTTTACCTCTTGCAGACGAAGTCGAAGTGGCCACTGGAGTGGAGCCGAAAACGTCGTCTGGAACCCGGAAACTTGTGCTTCTTCCGAGACTTTTAGCACTCCCGGTTCTCGAGAGGCTTTTCGTTGTCTCTTTTCCGCGCTTGATGGGAGAATCCTCCACTTCCGGCTCTTTGGATTTGGAGGTCAACGTCCGTTGCGATTGCCCCGCTTTCTTCCCAAAGATCACTAAGGGAGGTTTCCGAGGTGTAGGGTCGTCGGGCCGGGGAAGTCTCATCACCGGTGGTGGGATGGAAGGCACAGGCACGATTCTTCTCGCTACCAGCGATAGCTCTGGAGGTGTGGTAGGAGGCACCTGCGTTTGTGGTTCAGGTTGGGTGGAAAGCAGATGACCGTAGATCAGGATTTCCGACGATCCTTGAGCATCTATCATGATTCCCCCGGGTGAGTAAAGGGCGTAATGCGCAGATCTCCGTTCAAATGAGCTGCACAGAGAAGAAAGAGCAAGCTAGGACGAACCCTGATCTCCGAGCCCGACGCGAACGCCGTATTCCGTTCGGCCACTCTCGACATTTACGGAAGATGAACAGAGGAGATTGTCGAAGCAGATTTGAGTAAGCGTAGATAGTGGATGGATGTATCTGTGCAGTAGAAGGAACGGGTGAATCAGTGTCTGGGTCCTCCGATTGTCGGTTTGTAGCGGTGATAGGTTGTGTGGTGACTTACACGTTCGCGTTGAAAGATCCGTCTACATGCACATCCGTGATCTTCGTCGTGCCTAAGAACTGTAACGTGGGTCTTCCTCGCATACTCTCAAGCGCCAAGGCCAGCGGGTTTTCCAGTAGATCCAACTTAGACTTCCCACTGGGCGTCGACGTCACCGTCGGGTTCCCTCGTTCTCCCGGCGTAGATGGTACACAATCAAGAGCGAGAGTAAAACTGAGACCATCAAGGACCATGTACGAGTCTGGCAGTTCCAGCGCACCGCGGTACAGCAGACGGTGGTTTATCACGGTCGACGTGGACGCGTTTGAAGCGCCTGTCAACATTGCTGGGATTCACGAGCAGTCAAAGATAAAAACGAAGGATGTGGAGGTGTTCCCGTGTGTCTCGCCTGTGGAAGGTTGGCCGTATGGGGCGGACTGGGGCGGATTGTCGTGATTGAGGAGAGCGGCCTGCCGCGTGGCGCGCAATGTGTTTAACGAGGTCACATGACCGCACCGCACTCTCAAAATCTGACGGGGGAACTGGATTCTTTGGGATCTCCGAGTCTATTGCTGTGGCAAAATTATGCGGACCAGTCACACATAGATTCGTAACGTATCCCTAAAAACCTGTTCGGTGGAACATATAACGTCATCTCCATCTTGCCTTCTCTGCTTGTCTACGTCCCACCTACAAATTTCGGGTCCGGTGCCATGGTCTTTACGCAGCGAGAGCCTGAGGGACGTCCGTGATGAAACCTAATTCCCCTGGGGTATCCGAATCTAACCCAGTCTGCAAGCGCGGGGTGGGTCTCGACCGCGATTCACGCAAGAACAATTCGAAGCTCACTTCAAAACGTTGTTCACGATCAAACAACCCTCGCGGCAGGTAAATTCAGGCTTTTCTTGCCCCATGCCACCTGTGACTGCATCTTGGCTACACCAGTGGCCGTGTCTTTGATAAACACGGGGTCCTTCAACTTCCCCAACAACTTGCATATTTCGGTTGCACAGGCTGAAACGCCATCACGGGGGTCGATGTCCTTCGGGACTTGGAGAGCCAAAAGATTGCGTTGACCAGTATATGCCCATTCCGCGGTGCTATGAACAACCCATCGACTGAGATTAACCTTGTCAATACAACGAGAGGGATTGGGAACGTCGAGAGGAACGCACGCAATGTGCACGAGTCGCACGTTCCAATTGAAGCGGAATTCAACCTCGTAAACCGAGTGATTGTCAGCGAGAACGATGGTTCGTCCAGCCCTCCCTCCATGTTAGCGATCTCTACAACGTTCAGGGGTTCCACAAGGTGAAGGAGAGCTTGGACGGTGAGGTCTGTTGTCACGATCTCGTCTGCGTTGTCATCGATGAGTGACACCGGCACGCAGGTATTCGTTAACCGAATCTACATTTCGTGGTTAGGTTGAGTCAGTAGGGGAGCGAACGACGGCGTACCATACAAGACATGTCTGGTGCGCTCGGTCTCACTAGTCTTACCCCGAGGTGCGGAAAGCTCGACAACGTTGGACCTTCCGATATCCAAGATCTCTGGTTTTATATGAGTAGTCTGAACCTAGTCCAAGGCCAAGGGTTAGCGTAGCTTCGGGATGAGTTATTCGGGAGCGGTGGTCTCACCATCACTGACAACAAGTGGTAGGTCGACGATATTCCGCATCTATTCCATATGGCTCAGAACGGTGGGCTCCCTGGGTTTGGTGAAGTGGCTGGGCATTTCGAGAGTGCATCCTTGGAAATTGTTCGTTGGGGGGTGCTCCGGACTGACCTCGGGGATGGTCATCCTTACTTAGACTGATGAAACGGGAACCAGAAAGGACGATCCTCACTTTGATCCGCCCACGATCCATCTCCTGCAGCACAGCTTTCACTCTGCAGCTCAGAACAGCGACTAACTCCACATCATCCAATCCGGTGTATACTTTATGGGGGGGACCTCTCCCAACTACTGGAAGCGACCGAGGCTGGGGCCCTCATATGATGAACACACCTCCACCACGTTCACGTTTCAATGGTCAAAATGGGGATATAATCCGGCGATGGGTATTCTATTGTCACCGGAGAAATTCATGGAGTGCTTCTAGACGGGTTTGGAGGGTTGGAACCCAGAGCTCCAACAAGGGTGTTCTGCGCCCATCGATATCTCGGACATACTTATGGTCTTTTGGCTCTGTCCAAGTATCACGGGAAGTTGTAAGGACTCCAGGTGAAACACCCGAGAAACTCCTCTTTCCATCCTTACGCCCGCAAGACCAGGGCAGGAGCCGCCCACTCCAACTGCGGTCCCCGCGAACTGTGCGATCGGACCGCATCTGTGTGGGTATCGGACGCTCAAACGCTCCACGAGTATAAACGATCCGTTCGATTCACGTTCCCACCCCCTCCGCCGTTCTCCCTTAGGTTCCTCTTTTCTGGTCTGTATTTCGTGAGTGCTCGTGCGTGTCCTTCATTTGATCCAGTTGATGAAGAACGTCGCTAGTTCTCTGCACACGATGAAGTCTACGGTGTACAAATCGCATCTAGCCGCCATAGGTACACTGTTGGCTCTCGGGATCCTCTGTTTTCTGCAATCCGTTCATGCGGCCAGCGCTGAGTGCAAACCAAGTTGGGGATGGGTGCGCATCTTTTTTTATCCCAGTTCGATCCGGATATAGTCATCGATTCCGATTATCCCTTTCCTGCAGTCATACAATTCAAATGCTCAGAACCCGTGCCAGGTCGCGGCGTCACTCCAAGGACCTTGCTTCGGACAACGTACGCATCGATTTCACTCAACGTCAGATCATCAACCCATTAACAATTCGTCTGTACAGCCAACTTCGAGCTTCAGCCATTGAAGCCAGGGAACCTCTACGCCAACCCCAAGAGAAACACCCCATTACGCAAGAGTTGTGGTTGCAACACGGTCATTTTTAGCCTTTTTATGGCCTGCACGCTTTGCCAAAATTCTACTAAAACCCGAACGTGAGCGTTTTCGGATTCTTTCTCGGATTTTATTTGTTTCTGACCCTGGTGTCATTAATTTAGATGGTCAGGATGGTCGGAATTCTGTGATGGTGTGTATGTGACCCAGTAAGTGCTGTAGGAGTACCTCCCAGATGTGGGACTCATTACTTCGTCATGCAGGTACCCTTTCGACATCCCGCAGGGCGCCATGGTACCTCATTGGGCATATCTAGACTACACCGTGAGTGAAGACCTCGCTCACTCCCCATCGTTCGCGCCCCTAAACCCATTGAACTAGAAAGAGAACAAATTCAATCCCACGTTTGCAGAATCGGTTGGGAGGGACCCGGAAGTTACTCCCACCGCCTCTTCCGCTACCAGCGCCCCACCAACCGCAACAGGTCCGCCCAATGGGAGTGATCAAGAGGGTGGAGCTACGAGGAACGTTGGTGCCATCGCTGGCGGGGTAATCGGAGGTGTTGCCGGGCTCCTGGCCATCGCGGCACTAGTTTTATACTTCCTCAGGAACAGGAGGCGGAGGACACAAGAGGCTCACCTCATTGACCTGGATCTCGCCACAGGAGGACAGTGGGAAACAACGCCGATGGAAAACACACATAAAATTCACCGCTTGTATGATCCCTCAGACCCTTCTACGTTCCCTGACTCCGCTCCAGCCCTGGGGGAAGGCTACATGTCCTCGCGGACTGATATCACTCCTCTGAATCACGGAAGATACACTGGAAATGCAGAAATTTAAGTAATGCGGGGGAATGTGGTGGCCGCGATTTTATGTGTCGATGTTTTACGCTACGTTTTACAATACCCAGTCACGTATTCTACTTCATATATATTCCAACAGTGCATTATTTAGTTGCTTGTGATGGGTGAGGCAGGCGAATTACTTCGTGGCCATGGAAATACATCCTCGACTCCGACCGGAAAAAAGAAAGATAACTAGATACAGTGTCCATTGTGTGACTTCCGAGGGCGTGTTGCGTGTTATAATCTCCATGATTACACATTTGCGGGCGACGGAATTTACGATTCGTCACGCGGGCTTGTCCGGGTTTCCATGT
>Ga0307515_10014846_pt1 | contig 14398 bp, 15 predicted proteins | sample 17_EM_MG_FD_194513 | JGI IMG/M metagenome (GOLD analysis project Ga0307515, IMG submission 194513) | Populus trichocarpa ectomycorrhiza microbial communities from riparian zone in the Pacific Northwest, United States - 17_EM | ecosystem: Host-associated > Plants > Roots > Unclassified | place...
GATACGCTCAAACGGATAAGCTGTCGGCAATCGCGGATTATACCTGGAAGAAACTTTGTACACACCATGAGCGCTATAAGTCCCACAGAACGGTTTGGCTTTCCACAAAACCTCAAAGAGATCATCGCTGGCAAAGCCGAGCACGGTTTAGATTAGACGGGATCCCTACTCAACGGCAAATTTAGCCTTCTATCGTATCCATACAGTCCAGGCTGAGTTCAACTGCGTGTGTAATAACAGGAGATGAACTATCTGATTCCCCAAACCGCTGGCTCAATTCAAGGCCCACTGAACTATTATTGCAAGCTCCGCTTCGAAGAGGAAAAAGCTGGTGGGCCTGTAACTTCCCTCGCAATGGGACCAGAATCCATCCCTCTGCTACCCTAGCTCTTAAGTTCGACAAAAGAAGCTCTGTTAAGTACCTGGACGAAGTCCGAGTCAGACTAGCTACATGAAAATGTAAGCAAGCGAGTAAAAGGTACAAAGGTAAAAAGAGTACTCACTCTCGGCTCGGCGAAAGAAACCAAGGAGTGCCAGCGAACGAAAAAAGTAACAAGGTCCGTATGTCTAAAAAAACATAAACATATGATCGACGCGCTGAAATGCTCGACGCCGCGAGCGTCTGTTTTCAACATTCTCCATTCCCGGGGAACAAGCGATGCGATAAACCCGGAATCGCTCATCGAGATCGTGTGCAAGGTTCTGCCTCGGGGAAAGATCATCGCTTACGAAGCCGCCGGACACTGACTAATGCTAGAGAAGAAGGCTGAAGTGATGCGAGATGTGCCCGACCAGCTCACCGATGTGGAACCTAAGTCTGAGCCGTAAAGGTAAACCCGCGGTAATGAATACAGGCTGTCTCTCCCGTCTATGTTCTGCGTTTTCCCCACATAAACAAATCAGTCGAAAATATCAGTGGCGAACCGTGACGCTTGGGAGAGTCTCTCCAAGCTTTCAGCGGCTTCTTCCTCGGTACATCCCTTCCGCTCCATAATAATGTTCCTCAACTTTGCCTTGACCTCCAAAACAACCTTACCGGCTCCGCAAAGGTAGTACTGTGGTTTCACATATCATCAAAGCCTGTACTTGTCGCAGTGGTGGAGAAACTCACACTCGCGCCCTCGTCAAACCACTTGGAAGTGATCTCCCTGTCTTTCCAAATACGACTGCAAGACTCCAGTATCAGCGAAACCGCCCTGATATTCATTGAGGGAGTCACATACTCTTGGACGTATTTGCATCCCTCAGACTTTTCGGTGTCCCTCGAGAACGCGGGTAGGACTTCCAAGATTCCGAGTTTGCTCCATCCCTCAAAGTCCGTTTTGGAGTACAAGAAGTCGACATCCGGAGATCTACATCCAAGGAACAGCGTCATTCTCCCAACGTCACGCCCTGCCTCCTTCTGCAACGCCCGTTCCTGGATGAATCCTCGCATCGGAGCAACTCCAGAACCAGCGGCCATCATCACGACAGGAACGGATGGGTCCGATGGGAGGTGGAAAGCACCAGAAGGTCGGACAACCATCTGAACCTTGTCACCTGGTCTGAGACCGTCCAAGTATGTTGTGGCAACACCCATAAATTCTTCGTTTTTTCCGGATAGGGCAGGAGCCTTGACGACACTGATCGTCAGAGTGACCCGCTGGGGGTTCCAAAGTGGTGACGAGGAGATCGAATACTGCCTGACACGGATGGGAGGGAGCATCTCGAGGTATTGGGCGAACGTTGGTTGGATATCGGGATTAGTTTCGAGGATATCTAACAGGCTGACACGCTTTGCCAACACCTCTTCAGCATATGTCTCAGAGAGTTTGTGTAAAATCCGGGCCGCAGCCTCGGGTTTGGATGACGCCACGAGGTCACGGAGATTGCGTGGAGTCGCAGGTTGTGACAGTTCGACATATCCGCTCAGGAGGCCGAAGATTGTAATATGCCTTCCAATGGGCAGAGAAGTGGGGATATTCGATGAGAGAGCGATCTACACCTTCGTCAGAAAAAGTCAAAAAGTACATGTGTCCACAATCACCTCTTGTTCGCCGAGCAGCTTGAAGCGACTGAGAACACGTCTCACATCCCTCTCCGGGTTCACCGGGAGTCTATCATAAGACGGATCAACATATGGGAGAAGGTTGAAAGAGATTCACTCACATGGCGAGGTAGTCGCCAGCATTGTATGTCTGGTCGGGAGGTAACTCAAATTCTAAAAGGAAGGTCAACCCCAATTTTCTCGCGGTTGGGTGATGGCTGACCGAGGTGTCGCTTCACAGGTTTCCCTGGAGCAGTCAAGATGGTATTGGCAATCACTTCACCAAGAGCGGCATCTGGCTGACGAAGTGTCTCTGCCCTTGCGGTGCTGGTTGCTACCTCCTGGATATTAATACCCGAAGCGGTTGCCGAGGACTTGGTGTCATATTCCTAGGTGGAGACCACGTCAGTTGTCAAGCACACCGAACGCACAAGGAAGCCACCTCAGCCAACTTCTTGAACAAAAGACGCTCCCAGCTGTCAAAGTCATCGGACATCCCCGATCCTCCTGCATCTCCTTCACCTCGCGGCAGTAGCGCCGCACCGCCGCGTTTGCCGATGAGCTCATCCACCAACGTTGGGATGCGTTGATAGGTCCGAGCCCAGTCACGATTTCCGCAACCGAACACCGCATATCGGAGGTTTGACAAGGGTTCGCCTTGCAGGTTACTCAACCATTCGACGAAGTAAGCGGCGTTATCGGCAGGTTCGCCTGGATTCAGGTAAGTCCTTCGTGCAATCACATAAGTAGACAGAACTGACCTTCGAAGGATGCGGTGATGATCACAACAGGACCGTCTGATGGGATCTTATCGACAGCCGAGTCCAAGGTCCCAATCGATGGTCGGAAACCGTGGGCGGGAGCATCAGAGGCTACCCTTTGTGCGAAGCCTTCCGAGGTACCAGAGTTTGAGCCATATAACACGTACAACGGCTGATTACTAGCACCGTTTGCGGGCACGGCAAGGTTCAGTTTCCGTCTCGAATTTCTACGGAGTAACCTTGCGCTTGAGGGTGTATTATAAAGCCTCGTCTTTCGGCTCCTCGGATATGCGCGAATGTAGAATCCTTCAGGTTTGATGATGAGGGACTGCTTCACCCTCAACTGATAGCTCGGATCATCCATGATGAGGTCGAATCGTTGGAATATGGTGGCGACGGCCATGTGGACTTCGTTGAGCGCGAAAGCCCTTCCCTACAAAAGTTGAGTCAGGCGACAGGATTTCAGGCACCAGGCCAAGAATCGTACAATGCAGGCTCGCAGACCGAACCCGAATGGCTGCCACGCGTTCGGCTGGCACAACACAGAAGTGGCATCAACGAGTCTGGAGAGCGAAGGCACGACCCGTGTCACGTACCGGCATCTTCTCAAATTTACCATCCAACATCCTCTCCGGTTTGAACTCGTGCGCCTATTTTAATCTAATAAGCTGGGGACGACGAGGGAAATGAGAGGGACGCACGTCGTCTCCCCAAACCGCTGGATCCTGGTTGGTGGAAGCGACGTTGATCACGATATGGTCGTCCGGGGTAATAGCGTATTTCCCATTTCCGATCGTGGTCGGCTTTAAACAGTGCACAGTTCGAATTGCGACAGGAGGGTATATCCGGAGTACCTCTCTCATGACCGCAACGGTGTATGGCATCTCGGAGAGGTTATTCGGGGTGATGGGTTGGTCTCCAAGAACCTCGTCGATCTCCGCTCTCAGCTTGAGGAGGACATCCGGATGTTTCAGGACCTCGTAGGTCAGGAAGGCGAGCGTTGCTGGCCATGGTGTTTGAACATATGACCGGATTCATCAAGAGAAGAGCGCACCTGCGGTGGTTTCATGACCACCGATGAGAAACGTGATCAACTGATGGACGATTCAGAAAAGCGTCGCGGTATTACGAGAGGATATACATTGTCCGCGATTGATCCATCAGTCATCTTCTCGCCTGTTTTCGCATCAGCCGTGGTAAGCATTCGATCGAGGAGGTCCTTAGGTGCATCGGGGTCTGTTTGGTTCTCCCTGCGTTGTTGAATGACTTGTAGGACGGAGTGAATATTCCTGGCCAACAGAGAGGTTGAGGAGCATACTAGCGAGTACGGTATCCGTCATCAGTTTAATGTCCGCTTCGAACTGCGCCCGAGTGCCGGTCATCACTGCCGTTACGATACGCGGACGGGTAGCTCGCAATTGACATTCGAAGAGAACTCTAGTCATCGCAGCCACGAATGGAACCGCATCTTCCTTAAGGCCACCGTTTAGCATAGATGAGTGGAATACGACCATTCGACTGACTGTATAGAAGGAGTTTATGCGGTAAGACATGGATGCGAGCGCAACGGCGTCCAGCGCCAGCTTGGCATAATCCTTGTCAGGATCGATGACATGATCAGGACCGAACCTGTAGGGACTTGAGTATATGTTTCACAGCGTTGGGCGAACGCGGAAAACCTCTCCCATTTTGCGACCAACTGTGAGACTATATCCTCCATGACCGGGAACATGTCGCGAACGGCTCCGGTTCCAAAAGCGGGCATAAGTAAACGATCTGGGAAGTGAATTGATCGGTCGTTGTCGACTGAGGTAAAGGCAGGCGTACGGGCGATTCCCCAATTCTTGTCTGCCGTGTCGGCGCTACGCAAATTCCAATGAATTTAGTTCAGATTGAATCGGGGTACGATCTGCATACGTGACAAGTCCGTCATGTACGACGGGCCCGTATCCTTCCTTTAAAATCCCGCCGATGAATTTGGGGAAGCGCTTGTCATCACATAACTCGTTGAGGAGGTTATGACTATTGATGAGGACGAGTTTCCGTCCTAGAATAGGGATACAACATGTCAGAAGGCGCGGTAGCCCTGAAGGTCTTTTCTCGACGCACCAAGTATATCCAGACGATAAATTTCACCATATTGCTTGGCCAGGAGGGCGAACGAACTCGACGGCGCTGCTCGGTCAATCGAGGTAATATTTCCGAAGAAAGGGAACCTCCACGGCTGAGGGATAGGGTGGGCCATAGATTTAGGATTTCGTTATAGCGGCTTTGAGTTGGGGCTCGTTTATATATGGTCGAGATCTTCGCGCCACTGAAACCAGATGGGTTGACAGTAACTGCCCTTGCGGGCAACGACGGTAAAACGAGACCCTTTCGGGGTTGAAATCGGGAACCCTTTCAGACTCGGGGTGAGGCTGTTGCCTTCAAGTACCCGGGCACGGTGTCCAACACGGGGCATCTCGGCGGTGCTCTCCGACTATGCGTCGGTGTGGGCCGGGTTGCCGCACCAAAGGAGGAGAAAAACGCACCCTGTCCGGAGGGATTGCCTCTGGATGATGGATGGCATCGGGAAGATGGAGATCCAAACCCAGGGATCGGTGGCAACCGGGTGGCTGTCTGCAAGACTGGGGACACATATACCCGTCGTAGAAGGATGTCACTAGCCGAGGTTTATTGTTGGAAACGATGATCCTCAGCAGAAGAAGAGCGGCCTCGGGGTCGTCCGAAAGATAGGGAAAAAAACGCGGGTGGAACGAAGTGTACTGTAAAGATTTTACAGCTGTTTGCGTTTCGATAAGCCGTTTCCTATAGGATGCACTATCGAAACGCAAATAGCTGTCAAAACCCCAATTCCCCCAAAGGTCGCGAAACAAAGTCACGGTCATTTGCACACGGCCACATCCGTCTTCGGCCCGGCAATAGTTGTCCACTCATACTAACATTGCCCCTTAGCACGCCCTTAAAGAACACTCACAACAGCGGTGGGGATGGACAGCCTCACTAAAAAAAAGTGTCCGTGTTTACATTTGTTTGTCCCCACCAAAATCGAGGGCTCGCGCGGCCGCGACTCATAGGATATTCAGGTTGTTACTATGTGCATTTAAATTGGTCGGGATGGATAGTGTTACTGTGAGAGAATCTACGGCGGAAAAATGGGAACATGCACGTCTAAGGTTGAGCCATAATATACAAATAATGCACAAAAGTGCCCCGGGTAGATTAGAGATCGTGTGGAGCCCGCTATAGCAGCAGAATAGGCAAGTCAAGGCGATAAAGTAGAATATGCATTGTCCAGTCTCCGAGGGTAGCGAGCTGGGCATCCTCTGTGATGGGACTTAAAGGCGGTTGCCTGGAGTTCACCATCCCATCTATAGGCCCACCGTCTTCCAGAAGTGTCGATAACACGGGCCGAAAGTGTCCCATGCCTGCGTATACGATACCAGCCAAAGTGTAACTGGTATTTGACCCGGATTCTTGCTCCAGAGTTAGTGCCGTTGGCATCGTAAACAGCTGATCACCCCCAGGGGGAATGTCGATCCAAATCCATGGGGGCGGGACAACCAACAACGACGAGTGATAGGAGGGTGTGTGGCACGATTGGCACTGGGGTGGTTTAGCTCGGATCTTGTGGGAATAACTCGAGAGCCATAGCTGGAAGGTTGGCTTCTTGGTGAAACCGTGCTCGGCTGGAGACACGTTATGCACAAGCAAGATGAAGGCGACACCGTGCTCCTTGGTCTGAGGTTGATGCGACCCAACGCCGCAAGTGAACTTGAGGGAAACTAGGGGGCGGTCTCCCTCAAAACGACACATGTGGACGAAGGTGTCGGAGGCAGCGATCTGATTCTGGCCAAAGCGGGGGAAGTTAATGGGGTCGATTGCACTGAGGTAGTCGCAAACCTGGTCCCGGTACGTATTGAAAAGGGAAGGTAGCCACCTACGTAGTAGAGGTATCCGCGTTGTCGTCAATTTGTTGTCGAAGAAACAACAAAGCATCTCATTAAAATCTGAGGAGTCCCGCCATCCCTGTCTTCACGATGGATTGGCGTAACGATAGGCGGAGAAGGTCACCATAAATAAAGAGTCATAGACGCATGAATAGTTAGGCCCATCCCAAACGCAGCCATAACCGATGCCTTCATGCGTTGGAGGTCCTTGACCTTAGCCTTCAATCGAAGGATCTCGGCCTGCTCGTCCTCGGTGGTCACAGATCGTCTGCGGGCGGTGGGCGGGGCGCGTGTGCATGCGATTTTTCTCTTCTGTGCAGTAGAAGAGAACTGGGTAATCGGGGCATTTGATTTAGCGGTGCCAGACGAGAGGAGAGGAGGGTTTGGCTCATTCGGTCTCCCGACCCATTTCCAGTCGCCTTCGGTCACCGTATGTGATCACTTTTAGTCATCACACGACCCCGCTAAGAAATATCGTATCTCCTCCTTCAATAACACATTTTTGTGGACTTGAGCATGTGTTTCGACGTGTGAACAGGAGCCCCCCATTCTCTCCAAAGTATTTAATTTTCCCGCCCACATTGCGAAAGATAAATTTCTCAAATCTTTATCGGAGTAATAAATCGAATTTCTGCAGCTATTTGCGTTTCGATAGACCGTTTCCTATGAGATAAAGCCCAAATCCGTTGTTTAACGTTTAACGTTTACCTTTTGATGGTATTGGGGTCCGGCACCTCGGCATCGGGGCATTGGCCGACTCGTCCGTTAGCCTCAGGTAGGCTGGGAACTCGGTTATCCCGTTCGGTTTTCGGTCTGCAAGGCCGCCAACGACCCCCAGTTCATGCCAGGGGTGTGCCTTGGTTTTCATGAGTGATCTGATAGCGGGGATGGGTTTTACATAGGGGACATGGCCCCAGTATCGACCGTCATGCTGGGATGCCGAGGCCCCAATCTCATTCAAAAACCAAACAACAAATTGGGGCCGTATCCTATAGGAAACGGTCTATCGAAACGCAAACAGCTGTAAACAAAATCCTCCATAGACATTCAATTGAGTTTCCATTCCAGCCGTAATGTTTTCTATCCATTTTGTGGTGCAACGGCGTTGCAATCCAACTCGACTTTTTGCAAGAACGCGGCCGCAAGCGTCTCTCGTTTTTGGCGGGTGGGAAAATGCCGTGCGCTAATTTTTTTGGCAGGGGGTTGCCCATCCCCAAACAGCGCCACGAAGTTTGCTGCGACCACCCAGTCTCTCAACAGCCTTTACAACAACATGAATTCCGAGATGAGAAAGTGCTTCGTCGGACCGATGCCTGTCAGAGACTTCCTCGATAACCTTCTCCCTGTCCAACGTACGTCCAACCTCCGGCACGATTGGACCAGTTACCGGGGTTTGAGGTGATGGCGGGGCTCATGCCGGAGAGTCAGATGTACAACACATTCGTACACTCCTTCCACCATCGTACCGATTCCATGCGTCTAATTGTTGTATGTATGGACTGAGGTTGCGAACGCGATCTGCAATAGCGTCAGAGCATTCAACACACCCAATAATTCCTCCGGCGAAGAGGACTCGAAATACAGACCGGACATCACCTTCTACGACGTAAACACAAACGGCTCCGAGAACCGTCTAACCTCTTTCCAGAGGATGGAGATGTTTGTCGAGTTCAAACGCGGCAACACTTCCGATCCCTTCCACAGCCACGATCAGCTGCCATTCGAGGAGCTGTTCGAAAGGACCTGTGCGACGCGCGGTCAGATCGTTCTGTATTCAACTCGCCTGCAGACTTACCAATTCCGTACCTGGACCTTTTCTGTCGGCATTTTCGGGAAAGTTGCCCGCCTCTTCCGTTGGGATCGGGCTGGGGCGATAGTATCGGAGCCCATTTCTTACTGCGAGAGGGGGAACCATGACCTGGTCGAGTTTGTCTGTCGTTTCGACTTGATGGACCGCGTCCAGCGGGGATGGGACCCTACGGTCTTTGACGCAACTCCAGGGGAGGCCGCGGGCTTCGATGGAGCTATCAAGGCCGCTATAGGAGAAGAGAAGAACGCGTTACTCAAGACACTATTTGATTCCGTCGGTGACGGAGGCAGTTACCCGAGGAGAAGGATCGAGATCCCCACCCCCGACGGCAAGAATGAACGAGTGGTGTCGTATATTGTCGGCCGTCCGATAGCGAACGCGAGGTCTCCCATTGGACGTGCCACTCGTGGTTTTGTAGCGATGTCAAAGGACACTGGGAAGCTGGTTTTCCTGAAAGACAGTTGGCGTCCGGATATTCCAGGGATGATGGGGGAAGCACACTGGTTCGAGAAGCTGGAGGGTGCGAGGAATATTTCTGCGTTTCTGCATGGGTCTGACGTTAGATGCGTGGTGGTGAGAAAGCGGTGGGCGAAGTGGACACTGGGTCCTCCCACGAGTCCGCCCCAGCGTACCACCACCGACTTGTACTCGGATGACTTCGGTGGGGTGCGGAAGATGGTGGGGTATATCCATCACCGGACGGTTCAGTGTGAATTCTATGTTCCGCTGGATATGTTCAAGGACTCCAAACATCTCACCCAGATTATGTATGATGTTATCATCGGTACAAGTCTCCTCTCTTTCACGTGGCAAGTCCTATCACACTCAATCTTTCTCAGCCATGCAGGATTTGTATGACCGGGGAATCATTCATCAGGACATCAGCACCGCGAACATAATGATTACTGTGGACGGCCGTGGTCGTCTCATTGACCTCGATTTGGCCCAGGACCGGGATGGTGTCGGTGCACAGCAGTGTAGCCGTGCGGTAAGTTGCGATGCCCGGAAGGGTTTTTGAGCTTCACGTCAACTAACGAGTCTTCGTAATACAGGGCACATGGAAATTCACATGGAAATTCATGTCGACCCAGTTGCTCACGAAGCCCGGAAAGGTGCACGAACTATGCGACGATCTAGAATCGTTCTGGTTCGTCTTACTCTTTGAAGGTCTCCACTTCGTGAAGCACAACAGACCCAGCGGCACGATGATTCTGACCCTCTTTGATTACGTGGCCGTGTCTCCGACGACCGGGACCCTCACCGGTGGAACAGGGAAATTTGTTTTATACACTAGAAAAAAGGCCCTCATGACCGATACGCTCAAATTCGACAGCGCGCCGTTCACTGCTCTCATCAGGAAGATGTATCTGCGTTTCAAAGCCCTTGATGCGTATTATATGGCACAGGGAAACGGGGAGACCCCTAACGAATTCCTTCAGGAGAATTTTAGGAAGATGGGAAGCTGTGCGGATATTAAGGAGATACTCGAGGAGGCTCTCGGTAGCGAGGAGTGGCCAGTAAGCTGTGACAAAGTGGAGGATCAATATCGGCCCATCGGACGCCCAGCATCCGAACAGAAGGATACGATCGCGTTGTCATACGCAAGCCGCTCCCTCATGCCACCCGGTGAACCTTCTGGTGGAGTGAAGCGGAAGAGGGAGGAGGAAGAGGAGGGTGGTACCCAAATTCGGGCCGAGACCAAACGCCAGAAGACCGGTCTGCCACTGTGGAAACGGGTTTGGACAAAATGCGCCTTCTTGGTTAGGGGTTGACCAACCCCGTTTCCACAGTGTCATGCATGTGTTGGTAGTCGTCGATGCCTTATATTTACACACTCGCGTACACGTATGTAACTTGGTATCATGTGTATTCGTTCCCGCCACTATTTCTCGGCCCTTATATATACTCGGCAAATCTCTCTCTCTCGACACTAGTGGATGGGCGTTCATAATTGTTGTACAAGGACCGGTCGTCATCTCAATGGGTATCAACTCAAAAACAAGTTAGCTGATGGGAAAGGAGGGGAGAAAATGAGATACTCACACACCACAACTTTACAACTCGACCGAAGCGATGAGGGCCGCGCTCTTCTCAGACCGTGGATTGATCTTGCACTCGAACGGATGAGGATGACTGAAACGAGGAGTATATCAGTCGACAGCGTAATGAGGGGCCGCAGCAAGATAACGCTGGGCAAAGAGGGTAGTGACAACAGCGACGAAACGAAAAAAAAAACCAGCTAGCTAGGGAAGAAAACTATCGATCAAAAACGTTACGAAGAACCATACCTGATTGTCCCATCGGAGTAGTGGATCTTGGGTTCGACCACGTTCCCAAACTCATCAACGTATTTCTCGATGTCAAACACGGCCAGAGACATAGCACAAGAGAGCCACAAGGATGATTGTGCAAGGTTGAGTCCTGGACCTGGACACGAAAAGGGAACGAAAAAGTGGATGAGCTGCTTCACTTCCAAAAACATAAAGCGACGCAGGGGTGAGAGGATAACAGCGAAACACAAACACTCACAGACCCTCCTACCAAACCCAAAGACCGTCGCACGAGGGTCTGGCTCGGGATGGTCTCCCAAGAACCTGTCAGGATTGAATTCCAGCGGGTTTGCGTAATAATCCGGGTTGTGCAAGATTCGCCTATTTATAAAGTTAAGGACCTGAACGGGGGGTTTTCTCCTCTCTTTGTTTCGCTCACCAGATGTTTACGAACACTGAAGCCCCCTTGGGAATGAAGTACCCCTCGTAAACGTCATCCTTGGCACAAACGTGTGGGACCCCTGGTGGGACCGCTACGGTCAGCCTTTGTTGGAACGAATGGGAATACGAGGCCGTGAGTTGGAAAAGCGGAGAACTCACCTAATGGTGCCACTGGATTCCATCGGAGCACCTCTTTCACCAACGCATCGACATAGGGAAGGCTAGACTGGTCAGCCGCCGTTGGGAACCTATCACTCCCAACCACCCTATCGATCTCTGCCTGAGCTTTGCGCTGGACTTCTGGGTTGATTATCATCGCCAAGTAGAATGAGTGTATCGCCGACACGGCCTAGGTGAGGGAACGAGGATCCCGTGGGTCAGAGGGTATCAGGGTCCGTTTCAGTTGTGGTGAACGCGAGAAGCAACATGAGGTAACCTCACACTGTCCGCTCCGCCTGTAGACACGAATGGAACGAGTGAGGGACAGACGTTCTCCGTAAACATATAGCGTACTTGATCAGATTGAAGCGTGGCAAGGCCCACCTGCATATATCGAGGAAGCGGCCCACTTGATATTGTATTCGGCCTCTGGGGTGATCTCCCTGCCGTCAAGCAATTCTGACGTGAACGACGGAATGGCCGTTCCAGCAGCCTACGAAAACGGGTGTAAACGGATTTCGTCATCAGAATCCGGTGATGAACTGAATAGTCCTCGCAGACCGAGGCCGCCTTGTTCCCCCTCACGCCTATCCTTGCATCCGTGGGTACGGGTGAAAGCGGAGGAAGGAGGGAACGCAGCGCTTTTACATAGCACGACCATCAACTTACCATCTGATCCTTTACGAACTGATGGGGGGTTTCGGTCGTCTCATCCAATAGTCTCCTGAACCGCTTGGCCCTCACTTTCCATCCCGTTCCAGGAAACCAATCAGGCACATATTGCACTGGTCATAGAGAGAGATGTTATTGGGATTTCCAGCAGCGGGCCGGGGAGGAAGGATGACTTACGGAGAGGGATCATGTCGACGAGGTAAGCTCCAGGCTCCATGCACTCAGAAAAACCGCCCACGGCGGCTTCGACGAGGTCCACTAGGGGGTCTCTACCCTTCTTCGTGACTGAATAGCCGTAAGCGATCATGAGAACGATAGTGCCCGCGGTCCTAATCGCACATAACTGTCAGAAATGTCGGAAATGTCGGACCTGTGGGGCTCCCGATCAAGAATTAAAGTTGAACCGTTGTCACGTGACCCGGCACGTGCATGTTCGGTTACCAACGGCTATAGTGGCCAATGATAAACGTCGCATAAACTAAAACCCATCACGTCCGACGTTGCGAAAACAAAGCCGAGGGGAAGGCCCCTTGTTCGGTACCCACGCACGGGCCGCAGAATGACAGAAGAAAGAACGAAAGGGCCAAAAGAGAAGATAGAAAACAAGATGGCCGGGAAAATCACGGCGGACGGCTTCATCAGGCGACTCACTTGCGAATTTGGTGAGCCAGCGAGTCGGGGTCGGCCATAACCCTCGCCACGAATTTAGCCGTCTCCCTCTCCTGTAGAGGCGTAAACCTTTCCATGCTCGCGCGCGTCCCGATAACCTTGCTCATGTGCTTTCTGAGTTCCCGGAACCGTGAACCATACGGGATGAGGGCCAGGGAACGATTCCACCCAACGATCTCGCCGCACATCGTAATCACGGGTCTGTCGGAATAGTTAGCTGACCGTTTATCGAGGAGGTCGACTGCGGCTTTAGATGAGTTGAGTATGATCATTTCCTGGCCCATGGCATTGATGTATACGATGTCTCCTGTGTGTATAGAAGATCCGGTGAGTATACATTCGCGTAAAGGTGTGAATTATGTGGAGGGCGGAGATGGGAACGCACCATACTGTTTAGCCCAGGCAGCAAATTTCTCCCAAGCGTGGGTGGGAGGCAAGTCGAGGAGATTACCCACGATCGGGTAACCTCTAGGACCGGGCGGCAGATGAGAACGCGAGCGCCACCGAGCCAAGCGCACTGGGACGGTGCACCCAAGGATGACAGAGACCAGCGAGATGTAAGGGTGCTTGTGTACCAGGTAAACAATCGGGGAGAACGTTTCCATCTAAAACCAAGGGATGGGAACTGCGAAGGACGGGAATGGGGGTAGCACGAGATCGCGGTTCGAGCAGAGGGAGCCCCCCAACGCTTCTGAAATCCTTTTATACCTCCTGAGAGATAATGAGAGATGAGAAAAGCCATCGGGCACGCAGTGTTCCCTCTTATTGTGGTCTGGGGAATGTGGAAATCACCGCAGGAAAAGGCAGCCGACCCCGCGCGGGGCCCGAACATCTAAATGACTGGATCTACAATTCACATTGGCATCTGTATTTAGTTTCCCGATGATTGCAGAGAAGCGCAAGTGGAGGTCGGACACTCCGAGGAGAGGAAGAGGTGAGCGAGGGTTTTTCAAACGAAAGACTGAAGTTGCACGAAGGAGAATCGCAAGAGATGTACTTCTCCCCCCGGGGATGGGGGGTAGAACACTACAGACGAGTTTTGTGAGGGTGAGAATATTCAAGGTCGCTGCCGAGTGGGTCACCGGCCCGACTGCATCAGGGATCGGCAGTGGGAATGATTGATTGATCCTAGGGCACGTGTACAATTAACCGGACATGGATCCAGCTGCACCATTCAAAACTTTACGAAATGGTGGCTGTTAATTATAACGTTAATCATTTGCCTGACCACCTGATGGCTGATTCATATACCCTTCTGGAGAGGGGCCACCCCTCGCGTCGAAGGGATGTTTCTGCCTCGTGCCAACGAACTCGACCTCGTCGCTGCCAATCGCGAAGATACCACAGGAAGGATCAGCATGTGTCATCACACTTGGCGGAATGGTTCAAGTTGCATTCAGTAGGAGTCGCCGCGAGAGGTTCTGGATAAAGGTCGCACAAATGCAAAAAGGAAGATAAATGAGGGTGTTATCGGGGACACCGGGATTTTTGAGGCTGCTACGTCGAAGTGGGACCACATTGCACGCCGTCTTTACCCAATATATCTGACACCGTCACAGTGCCCTGTTGAATGGGAGAGCGAAACTCAAGAGATCGATCAATTCACGGTGAAATTCACCGTTTCCCCCTGTGATCACGTG
>Ga0307515_10014847_pt1 | contig 14397 bp, 6 predicted proteins | sample 17_EM_MG_FD_194513 | JGI IMG/M metagenome (GOLD analysis project Ga0307515, IMG submission 194513) | Populus trichocarpa ectomycorrhiza microbial communities from riparian zone in the Pacific Northwest, United States - 17_EM | ecosystem: Host-associated > Plants > Roots > Unclassified | place...
AAAACATCAAACGGTTGCACATCGGATCTATCCCCCTCCATTCCCCGCGTTCGCTGCTTGTGGATTTGGACAAATTACTCACGGAAAGGAAGAGAGCAGGGGAGTCCTTACGATCCTTCACGGTGAAGGTGAAGTGCGAGATGTTGATCCCGGCCGCTGATCACTGCGCCTTTTTGACCTCTTGGGAGGGTCTCGTTGAAGGAGATGTGAGGTTGGAGTATGAGCGATCCACGGTCAAAAAGTTGCCCAGGTGTCGCCGTCGCAACTACGAGGACGAGGATGATTGGGGTGACTGGAGGGAAGACGACGAAGACGACGAGAGTGAATGCGAGGAGATGGGGGTCGACGATCCTGACGATAGTTGCGTTGGATGGGGTGGTTGGCCGGAAAAATGGCCAAAGACGATGGGGAAATAGGAGGACAGCGAGGGGGCACACGGTAGAGACCGGTGTGCTTTGTCAGTCCTCCAGGTTGCATCATGACTGTACTCCCTTTTTTTCGTTCTCTGGGTCTGCTTTGTATTTTTTCGTTCGGTTGTCGGTTATTCTCGTCGCGCGTTAGCCTATACTGCATACATGGTCGACCTGACATTCGGTTCTTTCAAAATATGCCGGAGCGAAGTGAAGCAGAGCTTTTGTCGAAGGACTAACGATCCGTAGGACCTGGTCGATTGACTGTGACATTATTACGGGGAGATCACCATATCGCAGGATTATTTGGTGTTTACCGATGCTTCTTGACAGGTGGCACCCACAAGACCGGTGGAAACAGCGTACGTGGGAAAATGCTGGAAGGAATTACTCCGTTTCCCCGCCGTCTCACTGTCCTCTTTCCCTACCTCCATGTCCGCTATGGCGACCCATAGAAGGTACGGTAGATATTCCTTCCACTGAAGAGTGCTCAGTTTACTCATGAGCACAACCGCTTCACTAGCTTGCCACCCACGACGGTCAGTCTCCGAGCGCGACTACACGCGCTCCACCTGAACTAACCCTCTATCTAAGAAGGCTCAAGGCCAACAATCCATTCCGCGGCCAAGTTCTCTGGTACACCACCCTCCAGAGGTTCTTTGCAAAATCTTCCACTATGCCGTCGAAGGTCCCGGAATCAAAAGACTCCTCCCCCTCCTTCACGTTTGCTGCCAATGGCGGTATAGCGCTCTCGGAGATTCGTCCTTGTGGACCACGATTTACCTCAGCGATATCTCCGCTCCTCCGCTCCTTGATATGATTCTTGCATACGCTGGCGACCGGCTGTTGATGGTTTACGTCGACCATCCGGACGTCAACCGTGGGGAGAAACTGTGGAAACTCCTGGACAGGATCGAAAAACTCGATTTTTCATATGGGACCGGCCACATCTTCCCTTTCCTCTCCTCCCTTGGTCCCGCACCGAATTTGAAAGTCCTCAAACTTCGCGACGAGGATCAAGACTCCGTGGACGATAATAGACACCGGCGAGGACAGCATCTGCCGAAAGCGTTCCAGGGTTGTTTGCCTTCGCTTCGCGAACTTCACCTCGCAGTCCCAATGACTTGGCCCGCTGGTTTATTCAAAGACCTTCGCTCCCTCGAGTTTGGTTCAGACACTCATGACCTCTTCAATCTTACTCTCGTGTTGGACGTTCTTCGGGAAAGTCCCCTACTCGAGAACCTCCACCTCACCGGCAATTGCAACCACTTCGACGAAGAACCGCCTGCAGTTGCTCTCCCGTCACTCAGGAACTGCACCTTGACCGGGTTCGGAGCCATCTTTCTTATTTGGTACATGGACATCCCCGCATCCACAAACGTATCTCTCGACACCCCGCCATTCATTGGTAACGGTACTCATCCGGCCCGCGACTTATCTTTGGCACCATGTCTTCACGTCCTCGACCAAATCACCACTGTTTCCTTCTATATCGGATTTGATACGATCGAATTTCGAGCGGAGAACGACTCTGGGGGATCTTTCAACCTCGAGGTCTATTATTACGAAACCCTGGAAAATGGGTTGAGTATCTACTTCATCTTGTTAAAAGACTTCTTCCGCGGGTGCCACCCAAAATCCCCGGCCCCGAAGGTATTTTCCCTCCAAATAGAGGAAGGTGCAACTCGCGATGACTTGGAGTTGGTGCTTTGTGCCACCATCTTCTTGAGGCCTATCTGTGAAACCACTTTGCTCGAGCGGATGGTCCTCCGTGGAGTCCCAGTCAAGGCGCTAACTTTCCACTTCGAGTTCCTTCACGTCGGTCTCAGCACTATCCCATTCCCGAACCTACAACAAATCCAAATCGAAACCGCCCCCCTCCACTCCCCCAAGTTTTTGCTAGAACGTCTAGACGTGCTCCTCAAGAAACGGAAGGATTTGGGAATTCCCCCGCGGCTGGTCGATATGAAGGTGAACTGCGAGGAGCTTATCCCGATGGCCGAACATTCCGCGTTCTTGACTGCCTGGAAGGATCTCGTCGCAGAGGATGTCAGGGTGGAGTATTTTAGAGACAGCATCGATATGAGTGAGGATGAGGATGGCGATGGCAACGATGGTGAGGCTGATGGTGCCGAATCTAGTAGCTGCGACTCGGACTGGGAGAGTTGGGCTTCGGGGAAATGGCCAAAGGCGGCGAGTGAGACGAGGGGACTGACAGGGACGTGATGAACCATTGGACTGCACACGTACCAGTTACACTACACCTCTGTGGCCGCCGGGAGGGTTCACAATCATTGTCTGAGGGTTTTCTTCGTCCATACGACTCGAGATGAACGCTCCTTGATTTCCATATAATGTTGTTTGCACTCTATGACCTGCGTGTCCGTCTGGTTCTGAGTCGGATTATATTAATATTGTTACAGAGAAGGTATGCCAAGCACTGGAGGACGATGTCAACTATGGTTACTTGAAATACAGTGGCTTAGCTACGATTGGTTATAGATACGTTGGGGGGGATACATCGTAGACGTTATTGGAATCGTAAAAAAGGGGGTCATTGGTTTGGCGATCACCGCCTAGCGTAACGAAGGAACCTGGACACGATGACGACAAAGACACCGTCGAAAACTACGAGAGAAAAGGGTACGCCAGCCACCATGGACATACTGGAGAGGGGGGAGGGGAAAGGAGTGAGGGAGCTCGCGGTGGAGACCGGTGTACTTCGTCCAGGTTGCCTTCTGTTATCGTGACTACAAGTCTTTGACAACCGACGGGAAAGTGTGTTTGAAGAGCTCTACGATGTTATCGTTTGGTTCCCCGAGCCTAGAGTGAGGAGTCAATACGCGTAGGAAATAGCGATATTTTCATGATTTACCAGAGGCGACCGGGGTGATCAGCTCCTTCTCTATATCCCGGAGGAGGGCTCTACAGTCCTCCAGCTCCTCCGCAGCCCCAAGCTTCTCGTAAACGTCGGCCGCGCGCAGAGCCTCGGACCTCGCCTCTCCATGTCTGCTTTGATTGTACCAAACCCAAGCCTTCAACTTCATCGCGTGACCCAGGAAGTAGGCGTTACCGGCTGTATGCGACTTGGCGCGTTCGATGTGAGCGTGTGCGTCGTCAAACCTGCCTTCACGACGAAGCAGCCCTGCCAGTTCGTAATGGATCCAAAACAGGGTTTCGTGCCAATTGGAAGGGGATGCAATTCCAAGGGCCACCTCAAAATGGTGAATTGCCTTCTCGGTATCGCCCTTGGATTGATATATATTGGCGAGAGCATGGTGAGATTCGCAGACCTTAGATTGTTGGCCTTTCTCCGGGAGAAGATCGATTGCGCGGAATGCGGCTTCTTCTGCGGCGTCGAGCTGATTGTCTGAACAAAGCAAAAGAGCAAGTCCAATCAAGCAATATGCTTGTCCTGCTTTGTCGCTGAGTCGTCCACGAATCTCTGAAGCTTCTTTTGCCTGTAGTATCCCTTCCTCGTGGAGCCCGATTGTCCGATTTACATTAGATAGCCCCATTAATGTTGTAGCGATCTTTCGGTCATTTTCCTGCTTTCTCCAGAGATTCAAGGCATGGGTAAGGAGTCGTTTGCGCTCCACGTGATTCCCAACTGAGTAAAACAACTGTGCGAGCTGGGACAAGCATCCTGGTTTGGAAGGATGGTCATCCGGGAGACCTTCGATCTTTGGCTTCAGAATTGTGGGTCGTTTCTTGTGCCAATAGAGGTGCTCCATGAATTTGGCGCAAGAATCCCAGATGTTGTCCGAGTTTGTGTTGATCGTCGTAAAGACATCGAGCAAGTGCTCGACATTTACGTCCTCTGACGTGATCCACTGCGTTTCTCCGAAGCCAGGCCTATTCGGATTAATCTTGACTGACATCCGTGTGAAGTAGTGTTCTTTGGTCGCAAGGAGCAGTGGGGAAGTATTCGGATCGTTGGGAGAAAGGTAGTCTCGGAGCGGTGCAAGCATTGTGATGAACCCATTTCTTCGGTGCGTCAGGGAGAGGATGCAGAACCTGTCGAAGATGCCGGTTCGGTTCGAGATGGTGGGAAACAACCATTCAAGGTTGTTCTCGTCAACGCCCTGCGGGAAAAACGCGACAACCCCGAGAAGCACTCGGGCATCAGGGCCAAGTTCTTGGAACAGTGGGGAAGCAAGTGATAGCTCGATCGTAGCAGCAAGGCTTTCGTTATGCTGCGTCTGCAGCACACCCGTTCGCCGTTGCTCCCATTCTCGACTCAATCGGCTCGTGTCCCATTGGTTCTGATGTGCGGCAGTGGCGAGCAAAGTGATCGAAAGTGGGTGGAAGTCGAGCTGTTCGAGAATCTCGTTTACTGTGTTCGACCGATCGGCTTCGCTGTCGTAGATGCGATAGAACGTGTCCTGTGCGGCATCCATGGATAGGGTCGGCACGTTGAGGCGCTTGTATCCCGGGGGAGTAGTGGAGATGCGAGACGTGATACAAATGCAGATGTTGCTGAATCGACTCAGCTCCTCCACTATGGCGTAAATCTCGCGTGCGTTCGTTCCCTGCGGATCGAGAATGGATTCTGCATTATCAAGGACGATCACCATCTCCTTTGAGGACAGAAATGTCCGTAGGGGAGTTAGATCCTCGGGGTTCTGAACCCCTGCGTTGATGACTTCAGAGAGCCGCCGGAGGAGGTGTGTGGATGAGGCAGGGAACTGGTCACAGCGGATGAATCGACGGTCGTGGCCAAACCGCCGCTTGATTCTGTCGTGGTCGAGGACGGCCAGGGCGATAGAGGTCTTGCCGGTTCCGCCAGCACCAACAAGAGCGATCGGGTTAAACTTCTCGGTGAGGCCAACTATCTTCTCGATCAACTCGTCGCGTCCAAAGAACGTCCTTGGGGGAAGAGGTGGAGATTCTCCGGGTATGCTAGATTCTGGTGAGATAATTGGTTCATCAGTAACTTAGATCCCTGACCTCGTTTGAGTCTAGGCCGCAGTGAGCGGTTATTCGATGGTGGATAGAGTACGGGCTCTGCTTACCAATAGATCTCTACTCTCGTTTGATTCTTGGCCTTTCACGAAAGTGCGACGGATTTCGGAGACCATAGTCTGGGTGTTCGTAGTGTTATGCTCGAGCTGGGAAGCGATGGCGCGGATGTCCCGACGAATGTCGGAAACCGTTCCATGCGTGCTCGCCAGCAACGGAGCCGATGATTCTCCAGGTGCACTGGATACAGAGGTCAGATGTCAGTTTCATTTCCAGCCGAGATAGCTGACCTGGCGTAGGGCTGGGCGGGGATAAATGTCACTCGACGGCAGGTAAAATGCGGATAGTACTTACCATCCGACTCTGCCCGTGCCTGTCTTCGGGCCTTTTCGATGCCTTATGATGACTATCGGAAACGATGGCGGGGGTGGTCACAACGTCATTCTGGACGACGGAAGGGATTGCGTGGGTGTCCGTGGCATCATGGCGAATGGTTGGAATGGCTGCATCTGTGGTTATTACGAGTGCCTTCTAGGGGCGGGAAGTTAGAAACGGTCATCATTCGAGTGACAGGACGCACATTAAAGACCTGAAGAACATCTTCGAGGCCCAACCTCCAGGCGGCGATCGTCCTTTTATTTTTCTTCGCCTGGAAATGCCGAGATATCGCATTCCGTTTAACCCACTTGGCGAGCTTCATCTGAATATCTGCTACGGTCCTGCGATCAAAGGCATTATAATGGGCGGTTCGAAATATGTGTCACAACTCACGCCGAGAATTGGTTTATCGCACCATGTACGGGCTGGCTGAGCTCGTCCGGTCTCTTTCCATTTGTCCCTCGGTCAAGTGCTCGGCAAATATCGGCACAGAATAATCCAAGCTCGACACAATCCGGTTCATTCACCACTCTTGAGTCCTGGCTATGTGTGAGCTTGGAGTAGATCGTTACAAAGGAGCGGGAAACACACCCTGATTACTGCAAGGAGAATGCCAACGGAGCCAAAGACGATCTTGGCTGGAGCGATGGCCGAGAGGTTCTCTGCAAGATTCGTGGCCTCGATGGCTGCGTTCAATTCCTCGGTAGCACCCTCCCACCCCTTGGGTTGCTGGGACTCGTTTTTCATTGTCGAGACTTGAAATGGCCACGAGAGAACCGTGCGGCGTGAAGTTTATGAAGGAAAATCCTAAAAGGGTGAGACGCCTCGTGCAAACAGACTCATGTGGCGACGAGAATTGTATTCACGGTCGTAGCGCCGAAAGGAGACGCGTGCGATCAGTCCGTCACGCGTCACGCGTCACCCGCGACACTCACTACTACTCTTATTCCCCGCCTCTCATCCAAGACATCCCGGTTATCCCGTCCGAGACACATCTTCGAAACGCATTTGTCACGTATCCTCCGCCGACCTCCCGTGCCCACTTGAGTCCCAACTCACAATTTCTCCGGACGGTGACCATCGACTCAACGCTCCGTGCCGCCTCTCCACTCATGGATTACAAGATGTTGATCGAGCCGGTGGATGTGTACCCGAATCCTTCTGTAGCCGGGAATTTCTTGTGGAGATATAGGGAGAGGGGGAATTTGCGAGCGAATTTTGCAACTTGAGTCAAATTACCCAAAGGCGAGAATACGGCCTTTCATGGTGTACTCGGTCAGTTCCTGGGCAAGAATACACGCGCTTCACCCGAATTAACCACTATCCCAGAAGGCTCAGGGTCAACAATCCATTCCACGGCCATGGGTCGCTGGTACACCACCCTCCGGGGGTTCTTTGCGAAATCTTCCACTACGCCGTCGGGGATCCCGGAATAAAAAGACTGCTCCCCTTCCTTCACATTTGCTACCAATGACGGCGCAGCGCTCTCGGAGATTCATCCCTATGGACCGCGATTTACCTCAGCGATATCTTCACTCCCCCACTCCTCGACATCATTCTTGTATGCTGGCGACCGACTGCTGATGGTCTACGTTGACCATCCGGACGTCAACCGTGGGGAGAAACTGTGGAAACTCCTGGACAGGATCGAAAAATTTTCATATGGGACCAGCCACGTCTCCCTTTCCTCTCCTCCCTTGGTCCTACGCCGGATTTGAAAGTCTTCAGACTTAGCGACGAGGATCAAGACTCCATGAACGACAATAGGCATCGGCTAGGACAGCATCTGCCGAAAGCGTTCCAGGGTTGTTTGCCTTCGCTTCGCGAACTTCACCTCGCAGTCCCAATGACTTGGCCCGCTGGTTTATTCAAAGACCTTCGCTCCCTCGAGTTTGGTTCAGACACTCATGACCTCTTCAATCTTACTCTCGTGTTGGACGTTCTTCGGGAAAGTCCCCTACTCGAGAACCTCCACCTCACCGGCAATTGCAACCACTTCGACGAAGAACCGCCTGCAGTTGCTCTCCCGTCACTCAGGAACTGCACCTTGACCGGGTTCGGAGCCATCTTTCTTATTTGGTACATGGACATCCCCGCATCCACAAACGTATCTCTCGACACCCCGCCATTCATTGGTAACGGTACTCATCCGGCCCGCGACTTATCTTTGGCACCATGTCTTCACGTCCTCGACCAAATCACCACTGTTTCCTTCTATATCGGATTTGATACGATCGAATTTCGAGCGGAGAACGACTCTGGGGGATCTTTCAACCTCGAGGTCTATTATTACGAAACCCTGGAAAATGGGTTGAGTATCTACTTCATCTTGTTAAAAGACTTCTTCCGCGGGTGCCACCCAAAATCCCCGGCCCCGAAGGTATTTTCCCTCCAAATAGAGGAAGGTGCAACTCGCGATGACTTGGAGTTGGTGCTTTGTGCCACCATCTTCTTGAGGCCTATCTGTGACACCACTTCACTCGAGCGGATGGTCCTCCGTGGAGTCCCAGTCAAGGCGCTAACTTTCCACTTCGAGTTCCTTCACGTCGGTCTCAGCACTATCTCATTCCCGAACCTACAACAAATCCAAATCGAGACTGCCCCCCTCCACTCCCCCAAGTTGTTGCTAGAACGTCTAGACGTGCTCCTCAAGAAACGGAAGGATTTGGGAATTCCCCCGCGGCTGGTCGATATGAAGGTGAACTGCGAGGAGCTTATCCCGATGGCCGAGCATTCCGCGTTCTTGACTGCCTGGAAGGATCTCGTCGCAGAGGATGTCAGGATGGAGTATTTTAGGGATAGTGTCGATGTGAGTGAGAACGAGGAGGATGACGATGATGAGGATGGTGAAGTTGGTAGTGCCGAATCTAGCAGCTGTAATTCGGACTGGGAGAGTTGGGCTTCGGGGAAATGGCCGAAGGCGGCGAGTGAGACGAGGGGACTGATGGGGATGTGACGAACCGTTGGACTGCATGCCTAGCCTATCGGTTACACTACATCTCTGTGGCCGCCAGGAGGGATCACAATCATTGTCTGAGTGATTTCTCCGTTAATACGACTCGAGATGAACGCTTCTTGCTTTTCATAATATTGTTCATATAATATTGTTTGCACCCTATGACCTACGTGTTCGTCTGGTTCTGAGTTGGATTATATTAATATTGTTACGGAGAAGATATGTCAGGTGCTGGAAGACGATGTCAACTATGGTTACTTGAAATACAGTGGCTTAGCTAGGATCGGTTATAGATACGTTCGGGAGGATACATTGTCGACGTTATCGGGATCGTAAAAGGGGGCGGTAATCGGTTTAGCGATCACCGTCTAGCGTAACGAAGGAACCTAGACACGATGACGACAGACGCACCTCCGAAAACCACGAGAGAAAAGGGTGCGCCAGCCACCACGGACATACCGGAGAGGGGGGGGAAGAAGTGAGGGAGCTCGCGGTGGAAACCGGTGCACTTCGTCGAGGTTGCCTTCTGTTATCATGACTACAAGTCTTCGACAACCGACGGGAAAGTGAGTTTGAAGAGCTCTACGATGTTATCGTCTGGTTCCCTGAGCCTATAGTGAGGAGTCAGTACGCGCAGGAAATAGCGATATTTTTATGATTTACCAGAGGCAACCGGGGTGATCAGTTTCTCCTCTATCTTCTGGAGGAGCCGTCTATAGTTCTCCAGATCCTTCGCAGCCCCAAGCTTCTCGCAAACGTCGACTGCGCGCAGAGCCTCGGACCTCGCCTCTTCATGTCTGTTTTGATCGTACAAAACAGTAGCCTTTAACCCCATCGCGTGACCCAGGGAGTAGGTTTTACCGGCTGCGTGAGACTTGGCGCTTTCGATGTGCGCGTGTGCGTCATCAAACCTGCCTTCACCGCGAAGCACGTCCGCTAGTTCGTAATGAAGATAAAAAAGGGGGTCGTGCCAATTGAAAGGAGATGCAATTTCGAGGGCTACCTCGAAATGGTGAATCGCCTTCTCGGTATCGCCCTTGAATCGATATATATTGGCGAGAGCACGGTGAGATTCGCAGACCTTAGATTGTAGGCCTTTCTCCGGGAGAAGATCGATTGCGCGGAGCGCGGAATCTTCTGCGGCGTCGAACTGTTTGTCCGAACACAGCAAGAAAGCAAGTGCGATCAAACACTGTGCTTGTCCTGCTGTGTCACCGAGTCGTCCATAAATCTCCGAAGCTTCTTTCGCCTGTGGTATCCCTTCCTTGTGGAGCCCAATTGTCCGATTTACATTAATTAGCCCCATTAATGTTGTAGCGATCTCCCCATCATTTTCCTGCTTTCTCCAGAGATTCAAGGCATGCGTGAGGAGTCGCTTGCGCTCCACGTGATTCCCAACTGAGTAAAACAACCGTGCGAGCCGAAACAAGCATTCTGGTTTGGAAGGATGGTCATCTGGGAGACCTTCAATCTTCGGCTTCAGAATCGTGAGTCGTTTCTTGTGCCAATAGAGGTGCTCCATGAAATTGGCGCAAGCACGCCAGATGTCGTCCGAGTTTTTGTCGATCGTCGTGAAGACATCGAGCAGGTGCTCGACATTTATGTCCTCTGACGTGATCCATTGCGTTTTTTTGAAGTCGGGCTCGTTTGGATCCATATTGACCGACATCCGTGTGAGGTAGTGTTCTTTGGTGGCAAGGAGCGGCGGGGACGTCTTCGGATCGTTGGGAGAAAGATAGTCTCGGAGCGGCGCAAGCATTGTGATGAACCCATTGCTTCGGTGCGTCAAGGAGAGGACACAGAACCTGTCGAAGATGCCGGTTCTGTTCGAGATGGTGGGAAACAACCATTCAAGGTTGTTCTCGTCAACACCCTGCGGGAAAAACGCGACAACTCCGAGAAGCACTCGGGCATCAGGGCCAAGTTCTTGGAACAGTGGGGAGGCGAGCGATAGCTCGATCGTAGCAGCAAGGCTCTCGTTATGCAACGTCTGCAGCACGCCCGTTCGATGTTGCCCCCATTCTCGGCTCAATCGCCTCGTGTCCCATTGGTTCTGATGCGCGGCTGTGGCGAGCAAAGCGATGGAAAGTGGGTGGAAGTCGAGCTGTTCGAGAATCCCGTTGACTGTGCTCGACCGATCAGCTTCGCTGTCGTAGATGCGATAGAAGGTGTCCTGTGCGGCATCCATGGATAAGGTCGGCACATTGAGGCGCTTGTATGCCGGGGGAATAGTGGAGATGCGAGACGTGATACAAATGCAGATGTTGCTGAACCGACTCAGCTCCTCCACTATGGCGTAAATCTCCCGTGCGTTCGTTCCCTGCGGATCGAGAATGGATTCCGCATTGTCAAGAACAATCATCATCTCCTTTGAGGACAGGAATGTCCGTAGGGGAGTTAGATCCTCGGGGTTCTGAACCCCTGCGTTGATGACGTCAGAGAGCCGCTGGAGGAGGTGTGCGGATGAGGCAGGGAACTGGTCACAGCGGATGAATCGACGGTCGTGACCAAACCGCTGTTTGATCCGGTCGTGGTGGAGAACAGCCAGAGCGATAGAGGTCTTGCCGATTCCGCCAGCACCAACGAGGGCGATCGGGGTAAATTTCTCGGTGAGGCCGACTATTTTCTCGATCAGCTCGTCGCGTCCAAAGAACGTTCTTGGAGGAAGAGGTGGAGATTCTCCGGGTATGCTAGATTTGGGTGTGAGATGATTGGTTCATCGGTAGCTTAGATCCCTGACCTCGTTTGAGTCTAGGCCGCGGTGAGCGATTATTCGATGGTGGATACAGTACGGGCTTCGCTTACCAATAGCCTAGTATCATCCTCGAGCCGGGAAGCGATGGCCCGGATGTCCCGACGAATGTCGGAATCGGTTCCACGCGTGTTCCCCAGCAAGGGAGCCGATGGTTCTCCAGGTGCCCTGGATAGAGGTCAGATGTCAGTTTCATTTCCAGCCGAAATAGCTGACCTGGCGTGAGGCTGGGCGGGGATAAATGTCACTCGACGGCAGGTAAAATGCGAATAGTACTTACCATCCGACTCTGCCCGTGCGTGTCTTCGGGCCTTTTCGATGCCTTACGATGACTGTCAGAAGCGATGGCGGGGGTGGTCACAGCGTCATTCTGGACGACGGAAAGGATGGTGTGGGTGTCCGTGGCATCATGACGAACGGTTGGAATGGCTGCATCTGTGGTTATCGCGAGTGCCTTCCAGGGGCGGGAGGTTAGAAATGGTCATCATTCGAGCGACAGGACGCACGTTAAAGACCTGAAGAATATCTTCGAGACCCAACCTCCAGGCGGCGATCGTCCTTTTATTTTTCTTCGCCTGGAAATGCCGAGATATCGCATTCTGTTTAACCCACTTGGCGAGCTTCACCTGAATACCTGCTACGGTCCTGCGATCGAAGGCATTATAATGGGCGGTTCGAAATATGTGTCGCAACTCACGCCGAGAATTGGTTTATCACATCATAGACGGGCTGGCTGATCTCGTCCGGTCTCTTTCCATTTGTCCCTCGGTCAAGCGCTCGGCAGATATCGGCACAGAATAACCCAAGCTCGACACAATCCGGTTCATTCACCACTCTTGAGTCCTGGCTATGTGTGAGCTTGGAGTAGATCGTTACAAAGAAGCAGGAAACATACTCTGATTACTGTAAGAAGAGTGCCAACGGAACCAAAGACGATCTTGGCTGGAGCGATGGCCGAGAGGTTCTCTGCAAGATTTGTGGCCTCGATGGCTGTGTTCAATTCCTCGGTAGCACCCTCCCGCCCCTTGGGTTGCTGGGACTGGTTTTTCATGGTTGAGACTTGAAATGTTCACGCGAGAACCGTGCGGCGTGAAGGTTGTGAGGGAGACTCCTGAAAGGGTGAGACGCCTCGTGCAAAGAGACCCATGTGGCGACGATAATTGTATTCACGGTCGTAGCGCCAAAAGGAGACGCGTGCGATCGGTCCGTCACTCACAACATTTACAAATCTTATTCCCTGTCTCTCATCCAAGGCACCCCCAACTTTGGGAAAGTACTTCACTCGCTGGCCGCCGGTACGACGCTGTGCATTCACTTGCACCTGGTCTTCCCGGTTAACCCGTCCGAGGCACATTCCCGAAACACATTTCTCACGTATCCTCCGCCGACCTCCCGTGTCCGTTTGAATTCCAACTCACAATTTCTCTGGACGGTGTACCCGAATCCTTCTGTAGCCGGGAATTTCTTGTGGAGATATGGGGAAAGGGGGAATTTGTGAGTGAATTCGGCAACTTGAGTCGAATTACCCAAAGGCAAGAAGAATACGGCCTTTCATGGTGTCCTTTACTATTGTTCGAGGGTCTGGGTTTGCCAACATATATATTTCTATGGTAGCCTCGGGAGGTCTCCCCTGTCCTCCGTGTATATTTTGTGTTTTCTCCTGCCCCGTCTCGCGTTGTATACGTATCAGTTCGCGACTGTCTCGTTGCTACGTGCTTGATCCGCATTTGTAGTAAGTGCACGCGCTATTGGTTTATCTACCGTCGTGTTACTGTTGCATGCATCTCTTCACCTGTATTTGTTGCTATCCAGTTCTTGCGGAATGGATGATGTGGTGGTATGCCACGACTACTCGATCCTTGCCTGACTTCCTGTGTTTCCCGTTGCTCAGCTGTCGGTTTTTCGCCACCAGCGTCCGTTCCACGTCGGCCATCTGTCGAAGGCGGTACCAATATACTTTGTCCTCGGTTTCGCCCCCCGAGGCCCCGGCCAATCATGAGTAAGCTCCGTTCCCATCCTTTACTCATGTATGTAGAATATATGAAGCAGACGCCCCCACCAGTTTTGTATTTTTTATTCAGTTGTAGACTGTCTCCCTGCATAGTCGATCTGACGTTCAGGTGGCTTTGTTGGGTTCTTTCGAAATATGCCGGGGCGAAGTGAGGCAGAGTTTTTTGTCTATGAATTCCTGCGACTTCTTGACAAAGGGCACACGCAAGACCGGGCGGAGAGAGTGTGGGAAAATGTTCAGATGGGATGTATTCCGTTTTCCCACCGTCCTTTTTTTTCCTACCTCCATGTCTGCTACGGTGACTCGTAGAAGGTACGGTAGATACCACCTTCGCTGAAGAGTGCTCGGTTTACTTATAAGTATGACCCCTTTACCAGCGCGCGACTCGCGGCGGTTAGTTCTCGGGCACGAATCCACGCGCTTCACCCGAATTGACCCCTATCTCAGAAGGCTCAGGGCCAACAATCCATTCCACGGCCAAGGTCCCTGGTACACCACCCTCCGGAGATTCTTTGCAAAATCTTCCACTACGCCGTCGGAGATTCTGGAATCAGAAGACTGCTCCCCCTCCTTCACGTTTGCTACCAATGGCGGCGCAGCGCTCTCGGGGATTCGTCTCTATGGACCACAATTTACCTCAGCGATATCACCACTCCTCCGCTCCTCGACATGATTCTTGCATACGCTGGCGACCGGCTGTTGAGGGTTTACGTCGACCATCCGGATATCAATCGTGGGGAGAAATTGTGGAAACTCCTCGATAGGATTGAGGAACTCGATTGTTCATATGGGACCCACCAAATCTCCCCCTTCCTCTCCTCCCTTGGTCCCGCACCAAATTTGAAAGTATTCAAACTTCACGATGAGGATCAAGACTTTGAGGACGATGACGGGCCCTGGCAACAACCCTGGCAACAAGATCTGTCAA
>Ga0307515_10014848_pt1 | contig 14397 bp, 3 predicted proteins | sample 17_EM_MG_FD_194513 | JGI IMG/M metagenome (GOLD analysis project Ga0307515, IMG submission 194513) | Populus trichocarpa ectomycorrhiza microbial communities from riparian zone in the Pacific Northwest, United States - 17_EM | ecosystem: Host-associated > Plants > Roots > Unclassified | place...
ACCAAATTTTCCCCAAATTTTTTTTTTTTTTTTTTTTTTTTTATAAGGGAGGGTTGAATTGAAAGAAAGAGGATTGAAGTGAAAAAAGTCGATAACATAGGTGGTAGATTGAAAATTTCTGTCAAAAATTCATTTGAGTCCCTCATCTTTTTTATATATCGGGTTACCGCTCCTTAAACTTTTACAAAATTCAATTTTAATACCAAACTTTATTTTACTTATTTTTCAGTTTTTTTTGGTTGGAGGAGAGAGATGAGGTTGCCAGATTCCGACTTAGAGAAAATAAATGTCTGTTGGTGAGGAATTCGACCACCAAAACGGTTATTTTTTATGTTAAATGGTTTCATATGATGAGGGGAGTTAATATTAAGTGTTTTTTTACCTCGAAAACACCTAAAAATCATATTTTAGTTCAGAAAGTTTTTTTTTTTTTGTTTTGAGTGGATTTTGGATTTTAGGGCGACTTTTTATGTTTTTATAGCTATGGATTGGTTTAACAAGGTCTTTGGGGTGTTGTTTCCTAGGAGTTTTGTGCCAAAAAAGGAGTTGAAAATGAGTTTTTGGGTAAAAAACAAGGACTTTGTTTTTCCGGTCATTATAGTGGTTGAATTATAGGGATGAACAGACAACGCGTCGTTTGCCTTGTTAAAATTAAATAAATATAGGCCTGCGCGCGAGCCGTTGCTTGATTGGACCAGACACCAGGCCTAGCCTACCAGGCCCAGCAACGCCTGTCATGGTTTTTTTTTTTGTTTTAGTTTTGATTTTTTTTAAAATAATGCATTAGTTGATATTTTTTTCAAATAAAATTTTGGTTTATGTTTTAATTAGTTTGTGATGATTTTTTAATGATATTAAGTGTGTTTAGTTTTTAAAGAGGTATGAATTATTCATCGGTTATTTTTTCTTAAATTTGTTTTTTATAAGATTTTTCATAAGTCCAACCTTGTATTTTTTTTATTCAATAAATTTTATGTGTGTGTCGGTTTTTATTATAATTTTGATGTGTTTTTCTATTATAAATTTATTTTGATAGAGAAATTCATTAAACACGACAAAGTAAATTACCCGTGTTGCGATGTTAGATATTTTGACCTTCATTTACCACTTAATTTTTTATAGCATCTCAGTATTAGGTTGGTGTTTTATTTTGCGATCGTATTTTTTTTTTATCATGTAGTTGAATAAAAAATAATTTTGAAAAAAAAATTATAATCTTATTAAAGTCTATAACCCGGTTCACAAGTTTGGTGTGCTAGCCTGAATTACCCAGTTCATATGTTTGATGAGTTTATCGATCGGCTAGTTATGTTTTTTTGGGTTTTGGTCTGTCAATTGTTTTTAATAGTTTTTTTCTCCATTTTATCCTTTAATATTGGATTGGTTGGAAAATAAATTACATGATTTTTTGTTGTTGCTTTCTTTAGATTTATCATTGTCTCAAATAAAATTTTATTTTTAGGTTGGTGCTCAATTCTGTGACCATATATTTTTATCATATAATTAAAAAATATATATTTTATAACAAACAAATTATTAAACTCAATGGAGTCCATGACACAGTTTGTTCAGGGATTGTGATTGATCTAATTTATCATTGTCTCAATAGTTTTTATGAAAACAATTATCAACATGAAGTTTTATTAAAAGCTAAGATATGTTTTTACCAGTCATCAAGATTGTATTTTGATCCATGAAATCAATCAATTTAATTCGGGCTAACTCCCACGCGATTTAGTTTGAAACTTGAGTTAAGAAAAAAGTTAGGTTGCGAGATTTCAAGATTGACCCATTAAATCAGGTTTAATAACATGGTCAAAAAATTATTCGTGTTTTTAATATTTTTTTTTATATATTTTAAAAAATTTAATTGACCCCAAGTAAAGTTGCGCGATACAATATATTATGTGTGTTTGTGTGTGTGTAACTGTGTATATATATGATTGCATGTTTGTTTGTCATGATATAGAAAACTACATACATAGAAACACACTAGTGTAATAATTCCTGGATATCTTTTTTATTAGTATGCAATAAACTAAACAATCCATGGTCATTAATTAGTCTAATTTTTGGAAAACAATGTCATTAGATTCTTAACAGGAGACAAGATTTCAAACATTTAGGTTAAGATTAAATTAAAAAGGGTCCTGATAAGTAAGTTGTATATTTGTAGCTAGCCCTATTCGTCGATAAATATCCTTAATCTCAAGTGACAATGTGCAGGAGTAGCCGTCCTCCTGAGATCATCGATCAGATCCAAAAATGGGCTATGTGGTGATAGTGTCATTACCTGTGATACTATTCATCTTAATAGTAGCCCTTGCATTTTACCTTCTTGGCAGGGCTCGGGGTCGAAGTGAAGCAGCCAGAATTCCCCAGTATCATGGGCCTCCCGCCCCTCCCGCCCCTCCTTTCCAACTCCAACCTCCGCCACAGGAGAAGCCATCACCGTCTCATGTTTAGAATTCAGAGCTGGTGAAAATTAGTAGTCTCTGTGTGTGCTTTTCCTATAAGCAATGGTTTGACTTAATATGGATGCCTGAGCAGTGAGCAAAGAACTATTCTTTAATTCGTAACAAAAAGAAAAAAACTTTATTTTATGCTTTGTAGAATACTAAATATATGAACTAATATTGGTGTTTGTTACTATAAATTAAAGTTGATTTCTCATTGTGAAGCATAGGGATGATATATAATGAAGGTCTATAAAGATAGAGGATGTACCCTTCATCTTCCCCTTTACAGAGACCTAATCTTTATATTATTAAATAGAGTGAATAAGACATAAAATAAAATAAAACATTTTATATTCATCAAATGATTTTAGGGGAAAAACCCTGTACAAACTATTTTAGATGGATGTATATAAAAAATAATATAATTATAACATATTATTCTTATATTATATATATAAATTCGGGTATAAATTTGTATTAAATTCGAGCCCACTTTCATATCCAAATAAGTTATTTATTTTTTATTGCTTCGCTTCATTCGGACTAGTTATTTATTTATTTATTTTTATGATAATTCGGGTATAATTATCATCCCTAGTCAAGTGTCAACCTTATTAGATAAGTGGTAAGATGCGGAATTCAAAGGGCAGTCTTGATTTGAAAATTTAGAAATTCATGCTGAAAATAAAAATAAAAATAAAAATAAAAATAAATCATGACAATTGATAAACGTTGGCATTTATTTATACAAAAGCACAAGCACAGTGCTCACACCTCCCTTGGGAACTTCTCTTGTCATCATGGCCAAATCGAAGACTTCCTAAAAATTAAATTGTTATGTTTAGGTCATAAATGATCATGATTGTTACATAACATAGATAAAGTTTCTCAATCTTTAAGTTATACATTCTTAAATTGTAAAATTCTCAAGTCTATTTAATCTTTAAGTTATACATTCTTATCATATAACATGTATATTGAACTGACCCACATGAGAATTTCCTATGGAGAAATCACTTGTGTCCATGAAAAGAATCACGTGACGGTTGTGTAAGTGATCTTTAAATTTGATATTACTAAGTTATTTTATATAGAAAATATTATGTTTTGATCCTACTACACAATGTCCTAATCAATGGTAACAAATGAGCAAATATTGGGTATAACATAAACTATATGAAGGTATTTGAGTAATCAAAAAAGGACTCATTGTCCTAGGTGAATTAAGGAAAATACTCTATATGTTCTCAAATTAAATTGACTGTAAATCTTTGAACAAGACAGAATGAGATTTGAAAAGAGTTTCAAATATTATTCAAAGAATCAATGAGTATGGTGTTGAGAACAAACATGATTTTTCATAGTAAACACACTCCATACTATAATATCTAAATCAGAACATTGTTGATGAATGAATAATATTACACTAAGAAACTGATCACTAAAAGGTTTAAGTCAAAGTGTCAAACCACTTATGACTTTCTTAATATTTGGAGGATCATAACAGGGTGCTAGATATTGTACTTGATCTTCAAATATAAATCAATCAATTATTGAATTGATAATAAATTAAGTTGTTTAGTTTATTTAATCATATTTTATTTAGGATTGTGATTTATATTTGGACCAACTTTTTAAGAAACCTAATAGGTCACACATATAAGAACCATTAGTCAGAAATTAAAATAGGATGATTAATCAAGTGTGACTTAATTGTAAATAAGTATTAGAAATTGAGAACTAAAGTGTAATATATACAAGGAATTACAATTCTATACCTATAAAAATCAAGTACGGACTTGAATGAATAAATTTGAAAAAGTATCCTGAAATAATATATGTGATATTATTCAGGGGGCAAATTAATATTTTATTATTTATAGAGTTTTCAGGTTTTCTTATAAATATAATATTATGCTTCTTATTTTGTAAGTAGTACTAAATTGTACGGTATATAAACCTGAAAAAACACAAATAAAAATAACTAGTACTTAAAGACATAACAATTATATTCTTCTAAAAGAGTTTAATATTTCTAATTAGTGGTTCGTGTGGATTACTGTTAGAGGCCGGAAACTTTAATAACTTGTGGTTTGTGACAACTCAGCCTTTAAGCAATTATTCAAAGCCAAAAATAACATTTGATCTTAAGGCAGTCTTCATATAAACCCCAAAAAACTCTAGATTTGTCTAATAGGATCCTTGAGACTCTATAAAAATTTAAATTTTATTGTTTTTTTTTATGTATATGTGTTTCGAGAAACCCAACAACTATCTCATTTGAGAATAACTCGTCCACAAGTTCATCATTAGAAATTGATATTTTCCTTTCTAAAGAAACAAAAACTTTGAATATAGCAATTTTTATTTCCATTCAAGTGCATGTTGAAGAATACCTAGAAGTTCTCTCATTATGTCATTGATATCTTATGCAGTTTATTTCACCTTTAAGTTTCTGATTGGGTCAATATTAGACTCTAGTCTCGCATATTTGTTCTCTAATGTTTGTTTCTGACTTTCCAGCTCATTGATATGTTCTTTATACAAGCATGTATATTCTATTGTTTTTGGTAAGGAATAATTTTATGGATTTATCAGTATTTTTGTTTTTTACACGTACTCTTTAATGTTTTGATTCGTGGTTTTAGTCCCACCATCATTTTCCATGGAGAGAAATGCATTTGATGGTGTCTAATTGTGCTCTTCTAACTTTGTTTTACAAGATTGTCTGATTTGAAGGACTCACATTTTCTTTAAATGATTCAAGACTATGAGAATTAGTACACGGTACTAATCTAGGAGATTTCTTAATTTTTCCTTCACTATTGGTAGATAAAACATCTATAAGTAGAGTAGTGACTACAACAATGTTACCTACAATCATGTTATTGTTGTTGTCATTGTTGTCATTGTTGTAATGTTGAAACCATATATTTTAGAAAGACGACACTTACTTTACTTTTTTTTTTCTCCTTACTATTTAAGGAGGTTAAACATAAGACAAATTATAATAACCTAATTGTTTGTTTATCCAATATAAAATCTTTTCATAATTATCTTGTACAAACTCCAAAATTAATGGTTGTCTCAAAGCTTGCTATGATGAAATTAGAGGCTTATTAGTACAAGTTCTATATTCTATAACTTCAAACCACCATTTTATAGCACTGCAAGCAAGTTTACATATGAAAAATCCTACTTTTCAATAACAAGGAACCTTATTCAAATAAAACTCCAACAACCAATTAATGAATCTTTTTTTTTTTGAAAAATTCCCATTAAAAAGGAATTTCATTGAATTTAGGAACGCATCTACCTAAAATTTAACTTTGAGTTGAGTCTCCAATGCTTCACCTATCATAAACACCATTACATATAAACTTAATGTTTATATGGGTTTGTAAGAATAGATCTAAGAATTGGCTAACTTCGAGGTAAGCCTCTAAGCACATCCCTCTTCTTCCCACAATTCTAGTTTATCCCTCCCATTAGCCGAATTAGATGTTTCAAGCTATTTTATATTGATATCATTATTTGCTCCTAATGGTTTAGATTTTTCAATTAGATTCCTTGCATTGCTTCTTGAGCCTTCATAGTGCCCCAAATGACCTTCATCCTGCTTTGCAAGGTGGGTTGCTATCGTTTTCATCCATTAAAGAGATCAATCTACTATGATACAAATTGATGCAATGTACAATGTGAATAAGGTTCCTTAATCTCTAAGTTTTATAGTCATAAATTATAGAAAAAGAAACTAAGGTTGTTTAGTTTAAGGTTGCAACCCTTAACTATAGAGAAAACTCTGAAAACTCGGATATATTCTAAAAAGTCTTTTTTCTCATTATTTTAAAATGAATTTAGATTTTATGCAAGGAAATGTAGCCATTAAATTGATTAATAAAATAATGAAGTCGTAAAAACTTCAAATTGAATTTGGGTTTTACACGACTGCATCTTGGGTTGAAGTCTTTAGGTTGGTTATTTCATGCTCTCTTGTAAAAACAAGTCTCCTAGAGAACCCTCTAATACTTAAATAAATAAACTAAGGTTGTGTGGACTTGTGTTGTTTGTGTATACTTGGTGACCCAATGTTTTTATATACCTCATCCATGTGAAGTTATATCATGTAGTGTGTGGTTGTAGTATGAGAAATCATGGAGAATAATTACTTTACCATACAGGTAACCTGTAAAATGAATTGTTGTTTATTGCATCTCGTTGTTCCATTGGTGAAAAAGATAGGTGTTAATAAATGATTGGTGAGAAAAGTTGGTGCCTTATTGGCAAGATGTACATGATGCTTACTGTTGATGGTAGTTATTAGAGAGAAAACTATGCGACACACTAGCATCTAGGTGTGGTGTATGCCAACACTGAGCTCCCTAGAAATTGCACGGGATTAAGAATCAATCTATGATTTGTTGTCGGATAAAAGCCCAAAGATTTGTGGATTGAGAAGCCTACTTGAGTGAAAGGCCCATCAAAAGACAAAAACTATCCAAATAAACAACCATGTTGGTTGTTTGTTCCGCTATATTATTATTATTATTATTTTGGTAACTGTGAGTGTTTGGGTCAGTTTACGCGCACCTCGACTAATCCCTCGAGGCCTTGAAGTTAACGGGTAGGTAAGCCTCCAGTGACCCTGAGGTTTGTGACATTCAAACTGGTGAACTCTAAGGAGCAAACCCAGGGCCTGACCAGTTGAGCTATACCTCTCAGGATTATTATTACTATTATTAACGTCGGTGTTCGGGTTAGCTTGCGCGCACCTCGATTAATCTCATGGGCCCTGAAGTTAATGACTATATAAGTTTCCAATGACTCTGAGATGATTCGAACTCATGACTATTGAGGAGCAAACTCAAGACTTGACCAATTGAGCTACCCCTCAGAGTTTATTATTATTATTCTTATTATTGGTGATGGTATCATCACAAATTAAGTAGTTAAGATATGAAATGTCTCAAATAAGGGAGATTTATATATTTTTAAATCTGGCAATATACTAATTAATGTTGTATATCATTTTATGGAAACTACATCGACTAAGACTCGAAAATTTGTCATTCATTGTAAATAGTCAAAGTGTAAAAACTTTCTATATAAATTGCTGGGGGGAGGTAAAGACTACATGAGTGGCTTCTAGTTATTCGGCCCCCAAATTATGTTGTGTTGTGAGGTAATTAAATAAAATACTATGTTGGGAGTAAAATTACTTAGTTGTTTGATAATTTATTATTATATTGTATGGACTAAGATTTTCAAAATTCTTATTAAAAAAGGAAATAAATTATTTGAAAACATGAGAAATACTTCGTTGAAATCATAAGTTATAAGTAATATCGAAGCATCATATAATATGTTTTTAATCACCATTATAATAACTATATATTAAGATAAAGTATGCAACAATGGTGTTTTTATGATTTAAAATTATTTAATTTAATTCTTATATTTTAAATAAAATAAGCAGCCTTCTGTCTTGAAAATCATTACCTCTCATGTTTTTTTGAACTGGAAACCATTATAAAGTCCCTAGCTTACAAAGATAATTTCAAATAGACTACCATTAACTCTCATGTCAATGTATTTATATTATTCTCTAACATCATATTCTCTTAAGTAAAAGCCTTTTAGACTTGAAACTTGCACATGCTCACATTACCTTGTGCTTAACTTTTTATCAAATAAATAAGGATTGTGAGATTCAAACTCATGATCGCTTGGTCATCAAGACTCTGATACCATGTCAAAGAACCATCTCAACCTAATAACTTAAGTTGTTAGGTGAGATTCTAAGATATGATTTATATTATTCTCTAACCTTATTCATACCGAGAAATCCAAGGACGAAAAGGAAAAGGGAAAAAAAAAAGAAAAAAAAAGGGACAATTTATGTGTGCTGACTTATTTGTCGGTTAATCTCTAAGAATAGCGTGTCAATAATTGGATGAGATTTTCATCATTATAACGTTATTTTTCCTATTATATGTCCTATTTTTTTCATGCTTCATCCCAAACCTATTTGGACGAGTTTTCGAGCATCAGAACTCCCTTGAACACCATATATACACTTCGTATGAGATTTTTACTTCACACGTAGGTCTATGTTGTTAGAAATACTTTTTAATTTGATTCTCACTAAAATTTTGTGAGGAGATTCTTAAGATTTTGTTTTTTATAGCAATTAAAGATCTCGAATACCTTCAAATTAAATAATATCTGAAAGTTATTGTTTGATATTTACAATATTTTTCTAGTTGATTTGAGATTTTTTTTATTTAGTTCAAAATAATTTTTTTATTTTTTTCAGTTTTATTTGAGATTTTTTTCTTAGTTTGTTTAGGATTTTTATTATTTTTCTTTTATTTTTGGATTTTTTTATTGGTTTATGTAAGTTTTTAGATTTATTTAAGGGATTCTAAACTCTTATAAAGATATACTATCTAAACATAAAGTATTTAATAATTAAATTTTGAATTAAATTTTTTATATAATCTCTATTTTTTATAATTTTGATTTCTTGTGCTTTCTAGCTTCCTTGTGTCATTTCTGTTTACGTTATTACTATACAGACCTTTTCATTCTTTCAAGAATTTTTTATAAAGATGAAGTAGATTTCATTCATTCTTTTCATTAACTGAACAAAATTTGCTAATTACACCTTTTCTAAGCCGTATACTTTAAAGAAATTCAATTCTATTTCAAGTTTTACAACTTGATGAAGTTGCGGAAACTTCAAAATTAGATTGAAATTTCCATGATTGTTTATTATCTAAAGTGTATAAGCTTGAATGTAGACTTTATTTTTGCGCTTAGTTTTTTCTATAAAACAAATTCTTTATTAAAATAAAAGATTCTCCGTACATAAGTTAATAAATTATCTGTTAATGTAGTGTGTTTTGCATTGTCAAATAAACTTGTATGAAACTCAACTTGAACTTGTATGAAACTCAACTTAAATGACTTAAATATTTATTTGTAACTTGAGATATTTATAAACCTCAATCACGTCCGTTTACTTTGCGGAGAATAGTGTTGTTGTATCTCGTTGTGAGTTGCTGGTTGTTTTACCATTAATAGAAAGGTTGGTGCTCGTTATTAGTTGTGGTATTGTGTTGTGTTATTATTGGAGTGATTGTTTTACCATTTAGGCTTAGCCTGGATAGCTAGAATGAATGACTACAATCATTATTATTATTGTTGTTTATATTTGGTGCATCATCACAAATAATATATGTAATTTTATTATTATTGTTGTTTATATTTGGTGCATCATCACAAATAATATATGTAATTTTATGGTAATAAATACTGATAAAAAATTAACATGTGAAACCAAAGAAAGCTCCGAGAGAAATTAGCAAAAGCTTAAAGGTGGGGACTGGTTTATAGCTACGCCAAAACAATTCCCAACATAATCACCAGTTTTGAAAAAAAATGATGCATCACTAATCGGATAAATAAAAATTACAGTAGGTATTTTTATTTGTGATGGAGATTATTTTTAAAGTATTTTTTATTTGAAAATATATTGAAATAATATATTTTTTAATCTTTTTAAAATATATTTTTGATATTAACATATCAAAACAATATAAAAATACAAAAAAATAATTTGAAGCAAAAACTAAAATTTAAATGTTTTTAAAAAAAATTTAAAACAAAAAAAAAAATCATCCTCATTTAAAATTTGGCCCCGGATGGTATCCTCATCATAAATGTAGTCTATTCGAATAACAGTCCTCAATACGAACAAAGAAGTGATGTGAGACGGGCCCCGATATGCCATCGCTGCCTATAACGTGTATCACACAGCCATCTTTTTATTATTATTATTATTATTATTATTATTATTACTACTATTACTACTATTATTATTATTTTACTTTTTGATTAATCGTACACAGTTAGTTATCAATTTAAAGTATCAAATAGAAGTAAAGTGGCTTGGCTAGCTAGTTCAGCTGATCCCCGCCTCCCTAAACTTACCGCTCTCTGTTAGGCACCCAACCATGGCTTTTTTTTATAAAAAAAAAATAAAAATAAAATTGGAAACTAAAAGCCCAATCTAGGTTTCAAGAAGAATGGTCCTTTTAATTTTTTTTTTTTTTATCCGGAGGCAGTCTGGAATTTCAAATGATATTTCATTAAAATTTTAATTTTTTATAATATTTTAAAATTATTTTAATATGTTAATATCAAAAATATTTTTTTTAAAATAAAAAATATATATTATTTTAATATATTTCTTAACAAAAACTATTTTATTATTGGTAATGGTGTCTTTGGGTTATTGTTTTCATACAAAAACTATGACTTTTTTTCACTTGAATTTTGATCGGGATTGGAATAATGATCTGATTACTGTAATTTTTTTTATTTTATTTTCTTAGAAAAAGATAATTGCAATTTTATTTTTTTATCCTATTTGTTTTTATTTTTTTATTTCAAAAATATTTTTGAAAAAATCTAATTTTTTTTATTCTTTACTTCAAATTAATTCTTTTTGATATTTTTAGATTGTTTTGATGTATTAATATAAAAATAATTTTTTAAAAATAAAAAAAATATTATTTTAATCCATTTCATCCTACAAATCAATTTAAAAAATAATTATTATTATTTGGCCAGCGCCACAGCATTATTTTCCCAAGAGATAGACTAGCCTTGCTGGCCATGGACCACCTGACATGAGAGTTACTGACAGCGTGGAAGCTTTATTTCAAACAAAAAATTCGACTTCAAAGCAGAATGACCTTCGCAAGGACAAAAGGGGTTGGCATTAACAAGTCAACAACCACAATTTTATAATTATCCAGGACCACATCTACATTCTCCATCAAACGATTGTATATTTTTTTTTATAAAAGAAAGCTCACCTGTATAAAATAAAATGAATAATTCAAAAATTAAATACAAAAAATCATTTAAAAAAATTTATTAAAAAAATCTGCAAAACTCACGGTCTCGGCCATAAGACCAAGATAAACAGATAAAAAAAATTTAAAAACAACCATAAAACCATAAAAGAAATTAAAAAAAAAAAGAATCTTGAACCGCATGAATTTGCCAAACTTGTTACTCATGTCAATATAACGAAAACATCACAAATGAAAAAGATCTGAAGATCATTCCCCATCAAGTCCATCAAGTCGAAGGCTGAATGACGAAGCAGGAGAAAAAAACAACATAAAAATTGTGATTAAAATAATGAGGAAGAAAATTAAAATAAAAATTAAATTAAAGGATATCAAGAAATTTTAAATCAAATGGTTAATTTAAAAACAATTAAACTTTAACAAAAGGGAAAATAAATCAAAATAATGAGGGATAAATTGAAAACAATAAAAATATAAACTTTGATTGAAAGATGAAATTAAAAACCAACAAAACTTTAACAAAATAGCCAAAGGAAAAAAATCAGAAATCAAAAGAGTAACGATTGAATTAGAAAAAATAATATATGACAAATTATAATTCAAAGACTAAATTGAAAATGACTAAAACTTTTATAATAGAACCAAGAGCGACAATAAACAATAACAAACAAAAGGACTGAATTGACAAATCTAAAAAAGAGAGGACAAATGTGCATTTTCTCTGGAAGAAAAAGAAAATAAGGCCCATCAAGAAATGACATGTGCGCTGGCTTTAAATTTTTTTTTTTTAAGTTAATGGGTTGGGTGACATGTTGTCCACCTTAATTTTTTTTCAAAAAAAATTAATGACATGTCGTTTAGATTTTCCTTATTCCAGCTAATATGGTGCCAAAAAAAAACAGGATTCATGTTTTTTTCACCCAAAAAGCTATTTTTTTACCTAAAAAACCTAGAAACACCACAAAAATCTTCTTAAATCAATCCATGAACTCTAAAAATACAAAAGAAAAAGGTCTCATAATTCAAAATCATTCCGAAACCAAAAATCATCTCGAGCTTAGATAAAAAAACACAAAAATCAAACTCATCTCGTCATATGAAATCATTTGACATAAAAATTAACCATTTTGATGGTCGGGATTGTCGCCAATGATAACTTTCTCTCTCTATTTCGGAATTCAGCAAGTAATTCTCTCTCTTCCCAAAAAAAGACTGAAAAAATAAAAAAAAATAAAGTTAGTATCAAAATTGAATATTTTAAAATTAAAAGAACCGCTCATGTAAGAGCTAAAAAGATGAGGAACTAAAATGAATTTTCTAGACAAATCTCAGAGTCACCACCTATTTTATCCATTTTTTTCACTCTAGTTCTCTATCTTTAGATTCAACCCTCGCTCCCAAAAAAATATGCAATTGGATGCTAATTTGGGTTTAAAAAGACTAAATTATGCAAACTAAAAATTTAAAGATCAAATTGAATTTTTTTAAAAATCACTATTTCAATCTACAGTAATATTTGAGATGGACTATAAACATTCTTCTATTTCTTGTAAGAAGGCTAAATCACTATTGTGCAAACTAAAAGTTTTTAATTATTGATATTTATTCTAAAACTTCTCACCATGGACTATAAACATTCTTCTATTTCTTGTAAAAAGAATCCCTTATTATCAAAAGACATTGAAAAAGACTCCTCCTTGATTTTGCATTTTTTTTATGTGTATTTTCTTGTAATTAAAAACTGGTACTTTTTATGAAATAATTTATAATTTCCAACATAATAATACATAATTACAAGCAACACCACACAGTTCAATTTAGCAAGATAACTAAAAAAAAAAGAAAAAGACTACCAGTTAAAATTTACAGGATAAATTCTATACAGCAATGAGATAAATTCTTATTTTATTTTATGTCAATGCATAAAACCCACATCATTTAGTGTGCATTTGGTAATGCAATGTAGGGTGTTTTTGTAAAAAATATTTTTTTAAATTGAAAATACATTAAAATATTTTTAAAATTTTTAATACTAATATATCAAAATTATATAAAAAAATCAATTAAATATATTTTCAAACAAAAAACACAAATACTTTGAAAAGTAGAGTGAAACACTAAAACAAACATTCACTTAGACTCCGTTTGTTTGCAGGAAAGTAGTTTTTTTTTTGAAAATGAATTTTGAGGAAAGTGAATTTCAGGAAAGTGAATTCCGGGAAAGTATTTTCTGATATTTGGTAATGTAATGAAAAATAAACTGAAAAACACTTTCCAGTGTTTGGTTATGTTATGGAAAATAAACTGGAAAATAATTTATTAATGAATTTAATTTTTTTTTCAAATTTATATAATATAAAAAAAATATTAAATATAAATATTTAATCACTTACAATAAAAGAATAAAATCTTAAAAGTATAATGATGAATTTTTTTATTATATCCTATATTCATATATAGCTTATTTTATAAATATGTTTGTTTTCATATGAAGAAAGCCAAATTAGCTTACGGTATTAAGTAAGAGTTAGATATTTGGGTTTTTTTATATGAAGATTTTTTTAAAAGATAAATAAATATAAAAATATTTTGATGGGTTTTTTGGATAAAGATTGTTTTTTTTTTACGGGTATAGGCAATTATCTCTATAATATCCCTTTAATATTCTAATATGATTTTTTAATATGTATTTGATAGGTGATTATTAGTCCCTTTTTTTTTTTTAATAAGTATTGTGTAGAGGATAAAATATTACATTAGGTTAACAACTATTTTAATTTTAATTTTTTGTCACTGAGAACCAATTAAATTTAATTTAGAAACAAAAATGTCTTGTAATTAAAATAAAATAATTTATACAAGTCCTTATGTTTGGATGCTGGGCCACCCATCCCCCCTAAAAAAACAAAGAAATCATCAAAAGTGATAAACGTGCACATCTAATTCACTATTAAGCAAAAACAAAAGCAAAAAAGTGGACAAGACAAAAACCTTGTAAAAAAGAAAAGTTATATCCATCTGCTTGTTAGCAATATTCTGAAGAGCTAACACTT
>Ga0307515_10014849_pt1 | contig 14397 bp, 13 predicted proteins | sample 17_EM_MG_FD_194513 | JGI IMG/M metagenome (GOLD analysis project Ga0307515, IMG submission 194513) | Populus trichocarpa ectomycorrhiza microbial communities from riparian zone in the Pacific Northwest, United States - 17_EM | ecosystem: Host-associated > Plants > Roots > Unclassified | place...
TGGGAGCGAGTATGTCAGAGTTGTTAGAGTGAGCATGTCAGAGTTGTGGGAGTGAGCTTGTTGGAGTCATGAGAGTCAGAGTGTACACATGTCAGAGTAGTAAATAAATAAGTAACTCTTGAATATATAGTATTATCCATAAATTGCAGTATATACATGTGCTACAGTTGCATTACAGTAATAATTCAGTTATGCTATCGGTAAATTACAGGTGAATTATCATGCATTACCGAAAACAGCCCTGGGGTGTTTTTCATTATGTGGTGTTATCGGTGTTACGGGAGGTTATGGTAGGCCATATAGCCCGCGGTCGATTACATGTGACAGAATATGTTTTTCCTGACATTATGGTATCATCAGGTATTCTCATAGACATTCGAATCACCTTTGATAAAAGAAACGATGATGCGCTAAGGCATCTTCATGCAGTCCAGTAATTTCAGACAAACAGTAGAAATTTAAGTATTATCTGTTCAATCATGGAACTTGATTACAGTCATGAATTAGGATCGCTTCAAGTACAACTCTATCATCGACATAATGAAGCTAAGTATTACCTACCTAATTATGAAACGTAATTACAGTTATGATTAGGGTAATCTCGAATATAGAGACGGACATATACTATATAATGTCCAGGTACTCTCATATAAGGGGACTTAAGATACCATTATCTAATTTAACATAATTGATCAAGTAATAAGCGATGTTTAAATGAGGGCTTATGCTTGTTACCTTTGGATTACGTCCAAAAGGCATGAGTACAGCTAGTAATTGAAACTATCAATTGTTGCAAGTGACATTATGGGTCAAAACTCTAGGGGCATAATTCAATGATTCTTCGGGCGTGTTCTATGCTGTCCTATCAGACCCTCTTGCGGGTGATACTGTCATGGCGAAGGCAGTCAATCGTATGGAACATTTTTTGGGAAGATTTGAAGATATTCCTAGAAGTATTTTCATATTAACTTATATGTATCAATCGGAGTACTTTACGTCGACAGCCTGAAAACTGCGCGTAGAAGAAACATTGGAGTAAATGGGTTGTTCGAGAATTATTGAGTTTAGACAAAATCCATGCACGAGTATGGTACTCAAACGAACCTTTGGAGTAGATGGACGATTGATTATATGTACCTGCGATGATCTCAAAGGAGTAGATGATCATGAGTTTATATGTACCAATGGAACAGATGAATTGCGCTACAAGTTATTCGATCGCACTTGTGTGGTATTAGTACAAGTATAGAACTTCCAGTCTTTACTGTACTCAACAATAATAGAAATAACTTGCTGTATGTGTTTCGCAAAGACGGCAGAGGACGTTGGGTTACCACCCTAGAGGAGGGGGTAATGTTACGGGTCACAAAGTCTAAGAGATGGAAACAATTACAGAACGGTTATAGAATAGTTGATCTGTCCAGGATGAATTTTTGTTAGATTTCATTTTGTGTTGACAGACAATAAATTGTTAAGAGTGTCGATGGACAATAAGGCGTTTTACTTGTTATGTCGACGGACGATAAACGGTATACCAATGTATGAAGGAATTGAAAGGACAAAGAGATGCATAATTGAAATATGCAGGAATAGAAAAATATGTTCACTTCTTACGACGGAGCATCGTTGTGGTGATCAATCTTAGAGCAGGAGGTGATGATAGGGGTTCGCCCTTAACAGTGACGAGTGACACTTGGTATGAGGGTAAGTGCTTAAACCACACGAGTAATACCAAGTCAACGTTACATGGTGTACCCTTTAGCGGGGGTTTACACAAAGTTGCAAAGAGGGTTGCAGAAGGTGTTAAGCATCCTCTTGTCACTTCTAGATACTATGCGGGACATGCGTGGGTATATACGCACAGCAGTTGATAGTTAATATGTGACTAAATGGACTCCAGCGCACCTACCTGCTTTAGTTAGGAAGCGGGGCACATTCCGGCATTGTGGCCTAAGCATGACATAACTGAGGGATTTATAAGGTTGGCGAAAGCCCGGAGCTAACACTGCTTGATTGTTTTGAGCAGCATGGGTGGCAAAGCGTCCAATAGTCTACGTTGGCATAGTATCGGCTGCTCACCGATCAAATCTATGACCCGAGAATTAATAACTGGGAGAAGTAAATAATTGCAGGAAGGTAATGTTAGCAACGGTTCCGTTTTCGGACCGTTTCTATTATAGCGGTTCCATGAAAACCCGGACCTGGCCAGTTCGGTCCGGGTTTGTGCCAAACGGTTCCCTCAATTAAGTCCACGAATATTCATCCGATAACTTAGTGTTTGGTACATGAAATATGCAGCTGAAGACGGCGCATCTTTTGGCGGTCTCCGATTTTTGATATCTTCAAAACTCAGCAAGCTGCTTTGAAATTATTGTCATTTTTGGCGCAAAAACGAGGTTTTTCGGCTGCCGCTTGCTGAGATTTAAAGATATCGAAAATCGGAGACGGCCAAAAGATGCGCCGTGCAAAGCTACATATTTCACATACCAAACACTAAACTCTCTAATTAATATTTGTGGCCTTAAAGTGATGGTTCGCTTAAACAATCGTCGATTTTTGATGGGGTAAGGCCGTTGCCACGCAGACCTATAATACCCGCCGGGTCCAAAACTGGAACTGTTGCTAACACTACAATAAGGCATTATCAATATTGGGTTATTGATTGAGTGTTCCAACTACTGAAATCATACGATTGCAAGATGTCAAAGTTGAAGATATGGTCTGAATTTGAATCGCCAAAATGATATCATGCATGAACACGATAAGGATTTGTAGCCGCCTCTATTGAAAATATGGAAGTATCTACATTTCTCTTACTGATATTTGTAATTTCTTAAGTATTCTCCTTACGATAAGATGGTACTTTATGGATAAGAATAATGTGGTATGTTAATAACTTTTATTACTTTTCTTATCTTTTATGTTTAGGCTGTCTAGAAAGTTCCAGTTAGAACTTGTCTAGAACCTTCTTTTTGGTTGTGTTGGAAACAGGATTTCTCAGCGCTTATCTTAAAAGAACGCGCCTAGATTGTTCTGTTATATTCTTTATGGTTCTTATGTATTTATGCGCAGTTGCAGAGTGTTTCTCTTCCTGTTTTGGTTATTGATCTGCGACTGTGGTCACGGACGATCACCCATTGATTATTGTATATATAGATACTGTTTCTCCAGTTAGAGAACAGTTCTTTAGACTTGCTCAGACATCGATCGGAATGCTACAATATCTCCTCTCAAATCCTCTTCTCAGTATATGGTTGCCTTTCGAACACTGCTTGAAATCGTTATCCTTGCAATACTTCTTCTTCGTATACTGCTTCTGAGATTGTAATAGATCTCTTCTGACTTTCGCTGTTATAATCAAATAGCCTCTACCTGGCGTATTCTTTGAACGTAAGACGCACAAATATGTGGCTATCAGAAGGGATTCAAGAATAGTTACTTGAGGGAGAAAAACTATAAAGAGATCACATTGTTCCGGCAATGAGAAGAACAAGCTCCAGCAGCGGAAGAACATCAATACCTTCCAGCAGAAGAATATCCTTATTTATTACTGCATTTTTATGATACCTATATCTATACCTAGAATCTATTAGCTTTCTGCAGTGTCAGCCCCGCACCTCTATTATTATCCTACGAAGGACTATTGTCTTCGAGAATGATCACGTAGTTGTGGTATACCCTCTCGAGAAGATTATCTCCTACGCCAAAGATAACTAATATATCTTCCTGGCTATAGGCGTTTGGTGGATATCTTCAATAATAAGATTACAACAAGGATTGATCGTCCACATCAATAACTTACGAATATGATCGGAAATCCGTTCTCAACGAGGAGACATATCCTTGGCTCATGAAGCACCACCTCAAGCTCGGGAAAGGAGTCACTCTGTTGATACGAACATTCTCCGAAGAGAAGTGTTGGTAACTCCCCGAGATATTCAGGAGAATCCTAGATCATCCATGCTGCCAGACAATATTCATCCGGATAGAATATTCCAAGTGAATACCACCCAAAACGCTCGCGATCTAGAGGATATTGGGTCATAGCCAGAGTGACTACCCCAAATAGTCAAAAGTGCTGGACGATTCATTTGGAGGTCCCGAAAGGAAAGGACAGCATTCAATAAGCAGAAGAGGATTGACGCCTTGTCATGCACAAGGTCAGGCAAGGTTATAGCGAAACCTTTATCTAAGTAACAGTGGAATTAGCTACAGTCAATTGCTAAGGATACAATCTCTGCATACGTAGCAGATAGGAAATAGGATCTACAGCCGTATACCTAGTAAGTACTTGCGGCGCCAAGTCTAGTTACTGATGATAAGGTTTCCCCCGTAACATTGACGCTCCGTTGACGCTTATTATCAGGACATAGTAGCGATGTTGTTGGAACCATTTTCGCCTAGACAGGCGGCCGATAGTTTGACTATGGCTTAATGTCGCTGCACAGCACTTGCATTTTCCATGATGCAAGGCTAAAAGTCGTTGACACTCTGTCGATGCTCAATTTTAGGACATTGTAGCGATGTTGTCGCAGCCATTGTTGACTAGAAAGGCGGGCTATAGTTCGATTATGAGTGAATGTTGCAGTGAAACCATCTGGATTTTCATTGATGCAATGCCAAAAATAGTTGATACTCCGTTGATGCTCACCTTTGAGCTCACCTTAGAGATATACTAATACTCATTGGGTGCTCCTCAGTTGTACATAAAATCCATACAATCTTTTTTGGCAGCCGGTATACCATTTCAATGAACTATCATTTCAATCCAAAATCCTCGAGACATCGCAGTTTATGAGCCACCACCATACATGTCATTTGCATGATGAATGACATAGGTACATTGCATTTCAGCGCTTTTGACCGGCAATTTACCGCATAAAAATCCATGCTGTAGTTTTAGATATTTATGGCCTGACGTCCTCACCATTCCGTATCCAGCTGATTCTCCTCGCTTTCCATGATGTACCATGAGCAAAATTTCGATATTTCAACTATGTGTAGTGTTAGTGACAGGTCTGGGTAACCCGCCAGCGGTCCGGGTTCAGACCACTAAAACGGTTCGGTTCGGTTCCAAACCCATCCAAAAACCCGACCCGCTGCATCTTGGCGGGCCAAACCCGGACCGGAACCAGTCAGCCTGCTGGTGTTGCCAGGTCTGGCTAGTCCCGTCAGTAGGAATCTCTGGTTCCGGTTTTCAGGTTGTTCTATTTATGGTCTCATTCAGATATCCTATTGCTAATCGCAAAATATTGACGTTCATATATTGTTGTCCTTTTCTGATGCATTGGGCACCTTTATATCCAAAAACAAGTGAGAAACGCTCCCTGGCCCATCCTGAAAATGAGAGTCAACGGCGAGTCAATGATTTTTGTTCTTGCATCTTGGGTGATCTGAGTGGCAATTGGATGCAGACATTCATAAATGAGGTATAGGCTGCATTCATATGCAAAAGAGAAAGTGACACACTCCCTGCCCCATTCTGAAAATGAGCGTCAATGGAGCGTCAACGATTATTGGTCTTGAATCTTGGGTAATCTGATGGGCGACTGATCGCAGACATATATATAGCGGGAATTGGCTGGTTTTATAGGGAGCAAACAAGCGATGTTCCCGCGACAGCCTCCCGGACAACCTCAATTTAGTTCATTTTGAAAGCTGCGACTCCGCAATCCTGAGCGTTTTAGCCTATATCTCCGGTCACAGCTGTGTATATAGCCATTAACGGCAACATCGCGATTTGATTAACCATGATGCAAGGCCAAGAATTGTTGACGCTCCGTTGACGCTCATTATCATGATTGGGCAGGGAGAGTTTGGCTTTCTTTTTGGCCTATACAGGCGGCCAATACTTTCAATATGCATTGAAACGGCCAAATGTCTGATCAATTACCTGACTTACAAGACCAAAAATTGTTGACGCTCCTTTGACCCTCATTTTCTTGATCGGGCAGGGAGAGTTTGGCTTTCTTTTTGGCCTATAAGGGCGGCCAATACTTACAATATGCATTGAAACATCAAAATCTCTGATCAATTACCTGACTTACAAGACCAAAATTCTTTGACACTCCATTGACGCTTATTTTCATGATCGGGCAGGCAGAGTATGGCTTTCTCTTTGGCCTATGAAGGCAGCCAATACTTTCAATATGCATCAAAACGGCCAAGTCTCTGATCAATTACCTGACTTACAAGACCAAAAATTGTTGACGCACTGTTGACTCTCAGTTTCAGAATCAGGCAGAGAGCATATCGCTTTCTCTTTTGCCTATAGAGGTTGCCTGTACATGATTGATGAATGTCTATGACCAATCGCCATGCAGAGTAACAATGATGCGAAGCCAAACATTGTTGACCCTCCGTTGACGCTCATTTTGCCACGGGCGTATCCACAATAGGGAACCATTCACTTTGACACAGTATATCAATAATCGCTTTTTGCCAGCCGTTCTGTGTTTTTCATGTACGTTCTCCTTTATTACCACATTGTTCTTTAATGATGCATGTAAATATACCCTTTAAAATATACTTTAAAGTGTCCGCTAATTGTAGATAATGATAATACTCAAAAATCCTGATCCCTTCAGTCAACTCTCCTCTTCGCTGTCAGATTCGCTCAAAAGGCTGCTATCGTCTTCGAAATGGCTGTCAGCTGCATTTCCCCACAGCTGATAGTGTACTAACCTGTGGATGGACCATCATGAGTCAGTAAATCTGGAATAAAATCTTGATCGCCCATGTGATCCTTGGCATATAGATCAACATTGCAAAATCGAGCACTGGGAAGCGAAGTATGTATATTCACATATCCGGGTGGCACACCTCCTGTTTCGGAACTCTCATTGTCATCAGATGGCACAGGTGGCGATTCGGGCCAAGGTGGCACCCATTGTGGTGGAGCTGCACCCGTGCCTTTGCGCCTCCAGCGTGTCTGTGGATTTCTGCTGAACCATTTCAGCAAGGAAGGCAGCCGTCCATTTGATTTTCGCGAACCATTGCCGGGTGTCTTTCGATCACAGCCTCCACCTTGTTATGCCCTGGACACTCAACACCCTGCGTCTTCTCTTCCCGGAATTCAGCGCGAGGTTTCTTAATTAGTTGTTGCGTTTCCTCTATAGCGGTACACCGAAACCCTCCTTTGGCCATTTTGGCCATATTCAAGGCAAGACGCATGTCGGACTGTTCAAGCTGTACCCGACCTCCTTGTCTCCCCATAGTCGCTGACATGTTCAAAACCTACAAGAAATTAGTTGCTGCATCTGGAGTGATATTCGGGTATTACCTCAACCATATACGACTCCGTGGCCTCATTTAATGTCATTGAGGCCTGTTTCATCCATTCCCGGGGAAGTTTATCACGAAATTCATCTGCGAAAATCCCAGAACTGACAACATCGTGATGTTCAATTTCGCGGACTGTGCGGACAAATGCCTTCGTCGACCTTGGAGGTTTGCTGTTACAAGAAGTGATAAATTTGTCACGTAGCTCTCTACATACCCCAGCTGTGCGTTATATTGTTAGCTGACCGTCATCTACGCTAACATGGATTGACTCTCATCTGATCGCACGCTGCTTCTTATTCTTGTTGGTTCCGGTGTTACATACCGTTTTTAAATGTGCGTCTTGGGCCATATTTTCGGTGGCTACAATTGCAGCGTCGCAGTGGACTAACTGGTGTCTGCGTTGCTGCAGTGTCTCAACGGGTGGGGTATTGCTTAAAGCGCCTGTCGTTCGGCTCGATTCGGCTCCAAGCGCACCTGGTTGAAGTGTTTCTGGAGCCATGGCTTGCTGTTGTGGAAATGTGAGGAAGATGATTACGAAAAGAAGTGGGAAGTGCTGAAGATTATATCGTGAGCTACAAGTCAAAATGGAATGAGTGACAGTCAACTTGCACCTTCAATTCAAGCTGAGTCCTGCTGGGTATAGCTGCACTACGGATAGCTGCAGGGGATTCCAACTGTCGGGCGATTTGCAGTATGTCGGTCGGATGTTCTTTGTTCATTTACAGGGATACATCGAGATGAACCAAAGCTGATATCTCATGTTTGATAGATATAAAAAGGATATTCTTCGACGGAAACGACATCTGGTGATGTTTGTCTCAAGACATCGCCGGGATCTTACATGAATCACACCCTACCCATCACGTCATGATCTACTGTTAGCATGACTATTCCGAATGAAGTGACGGTCGAAACGCTGATTTTGCTTTGTTCCAATTGATCAAACCTACCAACCTTGACATAGAAGACGCAGCTTGCCTCCATGTGGTCCAGTTCTTGCAACGTTCAACATCTCGCCCCACAACAAGGTCAACAGAAGATACAATGGTTAATGCTCCGAAAAACAACCTTTCGCCACTTCCGGCGGGCAAATATGGCAAATCGACGAAGCATTCCACACGACGATGTCATCTGGCGAATAAAGGCGAGAGTGGCTTGGAGGCAGAGAGGGTTCGAGAGTTGGGAGCATTGCGCAGCTTGCGATCCAAAAAGAAGCTTGCGGCGGAGAAACGACGGGAAACGCACTTCTCAAGCAACAAAGAGAGAGAGAAGTGGAACCAGGATTATGTGGAGCGAGAGACCGCAGTGGAAAGAAAGCGAGGTCATGACGCAGAGACTGCTGTGATGCAGGAGTAGGAACATATGGGTATTGTTGAAACGGGACATTCGACAACCACAAGACCTGAAATAACATTCGAGGAGATGTTGAATGCTATTGGAGACAGTCTGAGCGATGTTGCAAGTTCCGAAGATGAGGAGGATGGGGAAGACGAAGATGACGATGCAGAACATACAGGGCATGGCAAACTGAGCGAGGATGACGCAGCTGGCTGGGTGATGGGCACAATCTCCAAAACGGTACAGCACCACATGGAGAGCATTCGGCAGAAGCAGATGAGGCTTGACGAAATGACACAACCAGGATGGGAGGACTCGGCCGAATCCTTCTGTGAGAGAGATATGAAGTCCGGGACGACTGAATCGAAGGTTCCGGCTGTTGGAAAGCCCCAAACAGACCCAACTGGAGCCCCACCATCACAGACAACATTTGGAGAGCTTATGCAGGCTCTTGATATCGTCCACGGAGAATCACCAATGCCGCAACTTGTGACGTCTCGACAGGGAAGTAGTCAAATGAGGCTGGGTTCGGAGAAACCTCAGGCAGACAAGCAATTACTACCGGAGATGCCTGCCGCGGTGCCTGATTTGTCACAGATAGAGATTGCGAAGCCAGTTCAACCGGTAAGCTTTTACCCCTGCATATAGCGTCCCTAGCTAATTACCATATAGATATCGGATTGGGACAAAGACATGGTGACGGCTCCAGTGCCACCGGAAGTGTAGATGGCCAAGTAGTTATTTTTGACGACATATTTCGCGTAAAAGCGATTTGTGAACCTGTTTTGTTACGTGTCAGGTGTTTCTGGATTTCAGTGACCAAATTCTGAGACAGGATTATGCGTCAGTGTGTGTGCAAGGGTTATACGGGCCATCCGAATGTTGTAGACTCCAAATCATGTTGCTTGACAAACAACGATCTTTATATGATGTTACCTGTTCCGGATAAATGATAAAGCAAAACCTAACATTGAAACAAAATTTACTGACAAAGTTTAAGTCAGTGATGTCATACGACTCATTGAAACAGCGGTCAAAGCATATCCGAAACCCGGACAAATGACAGCTGACAGGCTGCATCAATCCATGCAGCCAACTTCATAACTCTCGGCTCAGACCTCCTGCATATGGTCGAGGAATTGAAAATTGCTGAAGGTACGTCATGGAAATCGAGGAGAAGGAGCTGGATAAGGAATGGTGAGGACGTCGGGCTATCAATATCTGAAACTTGTACATCGAGTTTTATGCTGTAAATTGCCGGCCGAAAGCGTTGAAACGCGAGGGAGCTTAGTCATTTATCATGCGAATGACGTGTAGAGTGGTGGCTCAGAAACTGAGATGGGTTGAAGATCTTGGATTCAAGTAATAATACATAGAAACGGTATACTGGCTGCCAATAGAGACTGTATGCATTTTCTGTACAATTTGTGTGCACCCAATGACTGTTAGTATGTCTCTAAGATGAGCTCAAAGGTGAGCGTCAACGGAGCGTCAACGATTTATAGTCTTACCCATTCTGCAATCACCCGGCTGCATAGTTGCATCCATCCAAAGAAGAAGTATTGGCCGTCTTAATAGCTAAAATGGCAAGCAACATGCTCCTTGCCCCATAATAGAAATGAGCGTCAACAGAGCATCAACGATTTCTGGTCTTACATCCTGGATAATAACTGGGCTGGGCAACGGCATTTAGTCATAATCATAATATTGGTGGCCTTTCTTGGGAACAATGCTACAGACGATATCGCTACTACCTCCTAAAAATGAGCGTCACCGGAGCGTCATCAATTTTGGGCATCGCATCATTGAAAATCCAGGGGATTTCGCTGCAACATTGACTCATAATCGAACTATCGCCCACCTTTCTAGGGAAAATATGGTGGTGACAACATCGGTACAATGTCCTAAACATGAGTGTCAACAGAGTGTCAATGACTTTTGGCCTTGCATCATGGAGAATACAAGGATTGTGCGGCGACATTGCGCGATAGTCGAACTCCCTGCCGCCTTTCTTTACGAAAATGGCTGCGATAACATTGCTAGTATGTCCTAAAAATGGGCGTCAACAGAGCGTCAACGATTTTAGGCCTTGCATCTTCGAAAATCCAAGGGCTATGCGACTCTATTGATCCATAACTGAACTATCAGCCGCCTTTCCAAGCAAAAATGCTTACCACAAGATCGAAACAATGTCCCAAAATGAGCTTCAACTGAGCGTCAACGATTTTAGGCCTAGCGTCCTCGAAAATCAAAGGGCTATACGACTACGTTGATCCATAACCGGACTATCAGCCGCCTTTCTAGGCAAAAATGCTTACCACAAGATCGAAACCATGTCCCAAAATGAGCGTCGACAGAGAGTCGACGATTTTAGGCGTTGCATCTTCGACAATCAAAGGGCTATGCAACTACATTGATCCATAACCGAACTATCAGCCGCCTTTCTTGGCAATAATGCTTCCAACAGGATCGAGACCATGTCCCAAAATGAGCGTCAACAGAGCGTCAACGATTTTTGATCTTGCATCTTGAATAATCCAACGGCAATGGAACTCAGATAACCCATAATGAACCTATCGGCAGCCTTTATTGGTAACAATGCTAGTGATGATATCGCGTCCGGCTCCAACAATTGAGTGCCCACACCGCGTCAACAGTTTTGGTGGAGGTTCAGAATGCTACACAGCGATGAACTGCATTGTGGTGTTCCTAAATCAAGTTTTACGTGGTCAGTCTTTCCAATCAGTCCTTGTATACTACTTCACAAATATGCATGCAATGTCTTACAGATCTGATTGTTTTGCTTGTAGTTGTAGAGTCAATATTTAAGAACCCGCAGTCTGCATCACTGTATCGTTACTTTCGGCAGTCTCTCAAGTCGGATTACCCCGATTTCGAATTCCTACAGCCATGTCAGACTGAAAATCTTTGAACACCTCATTACTCGAGGTTACGATCTCTTCCAAAAATGAACCTGTCTTTATTCGTGATTTGAGCAACCTTACATTCCAAATTTTCTTCAACGCTTGGTGGGCTTCAATGAATAAAGGCTCGAAGCAGCCTATTGCTTGGAACAATTCTAGACATGCGCCGTCTTGGCGATTCTATTTACACTGTGGAATTGAAGAGACCGGCAGCCCTGGCATCATATGTATTGTGTGTCATCAAGTTCTTCGCCATCCATCAGAACACGGGACCAGCTCAATGGGGAAACACCTGCTGGCAAAAGCTCACATCGCAAAATTATACGAATTGACACAATCAGAGGTTACCGAATTGACTACTTCGACGGTCGATGAAACAGCTTTAGCCATCCTGAAAAGGAAAGGAAGTCGAGGAATCACAATAGTAAGTTCGCAGCGGAAAATCTCATTTGACATCCAGTTTGATCCATACTGACCGCAATGACAGACAAAATGTTCCAAACTGGCAGATAAGGACTTTGAAACTTCCGAATTTCGCCAAGACACGTGGAATCAATCCCTCATGTTAGGATTTGTTTTGGCTCACATTCCATGGAATGCAATATCCAATCTCGAGCTACAGTGGTCATATAAGGCGTTATGTGATGATCTAGTGCTGCCGTCAGCTACAACCCTGAGCAACATTTGCTGGAGGGAATATGCACTGACTGTGGATGCAATTAAGAAGCAGTTGCCGTCACGAAATAAAGTTAGTTTGGTATTGGATGCATGGACATCAACGAACAAACTAGCCATAACATCGGTCATTGGTTACTATATGGATCAAAATTGGGCATTGCGTGAAGTTCAACTCGCTTTCGATGAGGTTGATCACCTGTTCTATTCCTGTTTCGAAAGCTAATTAATGATGATATGTCAAGGGCCAAAATACTGGAGCGAGGCTAGCTGTACATTTGAAGGACGTGCTGGATCGTTTTGAGTTTACCCACGGCCGTGTGTTTGATATTACGATTGACCATGGTTCCTCAAACTACTCGATGACACGTGAGCTGGATTCAACACTTGAGGCGTCTGGTATTGAGTGGCCTGCTTTGCGGAACCACATACCGTCCATGGCGCACGTCATACAGCTGGCTTTAGGCACATTCATGAGTAGTCTCGGTTCAAAAGGCCGCACCAAGTCTTGGGAAGCCCATGAGCGCGATCAGCAATTTCGAGAGAACGAAATCTTAGACATCGGGACGAGTCAAAGACTTCGAAAAGAGGGCAATGCTAGAATCAATAAGGTGTCGGCCATGAAACCAGCTTTAGCAAAGATAATTGAGAAAGTACGTCTTTCATGATATTTTGAAAGTCCTGAAACTGATCTTCATATAGCACAGAATGCTTGATGTATTGATTACGCTGACACCTGGTTACCGAAACGAGCTTATTGACTGTCAAAAAGCCAAAGTCCGCATTGCAGTACTTCCGATTATGGATGGGAAGACACGTTGAAACTCAACACTGGAGGTACTTGAGCAGGCCTACCTATTAAGGGAATTCACACGTGAGTGGCTTCAAAATCCATAATACACTGAATACCGGCCATTGTTCACAACACACGGTGAATGGACGATTGTGAAGCATGTCATGGAAGTATTGAGGCCATTCCGATATTGGACCCTGTGGATGTCGAAGAGGCATACAGTCACATTGCATCACATTATCACAGTGTACAATGACATGTTCGATCACATGGATGGCATGATGCGGGCTTTGGCTAAGAAGAAAACACAATGGAAAGAAGATTTGTTCTTTGCTGTGAAGTTAGCTCGACAGAAACTGTCCAAATACTACGCTGAAGTTACTCCAACAACCGGCATGCTACTGATTTCTGCACATATCCTCGATCGTTTCTGGAAGTTGCGATCGTTCAGAAAGTGGGACAAGGGACTGGATATCAATCCTGAGGACGAGACATCCTATACTACACAAAACCAGCAGGCCGTTTTGAATTATGTGGAGAATGAATACTGCGCCAAACATTGATGTGTGCCGGTCAATAAACTCGAAAGCTTAGCGAGCACCAATTCCATTCCCTCCACAACGGCTTCTGGATACGGTCAATCATCCTTTGATCCATATGATTTTTCCAGCGATGATGAAGAATACGTAATGCCTAACAATGTCGCTGAGATGACACCCGGGCGAAGTGACCGCGCTGCGCATTTATTTACCGCCGCCAGGCTCTATTTGAATTCGCCTCCTGAAGCACCAACGAACAAGGGGCAAATTGATCCAAATCTCCATGACTACCACTCCGACGCAAGGGAGATTGGCAGTACATAATGGATACTGGACATCACCGATTGGGGGCGCCAACAGAATGAAATGCACTCAAAGTACGCCGATCTCCCAATGTGGCACGCGACATATTCTCTATCATACCACATGGTGTCGGAGTCGAGGCCAGTTCTTCCCTTCGCTGAGATGTTATCGGCTGGCGGCAGTCAAAAACCACAGGTGACACCCTTCGTGAAAAGGTTGTAGTAAGACAGTTTGCTCGAGCCAATCACGGGACACTAGCATGCGCTGACCCAGAATTGCACACCATGACCACAGAAAACGACTCGGAAATCAAGAAAGAGGTGGAGGAAAGGAAACCGCACAGAATGGCCAAGGTTCACAACTTGTTGGAGATGTGGCAGGGCAGCCAAAACCTACATGCTACACAGAAGGAATCTCGTGCTCAAAACAAGCAGATGACTGCCGTGGGATACATTTCGGACACCGAAGAGATCGTCAAAGCATCCTGGTCACTCTTTCAACATGATGGTGCGGCTGCATTCAAATTGTCAGAAAGATCTCC
>Ga0307515_10014850_pt1 | contig 14397 bp, 9 predicted proteins | sample 17_EM_MG_FD_194513 | JGI IMG/M metagenome (GOLD analysis project Ga0307515, IMG submission 194513) | Populus trichocarpa ectomycorrhiza microbial communities from riparian zone in the Pacific Northwest, United States - 17_EM | ecosystem: Host-associated > Plants > Roots > Unclassified | place...
CCTTAATCAGTCTGGCAATGGAGGAGGAGGAACCATTAATAGTGTTATATACACTATTATTATTCCTCAAATAACTTTGACATGCATGTGCAGAAAATGAGAAGAAAGTAGCGCATCTTTGGAGACTTTTCAAAAAAAATAAAATCATAGCTATACCCTGTGATCTTCCCTTAATCAGTCTGGCAATGGAGGAGGAGGAACCATTAATAGTGTTATATACACTATTATTATTCCTCAAATAACTTTGACATGCATGTGCAGAAAATGAGAAGAAAGTAGCGCATCTTTGGAGACTGGAAGGAGCGAAGGAGAGACTCCGATTGGTGAAGGCTGATCTAATGGAAGAGGGTAGCTTCGATGATGCAATCATGGAATGCCGTGGTGTCTTCCACACTGCTTCCCCTGTTCTCAAACCATCATCTGATCCAAAGGCAAGCACGCTCGAATAACGTTGGCTATATCTCCTTAAGTACTTAATAATCTCTATACGTGGCTTAATTTAGTTCATATATATTGCTACTCTCCCTTTTGTTCTAAAACATGGTGGCACATATAAAATGGATATCTCCAAGTCATCCACAAAATAATCACTCATTTGATAATTCACTGCAGGCAGAAATTTTGGAACCGGCTATCGAGGGCACGTTGAATGTACTCCGTTCCTGCAAGAGGAACCCGTCTCTAAAACGTGTGATTCTCACCTCATCCTCTTCGACCTTGCGAGTAAGAGATGATTTCGACTCCAACATACCTCTCGACGAGTCATCTTGGAGCTCTGTGGAACTCTGTGAGAGACTGCAGGTAATCTTTTTATGAATCATGACAGTTTCTTAAGAACTTGTTGCACTACAAATGAAATCTAATAAAGGGAAAAAAAGAAATAAACGATAGGGAACTTGGCTATGTTCGAACATGTCATTAAATTAATTTTGATATCTTAACTCATCTTCTTATACATGCACATGGTAAACTAATCCTACTCCATGAAAGATATGGTATGCTCTGTCAAAAACACTTGCTGAGAAGGCAGCGTGGGAATTCTGCAATGGCAATGGCATTGATTTGATTACTGTTCTACCATCGTTCGTGATTGGACCTAGTTTGTCCCCTGATTTATGTTCCACTGCAACTGATGTTCTTGGCTTACTTACAGGTACTTTATTTTCCTATTTATAATTTCAATATTTATCCATGTTAATGGGGTGTGTGTGTGTATGGCTCATCGATCACACTGATATAATTCTCCTTCCATGATTACCACGTTAATCTTCTAGCTTGGTTTCCAAACATTGATATCTAACAGGAGAATCGGAGAAATTTCATTGGCATGGAAGAATGGGTTATGTCCACATTGATGACGTGGCACTGAGCCACATCCTCGTTTACGAGGATGGAACTGCGGGGGGGCGATTCCTTTGTAGCTCGATCGTGCTGGACAACGATGAATTAGCGTCCTTTCTATCACAACGTTATCCTTCACTGCCTATCCCAAAGAGGTTAGCACTCTAATTAAGTATTGTTTATGTCTTAATTAATACATACAGCACATATATGCTATAGGATTATTCATTAATTACAAAAGGTTATAATTGCTAATGCCTAATGCTCATGTGGGTGTTCTTTTTATTGACAAATCGACTAGTTCACTAAGATATATATTAATTAAATGCTGTGGACTCACCATGGAATATAATTAATTAATTTTAAATCATCGAGTGGGGATTCTCAGGTTTGAGCAACTAAAGAGACCGTACTACGAATTCAACACCTCAAGGTTGGAGAGATTAGGGTTCAAGTTCAAGCCAATCCAAGAAATGTTCGATGATTGCATTGCTTCGCTTGTGGAACAAGGCCATCTCTCTTCGTTCAGCCTGGCTATAAATTAATTATTAATTAAGACGTGCTCATGAGTTCGACCACAGAGAACTGCTGGCCAGCTAAAATAATATGTACTGAACTTGCATTTTAATTATGCTAATTAATAATTAAGAAGAGCAGTTGAAATAATGGATGGTGAGATATTGTCTATCCAATAATTATTCAATGCAATACTCGTGTCTTTTGATAACACTGGGAGAGAGAATTCGGAATTATTAAGAATTGCATAAAAAAATTATTTAAAATTATTTTTTATATATTTTTAATTTTTTTATGTACTTATTATATTTTTTTATGTATTTATATCAAAAATTATTTTTAAAAAATAAAAAAAATTAATATTATTTTAATATATTTTTAAAACAAAAACACTTTAAAAATAATTTGTTGCCATACTTTTAAACACTTCGTTCTCTGTAAAGCAAAACTATCATGTTTAAATTATCAATTATTAACTATAAATACCATTTTATACCAAGATAATTTTAAAAATACTTCATTGATTGCAAAATTAATTTAAAATTTCTTAAAGATATAGTTAATCTTGAAGATATGATTGATCTTCAAGATAGTATTTATCAAAATAATACTTATCTTGCAGATACATTTAAATTTAAATATTGTGTTATCATAAATCTCTAGAAGTTAGGCAAGACAGTAATCATGCTAAAAAAGTCAGATAATGTTGCTGATCTTTTTCTTAATTGTAGGCCTTCCTGCTGTATATATTCTTGATAAATAATATCTTTGATTCTACAAAATCAACTACTTTGATTCTATGATCAACTGCTTTGAATCTATGATATTTACAAACCTGTTTCTCGTGGAAAATAAAAGGAGACACCTAACCTTTATTTTATTTTTTTTGGAAGCCGGATGTGGTGGAAGAATGTGAGAGATCGCACGATATGAAAGTAACTCTTTAGTTGAAATTAATTAGGTTTTAGTTTCAGCATTTATGGCAATCCAGTTTGTAGCATGAAGATTTAGAGATTTAAGATAATTATTAAATATTATAATATCTTGATTTTAAAATTAAAAAAAAAGAGAGTAAAAAGTAAAAATACTTACATCATGTGGCATCCAAAAAGATGGTTGTGGATGTACCGGGTTAGATGCAGAGTGCATGTATAAAAAACTCGACTCAACCCAACTCGGCTCGACCCATTGCCATCCATGTTCAGGAGATTTTGTTGCTACTCCTTGATGAGATTTTTTTGTGCATGTCCGACCCAAAACAAAAAAACGACGTCTGTTGCCACGCCTGCTGTTTTCTTGCAAGAAGGAGAAGCATTTTTGAGACACTGAGACACACAACGAAGGAAACCCGCCTTTGCCCTTCTCTCCATTTATAACGGCATATATAGACAGCAATCGCCTCGGTGTCCCTCTCTTTCTCTGTCTCTTTAATTTCCGATTGTTCTTTCAAGAACACAGCCAAACATATACAGAGTAACAAGAAAAAATATTGTTGTAGTGGTACTGAAGTTTCTTGTTTGAAGGATGGGTGACTTTGATGACACCCAAAATACATGAAACATATGCATATTAGCGCATGTTGATCATGGCAAGACAACTCTGGCTGATCATTTAATTGCTGCTACAAGCGGCGGTTTGCTTCACCCGAAATTAGCTGGAAAACTTAGGTTTATGGATTATCTAGATGGGGAACAAAGGCGTGCAATAACAATGAAGAGCTCGTCGATACCTCTTCGTTATAAAGATTATCCGATAAACCTCATAGAGATCCCCCTGGTCATATGGATTTTTGTAGTGAGGTTTCAACTGCTGCGAGGTTGAGTGGTGGGGCATTGGTTTTGGTTGATGCTGTTGAAGGGGTGCATATACAGACGCATGCTGTTTTGCGACAAGCTTGGATTGAGAAGCTTACACCTTGTTTAGTGCTTAATAAAATTGATAGGTTGATTTGTGAATTGAAATTGAGTCCTATGGAAGCTTATAATCGCTTGTTGAAGATTGTTCATGAGGTGAATGGCATAATGAGTGCGTATAAGTCAGAGAAGTATTTGTCCGGTGTGGATATATTCTATACTTGCTGGACCAGCCGGTGAGAGAGGAGATGAGAATCTTGAGTTTATAGAGGAGGATGACGAGGACCTTTTCAATCTCAGAAAGGGAATGTGGCGTTTGTTTGTGCACTGGATGGGTGGGGATTTGGTATTCGTGAGTTTTCTGAGTTTTATGCGTCTAAGCTTGGAGCGAGTTCAGATGCATTGCAGAAGGCACCTCTTGTGTCCTATGAGGAGGCCATTGAGGGAGAAGCATCCAATATGTTAGATAGCATAAAATCATCTAGCAGAAGCTCAGATTATGTTGAGAAGATGACTCCGAATGGAAGATGTGTTGTTCGTGTAGAAGTCCTGAAACTTCCACCTGCACTAACTAAAGTGCTTGATGAAAGCACTGATATACTTGGAGATATTATTGGAGGTAAGCAGGGGCAGACAAATAGCAACATGGAAGCCGAGACTTCAGGCATTGTGCAAGATGAGAATCCAATTGAAGCTCTCAAAAAACGTATTATGGATGTTCGGGAGAGTGACATGTCTTAGAGTGGTAATGAAAAGGATGGAGCTGAATACAAACTCAAGTGGCAAAAGTTTCTTAAGCGGATCTGGGCGCTTGGACCAAGACAGATTGGCCCCAACATCCTCTTCACTCCGGATTCCAAAAGCTCAAGTAATGATTCCTATGTTTTTATACGGGGTTCCCCTCTTGTATCCAAAACAGTGTAGTGTCTGGATTTCAACTAGCAACAGCAGCTGGCCTCATATGTGATGAACCCATGTGGGGATTGGCTTTTGTTATTGAGGTTTGCATATGTCCTTTGGCTGAACAGTCTGAGTCTAACCAACAATCTGAGCAGTACGCGATCTTTGCCAGACAAGTGATGACAGCTGTTAAAGATGCATGTAGAGCAGCCGTACTTCAGAAGAAACCTTGGCTTGTTGAAGCGGCGTACTTTTGTGAGTTGACCACACCAACTGAATATTTGGGTTCTATGTATGCTGTGCTTAATCGGAAACGAGCCCGAGTCTCAAAGGAGGAAATGCAGGATGGATCCCCACTTTTCACAGTTCATGCATACATCCCAGTTTCTGAAAGCTTTGGTTTTGATGAAGATCTTAGGAGATCGACCGCGGGTGCTGCAAGTGCTCTTCTTGTACTATTTCATTGGGAAGCACTTTCTGAGGATCCCTTCTTTGTACCAAAAACAGGAGGAGATTGAAGAGTTTGGAGATGGTTCTAGTGTTCTTCCCAACACAGTAAGAAAGCTCATTGATGCTGCAAGGCGGCGGAAGGGCCTTCCTGTGGAAGAAAAAGTTGTCCAGCATGCAACTGAACAGTGGACACTGGCTCCTAAAGTGTAGAATTTGTCACCCAAATTCTGTTATTAGCTTGAAACGAATGGACATACTTCATTCTTTCTTGTGCACTCTTTCCATTACTAAACCTTTTTTTTTCGATATAAAAATGTCAATTCTTTGATGTTCACATGATTATAGTCTAAGCTCAGCTTTTATTGTTGCTTGAACTTTACTTTTCTTCCTGGAATTACATTTTTTTCCCTTTAGGTCTGGTCTAAGTATACCGCGGTTGGAAAACGAGGGCGATTTCCTGAAATTCGAGTTGAAATTCGAGTTGAAGTCCTGTATTAGATTTATTAGTGATGCACAGAAACCTACCTTTGTAGTTGCATGATAGTGATCGAAATCGGTGATTTGGCAATATTTTGTTGGGCCGGCATATTTTCTGTGAAATGCAAACTGTGCTTTGCTAACAACGTAACTTCTTTTATGCTTCTCTGGTCTGTGATGAAGTTGGCGATCCATTTTGTTTTTTGTGTCCTTTTGTTGTTTGTGTTGATGATTAGTGTCAAGTTTTCATCAGCTATCTTAAGTGAATTATGCCATGTAAACTTATACTGCTCCGCTTCACAGGATTTGCATGGCAGCTGCTTGCACCTTTGTACTGTTTAGATAAAAACTACCCATAGTTGCTAGATTGAGCAGGATTTGAAACTTGATGTGTAGTCGCATTAGAAGCACCTTCTCTATTAATCATTGAAATCTTGTGTGTTGCCGGTAGAATGATACGAAAAACCTCGTATCTTTTCGCGCACATGAAGCCTTCATCATATTGGAATGAGTTAACATATTTGCTCAATGTTGGGTCCGAAACTGGCTTAACTCCATTCAACTTTTGTGCACCTGACACAAACCAAGCATTCCATCTTATCGTATCACTTCATTTGTTAGTGAATCGAAATGTTTGGGTCATCATGATGTTGAGGGGCACCATCTTTGATTTTCCTGTCCCTACAAAATTCATTTGGTGGCTTGAGGACCTTGAATGGGAAAATCTGTGAAGTACTTTTCTTCGGCTTTCTGAAAAAAGTCGTATCATAAAGGACAAGGCCAAAGCTCTCCCGCCTATACCAGATATTGACCGATCCATTATTTTCAGCGACTCAACCTCATTTTTCAAAAACACTACACAACCTATTAATAGGTAATGGATATATAGGACTCGCTTGGCCCTGTTATGCTCATAAATTAAGCAGTTTTTGGTCAACTTTTAAAACAAGTCTTTGGAAACTTCTCTGCCAATAGTATATTCCAAAACTAAAGAGTGCAAATTGCTGTCTTGCAGGTTCTTTTTCCCAATAAAGAGGGGATCCCTTTCGCTGCTATAATGCATTCATACAACAAGCCGCTTGCCATTTGCTTCCGACACAGAATTAATATGCCAGTCCAACGGTAAGAGAAACACAACTACCAGTCCAAAGGCTCCACTGCTTCTTCTTTTTTCCCTTTTATTCAGTGTATGTATTGAGCAAGTCTTCGCATGCCTCTAGCTCTCAGATTCAGCTTCTTTTCTCTCTATCATTTTGATGAAATTGCTAACTATTATCTTGCCTTCAGATGTTATGATGCTTTCTGGATGGAACTGCACCCCCTGCAAAAATTTCAATCACCTTATCAAGATATATCTGATCACATGTAAGAGCGATGTAATTAACTTATCAGTCACCAATTCCAGGGACAAACACATTCTTGAAATATTCCATCACATGCATGTACATAAATACATGACACATACATATTCTTGAATGTCAGCATGTTCTGAATGTGGTTGAGTATGCATGGATTTTGATATTTATATAAAACTGGAAGGGACACCTCTATATTTCACCATATTTTGTTTTTAACAACCATGATAGACACCCTGGTACATAGGACCCCAGCAACAGCGATTTCAGTATACTCATGACATAATAGGCAATGCACTAATCAAAGAATACAAAATTACATATAAGCAAGTAGAGCAAGTTGGGGAAGAAACATCAGCAATGTGTTGAAAAATGATCAGGGAATGCTGAGCACATGAATGTTTCTGGACATTGCAGAAACTAACATGAGCTAATTGATAATGATCTATCAACTAGGGAACATACCCACTTAGCCCCAAAAGTATCTAAGATCAACATCATGTTATTCTCATGCAAAAACTTTCATTACTTGCCCGTTGCAATTTCAGCTGAAGCCATTGGGTCAGTGAGGGAAGGTTATTGGATAATGACCTGGATCAAACTACTCTTATTACTGCATGCAGCATTAAAGTGAAAACATCAAAAGGATGTCCTGGAAGAATGTAACTTGAAATTTGAAGCGCTTGGATGCACAAGGGATTTTGTGCTATGTACATCATGTAGAAGGACAACTGCCATCGTGATTTCTTTTTCCTTTTTTATCATCTGTTGAGCTGAATCTTTAAATAACTCAATCTCTCTGTTTATTTAGTTGAGTGGTTTCCAAAAGTTGTGATAATAACTTTATGACCTCTAATTTTCCTTGATGAATAGACAGAGAGATAAAGGACAACTTAGGTGGACTTGGGGTTAAAACTTCCATAACCTGCATTCAAGCATTAGACTGTGTTTCATTCATTTATCAATGCATGCTTCTGGGGCTATGAAACACATAGTGTGGTAAAAGAGATGAGACATAAAAGGTATATAGCTCTTTATTTGTTTTCATTTCTTACTCTGCAAGGATTCTACTAAAAGAATAACTAAACTATGTGTCTGCATTCTACAGATATGATCTGGGAACCAGAAAACTATTGCCTATAAGTCTTAGAAGAGAAGACACATGTCCCAGATAACAATGTGCTACCTTAATGAGCATTTCATAATGACTGAAACACTCTGGCTTTCTGCTCAATAACAATACTATGAGTGATTATAATCATATAGCTTGATAGACTAAAGATTAACACAAGTCATTTCTAAAATGACAGTAAACCAGTAATTTCCAAGTAACTTGAAAGACATATCCAATGCTCCATTTTTCTTTGCCCAGTCAATCATACGCCTTCATGTGGGTTGTTGTAACCCAATTTTGACGTCGTGTATCGACATGGGTAATATGAAGGAATTACTTAACCATAATTTTTTTTCTCTCCAATTTCCTGAGAAAATTTGAGAGTTTAAAGGAAAAGTACATTATCATGTTAAAGGAAGAGCTCTTGCTGCGAAGAAAGTCCATTATTTCATGTTAGAGAACAATTTTTTGCCCTTATCGGTACTAAGCTTTTCCATAAAGAAAGAAGCGGGAGAGGAAAAATGTTATTAGAATTATTGATTCTACGTATTCCATTTTTATGCAGATGAAGCCACAAGTCTATATGCAAGACTTTCAAGTGCAGAAGACAGATTGCAGAAAAAATTATTGCTGCTCTCAAATCAAAACAAGCAAATATGGATGCCTCATCTAGTAGCTCAGGCCTGTCAGGTAATTGTATGAAAGGGCAATTTCCTAACAAGTGGATAACAATTGGATATCTTACCTGAAGATGCTTGTATTTTCTATGGCGAGCAGCCATTATGAGACCATCCTCAGTCCATGCTGTGACCTCTAATTCTTCACTAGGGAAACTTTCTTTTTCAATCACAAGGCTATGGTATCTTCCAGCAGTGAAAGGACTGCAAAAGGTTAAAGATATTGAGACAAACCATTATCAGATATGGACAAGATTAAGATGAAATTTAATAGAAACAAACTTAAGGCAAATCATGGGAAGTAAATTATTAGAATTTTAATGCTTTACTAATTTGTTCTCCCTTGGAATTTGTGTATAGTGAAAAAGCTATTAAGAGGAAATTCTGGTAGAACATGGCAATTTAGCAATATTTTCAACAAAAATAGAGGAAAGCTGATGGAAAATAATAATTCGATAAATTTATAAGAAAACACAGCGTATCTTAATGATAAAAATGACCATTGACATGCAAAGACCAAGGAAAATTCAGAAAACGAACCTGTCTAAAAGGAACGGTCAGGTTTAAGAGAATCATTTCTGACAACAAAGATAACCCTCTAGCAATCTCATAGTTGATCAACTGTACAAAATAAAAAGCACCACTTGTTTGTTGCCATAAGAGCAGGACTCTACTCAACCAACTTCTTAACAAGGAATGTGTATCTTTGACCTTGTATATATACCATTACCTTCCCTCTAAATGACTAGCCCAACGACGTTGAAAACTTGTTCAACATGTTTTGCTCCTCCAATTACCACTAAAATGCTAATATACACCAGCAAGTTGAGGTAAGGAAAAGACAAAGCTTGACCAACTGCTGAAAAATTCCCCTCGCTACAGCCTTGCTATTTTATTTGAAAATAAGAGTTACATCTGTCTAGTATTTGCCAACTTGCGTCTAGGTAAAATCAGATTATATCATATGCAAAAGTAAATCTACACTAGATTTTAGTTGTGGTAACTCGTGAGGACAAACCCACATCACGTGATCATGGCCTTCACCTATTTTCTGTGATGGCACTTTCCAGTGACTTCAATCATTTTATCGCTGTTCAAGTGTGAGTAATGTCTAATGGTCATTAGCAAAATATTGTATCCATGGTTATGTCTTGAAGCTCAAAGAAAGCCAGCCATTTTTTGTCATTTTTTAGAACACTTTTTTTTAAAAAAAAAAGTTTCATGTGTGTATTTCATAGACCCTGGGAACCTAACAAACATGTGATTACAATCTTTAACCATTATAATTTGCAAATTTTTCATATACTTTGGAATTATGTATCAGTTGTCAATTTATAGTTTACATAATAAGACTGTAATTCACATTAAGTTAAGTAATTCTTTCAAACTTATATTAGGAATTTAATAATTGCATGTAACTAGCCAGAGAAGGCCAGCAACAGCAGAGAGGGGGGGGGGGTGTAATATAAATAATGACATGTCAATTGATCAAACATTACTTACTTTGACAACCCAGAAAACAAGCCATCTTCTCCCTTCTCATCATAATACACAGGAGAACCTTTCCCATGCACGACACCATAAGGTGAGCGCACAACTTTTCCTGAAACAAAACAGTGTACTATCTAATATGTAAAGAAAACACAATCAGACAACTGCTGCTTGTGTTAAAAATAAAATACCTTAATCATTGTTCAAGTTCCTTGATGATTCTCGGAAAAGCAAATATCAGACAACCAGATAAACAGATGAAACATACAGATGTCAATAAAGATTTAAAATGTCACCTCCAAAAGCCTCTCCAATGCACTGCAACCCCATGCACACACCAAACAAAGGGACGGTAGGTCCAAGCTCTAAAACTGTCTGCAATGATATTCCAGAATCTTGGGGCGTTCCTATAAAAGGAAATGCCAAGCATAAATATAGTTTTCATCTTTTTTTGTTCTGGTCTCACCTCACTTTGATTCTGCATAGTAAAGATAACGCACTTAGCAAAAACTAACCTGGGCCTGGGGATATGAGCACGCCTCTTGGCTTTTTCCTATTAAAATAAGAGAAAAGGTAACATGTGCAATTAGCGAGCACAACAAACAACTCATGTATGATCCAGTCTTGTACATAGGATTTAACACCTAGAACTCTATTATACTACATGCATGGATTAACAAATCCCAGGTAACTGCATAGCATATAAATTCTCACCTTTTCAAATCCTCCACAGTTAACTCGTCATTCCGATACACCTCAAAGTGGCAGCCCAACTCTCCCATGTACTTCAGAAACACAAGGTAACAGAGTTATAGGTTTTGATTTATATGTCAAAACTACAAATTGGAGATATGTATAGATACATACATGCACACACACGGGTATGTTTGTATATGTGTATGTATATGCTTATGTGTATAGAGGGGGGGGGGGGGAGCAGTTTACAAAAATAAATCACGCAAAAGAATATACACCAAAACTTTTGCACAGGTAAAGGCTTTACAAAGTTTCTAATTTTTTTTCACAACTATAATTTCGATTGAAACTTATTATAGCCTTTCTTTGGCATATCACAGAAATTACTATCTTTCTTTTTATCCTAAGGCGACACTAGCTAAGTCCTCGAAGTACAGGATTTAATCACTGGTATCATTCTCAGTTGTTGACAATAGTTAGGTCATTTGAAGAAAATGTTCAAATTAAAGAGTTTATTTCCATCAGTTGCAATGTCTTGAACCTTTTTCTTGCATCATTTAAAGAAAAGTTCACTGCTGCAGTCATACCAGTTAAACAAACAAGGAATGCGTTGCAACACTCACATGTGTAGTTTTGGTTTCTGTAAATGATGAACCATATCACACTCACACACAATTACTTTCCATTTACATTAAGCACTTTCTCAGCAACCAAACAGGCGGTAGAATTCAAGATCTCACCCCATCACAAAATCTCTAAAACAGAACCTAGAAAAAAAGATTAACACCAAACAAAGAAGAAAAGTCGAGATTCTCAAATACCATGTGATTAAACTAAGATGAGAAAGCACTAACCTGACACAGATTATAAGTGAAACTGTCATAATTGTCAATGACAATTATGGGATTCTTGATTCCCTTGTCACTAGAAACAGCAGCCCTGGAATTCGTTTCTGCAGCTGCCATCGAACATTTTACTACAAGCCCTTTTTGGCTCTTTGCCCTAAAACTCACACCTGTAACATTAAAAAAAAACATTTTAAAAAAACCTGCATGTAAATTTTATGCACAGAGAGATTAATAAAAACAAGAAACGGAGACACAGAATTTAAAATGTTACTTGAAGGTGTAGAGAAGAGATTTGAAGAAAAGGCTAGCTGGGTTTTGAGAGCAAGAGAGGGCTTTGATTGATTGAAAGCTGCTTGAGATACCATACTTGCTGTAGCAGCGGTCATTTTACTGGAGAGATACAAGAGAAGGGAGAGATAACAGTGACAAAGAGAGAGGAGAGATGCGTTTGATTCTCGGCGCTGGTGCTTCTTTGGACAATGTCACATGGCAAGCTAATAAAACAGGGACACGTCGGCATGTCTTTGCCAAACAAGCATTATTAATCTGTCCTCCCGGGTAAATCGTCAGTAAATTCGTACTTTATCTTAAGTTTTGTTCGTTCATTTTAAACGGTTTGTGAAAAAATTAAAAAAAATTATTTTTTATTTTAAATTAATATTTTTTTAATATTTTTTAATATTTTAATATCATAATATCAAAAGTAATTTTTAAAAAATAAAAAAAAATTATTTTAATATATTTTAAAATGAAAAGTATTTAAAAATCAACCGTTATTAAGCTTCCAAATAATCCTTACTAAATGAAAAGTTTTTTTGTTTTAATATTTTAAAAATATTTTTAAAAATATTTAAATATTTAATGTTTTTTAATTATTTTAGATTATTTTTTATTTATTTTTGAATTTTTTTAATATACTATATTAAAAATAAATTTTAAAAAATAAAAATATATTATTTTAATTTATTTCTAAACAAAAAAAATATTTTAAAAAATAATAACTATTGAAATACCAGAACTCTAAAATTAATTCTCGAAATCTAGAAGCATTCGATATTAAAAGATTCGTATGACTAGAGTATTCCTTCAAAGTCTTTATTCACTTGCAATTTAATTTTTATCCGTGACGTTAAATAAATCTGACCTTTTCATGTATCACTGCTGCTGCTAACCGCTTCGCTTGTATTCACAAGCAAATATATGACCGTGTTTGTTTTTTATTAAAAAAATATTTTTTTAAAAATTAATTTTTTATATATTTTTATATTATGGTAATATTAAAAATAAATTTAAAAAATATTATTTTAATATACTTTCAACAAAACAAAATGTGTTTTGAAAAATAACCCATAATAACAAAAAATATATATATATATATAAAAGATAAGTATACTTATTTATATATTTTCAAGAAAGTATTTTATTTTTTTATAAATGAGTTGAAAATTTAAAAATTAGACTTGAAGCAATAATTGAAAAAAAAATTCTTAGGGAAACAAGAGGCTAAGCAATCAAAGTGTGAAAAAGAAGATGTTGCTAAGAAGTTGAAGGCCCTAATTGCGGTGGTAATATATATAAGAAATCAAATTTATTTTCTTGTTTTAAATTAATTTTCTAAACTATTTAAATATGTTAATATTAAAAATAAAATAAAAATATTATTTTAATATATTTTTAAATAAAAAAGATTTTTAAAAATAACCATTAAAATTATGAAACGAAGCAAGGATGTGAAACCCGAACCGGAGAATGATGACGACCCGAACCGCCCCCTGCTCTCTTTTGTTATTGTTTCGCATATCCACGGGAGTTTATTTCCTTCGACAATCGAAGATCTTCACTGTTCACTCGCATCTCATCAAACATAATCTCACCACCGCCCATCCTTTCTCCTAGCCGTTCAATTAATCAAGCCCCACACGTCATCAATTAAGAAATTGATCTTCTAGACTCGTGTCGTGGCTGGATGGTGTGAACATTACTTTAAATACTATAAACAACGTACATGATTTCAAAATAATTTGTTTTTATAATATATATATATATTATATTTAGTAGCATGCTAGTCCTTCTATTTTTATTTTTTGTAGTTATCGCAGAATGTTTTTAAGAGTGGACTTGCAAAATCAATAAATCGACCGTTAAATATAAATATGGTTTTAAGCGCCGGTGAAAAATGATTCTCTTTTCCTCGTGAAATGATTGGTTTCAGTGGAAGAGCATGCTTTCTTTTGATTGTCATTTGATCTTTGACTTTTACTTGAACAAGACGTCCATGTGACTCGGGGTTCGTGGCGCAGTGAGTCGTGGTGGAAAAAGTTTCTAGCATTTCAATGTTACATATGGAATTAAAAATTTTGACTACAGGGGAGGAGACTATTTTAAGAATAAAAACCACTAAAACGATGATGGATCTGTACTTCATTAATGCTTAACGATGAAGGGATGGAGTCACTAATTTATTAAAAAGACATAAAGATTCAATAAATAATATTTGATATTATAGGGACTAATCAATTAGCTTTGTTAAGGTGTAAGGACTGCGTTTTATTTAACCCCCACGTACCATTCGATCACCATGTGTTTGATATTGCAATAGTTGTTGTGGTTGTGGTTTGAAAAAAATTATTTTATAAAAAATATTTTTAGTTGAGGTTGGTTTGGAAAAATATATGTTTG
>Ga0307515_10014851_pt1 | contig 14396 bp, 13 predicted proteins | sample 17_EM_MG_FD_194513 | JGI IMG/M metagenome (GOLD analysis project Ga0307515, IMG submission 194513) | Populus trichocarpa ectomycorrhiza microbial communities from riparian zone in the Pacific Northwest, United States - 17_EM | ecosystem: Host-associated > Plants > Roots > Unclassified | place...
GTTGAGGAATTTTTTTGCTTTTTTGGTCCCCAGAGTTTTGTTTTTTCACTTTTAATCTTTAATGGGCTTTTTACATTTTAGTACAAGATTTATATTATGTGCATTTAATTCCCCAAGTTAGGGAGAGAGGATTGCTAGAAAATAGAAAAGAAGAAAAAAAGTGTCAGCTGACCCCATTCTAATAAAAAAAAATCAATCTTGATATCAACGGATTTCATTCGATAAGAGAGATTTAATTAGGGTATTTTTTTGCCTTCATCTTGCCTAAGAAAGTAAAAATGGGATTGGGAAGTGTTTTAAATTCCGGTTGATTTTTAGTTTTTCCTTTAACTAATTTTTTGCTCATATAAGGCCATAAAGGGGTTGAAAATTAGGGTTTTTTTCTCTCTCTCTCTCATGAAGTAAAAAAACCAACTTTCTAGGCACTTGAGATGATTGACAGCTGAATAAGAGACAACACGTGTCTGGCTGTTTAAAAAAACTTTAAATAGACAATGCATCATTTGTTCAACTTAGCGAATAAATAAATAAATCAATAAAATCGGTCAAGAACATATGCTTACTCACTTGCTCTCTTTTTTTGGGTCATGAGCCGGTGCATGAAGCCTAGACTCCTATGCGTTGTTTTATGGGTTTTTATTTTTTTTATTTAAAATTTATTTAAATTTTTTTTAAAAGTTTATTTAATTAAATATCGCTTGGCTTTGTATGTTTTTTCACAAGAAATTATATAATCTTTTTTTATATTAGCGGAGGTTTTTTTTTGTATAACCTTTTATTATTATTTTTTTCCTTCAAGTTTCAGTCAAAACTAAATATAATTAAAAAAAATAAAATTATGTTTGAGATATTGTTTTATTAGATATTAAATAAAATATTTATTTTTGAGTTATATTCTTGCTAGTTGAAAGAGTTCGACATAATGGCTTTTCTTGACAATTTTATTTTTGTTGTATCATTGATTTGTGGAACCTTTTCCTTTTCCTAAGATTGTTTGGAGGTTATTGCCCAAAAGCTTCGTTTTATGGAGGTGCCTCCACCACATGTAAGGCTTGATGTATCTCACTTATTCGGTGTAATGAAAATTAAATTAGCGAAGTTATAAAATAAAAATTATTCATTAATTGTTGACTTGAAAAAAAAAATAGCTCATTTGTTTTTTAGTTTTTAAAATGATTTTAAAAAAATTAATTTTTTTTTAATTTTTTTAATGTATTAATGTTAAAAATACATTTTAAAAAATAAAAAAAAATATAATTCAAAATATTCTAGAGATGATTGATAGGAAGGTACGTGTACTCGTTGAAAAATAGTGATAGTGTGATACAAGTAATATTTCTTTATCTTTTTCTTTCACCAATTAGATCAGAGCATCCATTGGAATTTTGAGGAGGCTGCCCCCACACCCCTTTGTTAATTACTTTAATAAAATTGAAATTTCGAACCATCACCATTCTTTAATGGTTACGCGTTAGCCGCAGGTTTGTTCCTGGTTTTACAGCATTAAAAAAATATTAAAACGTTAGAAAGTCAAATTTAATGTATTATAGTTGAGACAGGGATACATTAAATCAACTTGGATTAATAATAATTAACATGTGATCTAGGACTATAATAAAATCATGGAACTCAAATCAAAATAAATTAAAAATCCTACTTCTAATGAACCAAATATCAAAAGCTAAAAAAAAATCAAATAAAAAAAAAGAAAAAAAACCTAAGTAAACCTACATTGGTACTAAATTTTTCTGGACATAAAAAGAATAAAGTTAAAGCGACACTAAGATTTATAAAAAAATTTGAGACTTGGATCATTGAGTTTAAAGTTCAGTTAATTTAATAATATATAAAAAGCAACCCTAGTTTAACAACATTAACAACCAAGAAAATCTGGGAGAATCTCCTAAAATCAGGTTAATATTTCAAAATCGTAACTCATAAAATATCAAACCCGAGCTCCCAACTAATTTAATATTGAAGCATAAAATTGAAAAAAAAAATCAATCTAAAAAACTTGTCAAAACAAAAAATAGCAATAAAAAAAATAGTGATCAAATCAAATAGAAAAATAATGAAGGATGATGGAATAAAAAAAATCAATTTTATAAATCATCCAAATAAAAATAATAACAATCAAAAGAATTGAGATCAAATATAAGAGATGAAAAAGTTGAAGGAGGACGAATCTAAAAATAATTTCCAATTTGAAACAATTCTTCTTCTTTTTTTTTATAAAAAAATCCAATTAAAAGAATAAAAATTAAATCTAAAGAGAAAAAAAAATGAAGGGTTGCTATTAGTTTTTTAAAAGGTAAGGTGCAAATCAAAGTGGAGAGATAATGAAGGGAAAAAAAAAATTAAAACAGCACCAAACCGTACAGAATCACTACGTACGCATCATCCGGAGAGGAAGAAGATATCAAGACAAATTAAATGACGTGGCAGAACAATGATTTCGACAATTAGAGTCAGCCATCATCTGAAGGAGCCGAAGCGGCTGACGAGTGGAACACACCTGTCAACAACTTTTTTGTTTTTTTATTTTATCAAATCACCATATTACCTTTAGAATCAAATAAATATTATGAAAAAACTTTTATAAAATTACCAAGGAACCCCTGAAGCCATGCTATGAGAATTTTGTTTTCAAGGACAGTTGGGTCATCATACTGTTCTTTAAAAAGTAAAAAATAAAAAAACCCCTAAACCACAATTAAGTGTTTTGTTTTATTTCAAGTAATTTTATTATGCAAAAAAATTATGAAAAGATCCAAATATTTTTTAGTAAATCTAAAATGATAAATTGATCCCGTGAAAAGATTATTTTACCTACAATATCAGATATATCATTTGTTTTCAAAGATAAATACATAATTTTACTGTTCAAAAATAAATACATAATTTTTCCAATCAAAACTAAATCTGCCACTGAATTTCAATACTTTTACCATACCATTGTTTTTTTTTTTTTTAATGTTGTACGCAACCTTGTATATTAATTATTGACGTCTCATTTATGTTTCTTTCCTTTGACTTTTTTACCGTATTCCCTTGTCAGCCCATGCTTGGCAAGCATTTTAAAGAATAAACATTGATGGGATGCACATACATAGATCCATACGTATATTTTTCCAGTGTGCTCCTTAAATAATGTCGCCTTCATCAAATACGTGGGGAGAAATAAAGAAGCTTTATTAATGCGAAGCAATGAATAGACCCACTGACCAACGGATCAGAAACAAGGTAGCATGCATCACCCAACTATAAGACAAATCAAGGGTTCTCAAATTTCACAAGCTACTATATATATAATATAGTATATATGTTACCTATGTATTGCAAGCTGACAAGACAACCTGACAATAATTCAATTTTATATCCTTTTTCGACCTACAAAATACTCTACAATATCAAAAGATACTATTCTATTCCTACAAAGCTACAGCACCTGGAAGAAGAGGTAAAAACTCCTTTTCTTTCTCATCTTCTTCCTGTTCTTCTAGCATATGATCAATGGCTGAAACATGCTTTTCTTCTCCTCACATCCCCTTTCAAAAATCAGGACCTGTTTTGAAGACTGCAAGCAAATCTCGGATGCTTAAACAGAATAGTCATATTCTACTCAAGAAAGCACCTACACTTCTAGTCAGATACTCCTTGAAAGACAAGGTATTATTATTCCTGTACACTTGTATCTTGTCTTACGTGTTTCTTGTCATTCAAGATATAAACATATGCAACTGAAGGGAAGTGAATTTATGATCATTGAAACATTGTTTGTTGATGACGTTCTGGTCAATTTCTAACAGGTTTTCGAGAATCAAGCTGAGGGCATAGTTTGTTATAGAGATGACAGTGGGGAGATAATTTGTGAAGGATTCGACGAAGGCCCTCGTTTTCACCAGCCTCTTCCAAGTTCATCATATCATTCAAGGTTTGATTTTTCTCACCCAAGTAGCATACTGTAACTAACCTCTCTTTGTTGTTTTAGTCCTCCATTGTAATTTGATACAAAAACATTATGATACATAAATAATACCTTGATTGACTTTAGGGACGCTGAGATCATCAATCTTCTTAAACAAGGATTGCATCAGATTGTTAATGGTGGCGAGTTTAACAATACTGCCAATGGTGTTATTGCTGTGCAAGAGGACTGCAATCAGAATGGTTTTAACAGATCTTGCTGATCAATGACCACCTCTTGTAAATTCCAACAAAACTGAAAAGAAAAGCACTTCTTCAATCACAAAATGTAAATAGCGAGCATAAAGCACTTGTCTCTACGTTGAAGCATTTCCTTCTTTCTCTTTTCCATTATGCGTTATCAATGTTTCAGTTTTCTCCCATTTGCTTGCTCTTTTTTCCTTTTTTTTTTTTTTTTTGAAAACATGTCACCGTAAAAACAAACATGACCGGTATCCACCTCATCCCTTGGTATTTCACCTCAACGCTATCATTAAATTGACAAAATTTGCCAAAAGTGAAGCACAAGAAACGAATCTTAGAAAACACAGGACATGATTCTTGAGCAAACAACTCAATCACAACCTGGTAACTTTCAAGTATGTTGCAACTCACGTTCATTGACGTACCAAAAAATTATAATGCAAAAAATGAAAAAAGAAATCATTATTCCAAAGCATAAGAATGGCCTTTGCACAAAATGCTTTGCCAAATAAACCAGGACATTCATCATGGAGACAAAGTAAACTCATTTGTTATGTTAGAAATCAAACAATTTGAATATCTAAAAAAAGAAAAAAGAAAAAACCATGCATCAGAGCATCTACAGAAAGATTTGAATATGCTACTACCAAGGTAGAATGATGAAACTGTGAATCGGCAGATCATTTGGCACGCAATTACCAAAACAGAGCTCGTTACACCCAACGTTCAACTTGCAACACATTTATTTAACTGGCTCTATTTCAGTAAAGTAATCTAAAGGGTCATTATGCTACAATGCAGAAAAAAGGCGCTTCGATCCACAGAGATCAGAATGGCCAACGAGGCTGGACAGACATTTACTGCCAGACATATCCCTATTCCCACCTCCTTAATTCCTCACAAAGTACTAGGCTACCTTGAGTCTTTTCAAGGAAAATCAGCAAATGTGAGAGAGAGAGAGAGAGAGAGAGAGAGATCCAACCATGGAAACATAGACCAAAAAACACTGAATATGATTGAGAATGAATATCAAAATCAGCACTAAAATACAAGACATAATATTAATTCGAAATACATATACAAGTTGCAATGCTAAGATTTTTTTTTTTTTCGATTTCAAGGAAGGTCATCCAATATTATACCCCCAACCGAATCTCATGGCTATGACAGCCTTGTTCTGCATTTCCTAACAAATAATTATAAGCTTCTCTTCTTAACTAAAGTTACAGTAGTAATTTCTATAAAACAAAAATAAAAAATAGAAAATGAAAGGAAAAATTAAGAATGAGAGAAAAATTGTGGGAAGATCCCAAAATTCAAGTTTACATGTACAAGAACACGGACCCACAATATCAGTCAACTGAAGTCGCACCTTGTGTGTTCTCTTCGCCAAAATCAGATTGGGATTTACTTAGAATGATAGTGGGAGGGGACCATTGATCTGGGACCATCAGAAAATAGGTCGTCATCGCTTTCCTGAACCTCTTCTTATATTGCTTCGGAGAAATAACAGTTGGTGAAGCATTCTTTGGACCGCCAAGTATGCCTGAAGCCTTGACCCATGTTTCCAAATGCTTGTCCCATGTATACTGCCTCATGAAATCAATTATCCCAAGTACTAACTCGTGCTTCTCTTCATCCACCCCAACCAATAATGAGTAATCCATTACATCAATCGACTGCAGTTTTGCAACAATGACAAATTAAAAATGGACAACAAAGACTTTTCAGATTCAAATGCTGAATAACCAAAGCCAGCTAGATACTTTCGATGAAAAAACAACATAGATATTTAAGGAAAGAACGAAAGAAACACAGATTTGAAACTTACTGCAAGAAAAGAAGTGTCATTCCAGACAGCTCTTTCCAGCAGCCGCTTTGCCTTGTTTCCCACAAAAATGGGAGAGGTCGGCATTGCTTCAATCAAGTTCTGATCCAGCAGAACCTTGTTGCTCCCACTAGAATCCGAATTATACCGTGACCGGGAAGATCCTTTAAGATCATAAAGGCGGGTCACTTTCCTCCTAAATAGAAGGTTTTCCATAACTAGAACATCCATCTTCGTTTCTTTCCCACCTTTCAGAAGCTTCGATGTAACCTTTCAACATAAAAAAAAAAGCAGCAATAAGTTGCCTGCAACATATTTAATAATTTGTATGAAGTTCATGCAGGATCTCCATCATTAGCTGCAAAAGTGACAAAGGCTAGGATTCTCAAAAGTTTTACTCCTTTCAACCACTTTTTACAGCTATTTTCATAGGAATGAATGACAGACAACATAAAGACAGTCTATAAAAGAGTTGAGAACTTCAAAAACAAAAATCAAGAACATTTTAGCCTAGTTTGCATTTGAGTCTCAAGAATAAGCACCTGATAAATTCCCAAAATCTTTGCCAGGCATGTTGGACTTCTTGAGCTAATTGACTCAGAGAGATACTTGAAGTAAGCAGGAGCAAATTTTATAAACGACTCCAATTCTGTTTTTGTGACTTGTTTGATGATAAAGCGATCATCCAAGGTTTTTGCAAAGAAGACATTGCTCTTGCCACCTTGAGCTCCCCACTTCTTACAACGACTAAGAGACCTTATATAATCAAGTTCAGATGGACAACATATCCTCCTTAAGGCTTCAAACCGTTTTGCATAGTAGCATGTCACGGAATATCTTGCCTTACCAGCTGGGCTGTCATCTCCAAAAGAAACTCTGGCATGCAAAGCCTTTGTGTAGGAGAGTGGGTCCAAAATCAAAGAGCCACGTGATCCAGACATGGATAAGATGCTCTCATCTGTAGATCCAAAACTTCTATAAGAATCAAAACTTGTTTCATCGAAAGAGTGGAACATCGTATCAGATAAACTTGAGAATGGACTGAATTCTCCAGATTCTTTTACTCTTTCCCCCTCATCAGTTAGCTGGGCATGATATTCTTGCGATACTAAAGCATAAGATATAAGACTTGTGGGTTCATCGTCGTATACAGGAATGACCGTGTCATTCACACCCACAGGCAGAAGCAGCCTAGCCTGATCTTGGAGTTTTAACTTCCTAAAGGATGAAATATAGACAGGGTTATACTCCCTCAGACTATCAAGCTTCTCAGAGCTTGTTAAACAATTATTGTTGAACGAACGATAGAAATTCAAGAAGGGCATTCTTAGCCAGCTCATAGAATCTTCCATGTTATCAGGGTCCTTGGTAGACAATGCAGGTGAAGGAGAATAGCACACTTTGGATCCAACTTGGTCTTCGACATGGCCCTCCAAACCTACCCCCTCCAACCCTACAGCTGTGGTTGAAGACTCTTCCATAGCTGAATCAGAAAGCCTACTATTATCATCCTTAAATGTCCCACTTCCAGGTTGATTCTCACCTGTCCATGCAGCATCAAGGGTATCTGATAGATTTGCCATGACAGGATCCTGTCCATCAGAAAGGGTCCTAAAAAAATTTCCACCAGATTCCTTAATGTCAGATAGATCACGGGCAGGCATAGCAGCAAAAGGATTAGCTTGGCCTCCTTTTCCATGACTGGGACCTTGACAAACATCTATTTCTTGACCAACTGCATCACATTGGTTTGTGTTGCTACCAAAGCCTCCTTGCTGGTTAGAGGCTTTAAGCAGCTTGGCATCAACATTTTCCTCAATGAGCTTATCACTATTAGCTGGCCCTAGTGGTTTCACCTCCTGTCCTGAAGTTGAGCTGTTTGAACCATCATGGAAGCTGTTGTTATCTAAACTGGCTGCATAGACCAGGCGGTTGTCCCACATGTAAGACTGGAATAGTAACTGTCTCCGCAGTCTGTTGATCTCAAGAATGTCAATAACAGATTGCCCATTTTTCAATTCCTTGTTCAAGACTTTGTGGAGCGACTCCTGAAATAATAACGAGGACAGTTTAAACTAAAAGCATTTTTCTACAATACTTTCACACATAAAAAATTGAGAAGAAAAAATTCTGAAAAATTGTAGAAACCACAAGATGCAACAGATTTAATATTAGTCCCAACTATATGCACTTTTTTACACACAATTTGATAAAAATAACTGTGAGGAAAAAAAATATTTCTAAGAGAACTTTATAGAAGCCAGAAGATGCTTTCCGTAGTTACATGGATGTGAACTACAAAGGCAGACAAGATAATTCACAAAATGAAAAGGATAAAAAATAATATACTAATTCTTTAAAAACACTTTTTACCAAATGACAACGCCTTTTGTGTGTAGAGATTTGTTAATTATTCTATTCCATAATTGTGATTCTATTAAAAAAAATGTGGCAATATTCCCATTCAATGATTTGAAAGCAAATTTCAGCAAAAGTTAAGTATCTCTAGCATTACATAAATTAAAATTATTGGCTTATCCTGGTTACAGGAAAGTAACAGAATTAGGGCAGAGTTTGTACTTAAATGTGACTTAAAGAGTCCCTATTCACATGATAAGTGTCCACAATGGCTCACATATGATGCTTGTGTAACTAAAGACTAGAAGATCAGCATGCATAGAAAGCCTCACCTCAAATTCCGCCTTCTCCTTTTGCAACATCGATTCAAATTCTGCAATTTGGCGTCTTGATTCAGGGAGTTTCATGCCACTGTTATTTTGCTCAATCTTACATCGTTTCTCTGATATTTGACTAAGAGCATTGAGCACTTCAGAAAAAAGAAGCTCTGCCTGATTGACCACCTGTTAATAAGACAATTAAATCACCCATATACAGGAGTAAGATAATGAAAAGTCCAAAAGGGGGATCACTGCACCTCATCTGTTTCTTTCTGCGTCCACTCTTGATTCTCAGAGCTGAAATCAACTTTCGCGGGTGGAAGGTACACAGAGAGAACATTAATCGATGCATATCGAAAGCAAGCAACCATTTTCCCGAAACTGCACATGTAAAGGCAGTGTGAGAGTGAGAAGACTTGTTTACAAAGTTGAATGCCTCCTTTTCTGCTCCTATAGACTAGCATTCAATGTCGAATGGACATACTTAGGCACACAAGCTTGATACATATAGATCAATAAATTCAGTAAATATACAAGAACATTGAAGAAAGCAGTATTTTAGCAGATATAACCCGACATGGTCCTGACTGACATCTTGCTTAATATTGTCTATAAAATAATTCTCAGTATTAGATCCTGCATAAATGCCATGATTGCTTTATTTTCACAACATGTAGTGACTGTAGACAATATGAATTCGTATGATTACTTACAGCATAACATGATGAAGAGATTAACAAAATTACCCATAGAAACGAAGACAATCCCTATGGAGAGAATGACCACAGCTTGCCACCCTGCTTGCAGCTGCATGATTTGAAAAACTAAGCTCCAAAAATTTCCCAAAAGATAAACCCCAGGCAGCATCTGACATTACTACTCTACGAGTAGCCGGAGGAAAACGATTGATCCGCGGACACATCAGGCATCTGTGCCACATCCAGATTTTTCCATCCTTTTCACCTGGTAAGAGTATTTCCGGTAGCTTCTTAACAGATATAGTGAGGGTTCCTTGCCTGTGAGTATAACAATGAACATGTGCTTCTGATGGCATCTCACAAGAACGGCAGCTGTAACTCTGAGAATAATTAATCTGTCAAGTTCAAAATGTAATAGCTGTTTCCACATAACAAATTTGAGAGAGAGAATTTACCTGGTCAAATAAATGGTCCCGCAAAAACCGACCCAAAGGTTTGTCAAAGTTCCCATAGTATTTGAAACGGATGAGATGGGACCTCTCACAGACAGTCCCCTTCCATACACACCGGGAAGACAAGGAAACCAAAATGCTCTGATGATCAGAAGGAGAGGGAGGAAACTCTTCTTTTAAAGGTTCTGACTCTTCAAGGTTCCTTCTAGAATCTTGTTGTGCAGATGATACCTCTGAACTGTGTGGATGAGTTACGATTATTTCATTGAAATCACTCTGGGAAAAGTTCATTGCAACACCATCTGAAGACCCAAAACTGTTAAAATTAAGTTGATCAACAATGGCAGCCAAACCATTATTAACCGGAGCAATTTCAGCCACCAGAGAATCTCCAGAATCCATTTTGTTTTTGTCCTCAAATGTTTGGTAAGAATCTGATACAACTTTCACCGTATAAGGAAAAGCAGAAAGAAATTCAGTTGAATTGAGGCGACATTGGGTGAATTCTGAGGATTGAGTGCTGAGACCATCTGCTGCTTGTACTTTGTCAACAGATGAACTGATTATGGTTGGGACCAGACTAGCAGTAGGGGCGCTATTGGATCTTTGTGGTTCATTGCTAGATTGCAGTCCTTGAGGTTTTTCATTGGCAGCAATAGTGAATCCAGGTACAGTTGATATGGATCTCTCAATGCTTGATGGTTTATCTGGAAGTGCAACAGTTATTGGAGAGTTCAACGGGAGTTCTGGTAGAGTGGCTCCTTCATCAGCGAGAAAAGAAGTCTCCAAAGCCAGGTGATATGCTGCAAAAACACCATATTGGACCACGTGTTTCACTTTCTTCAACTCATCCCCATTGGCGCCTCTAAGTAAAATCTGGGAAAACAGAAATGAAAGGTTAAATACAACTTCCCAGCAATGAAATTGAAAGCAGCCTGCAAAATCAAAGAACTGTTATATCAATGACATAGCTAGTAGCTACAAAATTTGCACAGGTGCATGCAGCCGGGACCACCACCCATTCCATAATCCAACCAAGATAATTTCCTGAACAGTAACTCTGAAATTTTTTTCAACTACATTACAACGTGTAAAATCACCAGAGTAGATATAGCATCAATCAGCCAAAAAACAATGCAATTCAGAAACCTAATTAAGTGTCCATCAAATCTTTTAACCTCAGCAATTTCTTGTAAAATGATACTAAATACGGTATTATCATCATCTAAGTTTCAGGGACTTACCGTAAAACCCAATGGCTTTGGGCAGCCTTCAAAATACATTAATGTCTTCACCAGTTTTTTCCCACTATGCCCAGCAGTACCAAGATCTTCCAAAATTCTCTCCACATGGAACTTCTCACAGTACCCCAACTTTGGGGAAGAGAGATGATCAACTGAAGGAACTATTTGAGCACCTGTACAGCGGGCTATACGTTCTAAAAGTGGCCTCTTGATATTAAGAACAAGAGATATGTCTTTAGCAAGAAGGTATTCCTGTGCATGTCGTGATACTGAATTCTCCACTAAAAGGACATCAGGGTTGTGTGCATCTATCTTTGCCACTGCCATCTTCAAATGGTCCATTTCCTAGATAATGATACAAAACTAATAAGAAATCAAAAAAGAAAAAGAAAATAAAAATAAAGTTCAAGCAAAAACACACAATTGCTCTAGCACATTGAGAGCAGTGAGGAAGAAACTAAAGCATGAAGGCTGAGAAGAATGTTTAACAATCAGAACCTGCTGTAATAGAGTATCAAAACTTGACAGGTGATTAGAAACTCGCTGGTATTCAAGAGCCCCTCCGAGGATCAATAATCGAGGTTTCTCAATTTTTGAAGTCATTCGACGATGAGCAATGTTTTTCTTACAAACAACTCCTCTGACCACCATACTAGAAGAAGATAAATCAAATCAAAGCAGGTAAAAGGAAACTTATAAAAACTGCAACAAGAAAATCAAAGCGGGTAAAAAGAAACTTATAAAAACTGCAACAAGAAATGCAGACAAAAATAAATCCACTTTTAAAAGAAAATGCCTTTTAGAATGCAGCTATACAAACTTAAAACAAGCAAGTATGAAATGGCATCGCAGCCTTTCACCATGATCATCAATGAAGCGAGAAATCCATATCGAGGAGTTATCTATAAAAAATGTGGAACAGGGTGGCCTATAGATGGAAATGGAAATGAAAATGAAGGTAGCAACTACCTCTCACAGCGACGTCCAGAAGCAATGCATTTTACTTTCACATATCCACCAGGGTCCATTCCTCCACCTTTGCTTGTATCTGGCTTTAATAAAGTAGCAGCCTCCCATGACAAAGATGTGATGATCTCCAACCAGCTCTCTTTATCATTTTCATCTCCCACAGGAACATTCTCAACCTGTAACAGTTGAGATACCAAAGCCCTAAAATGCCCATCAACCACATTCTTCATAACCTTCTTGCGCTCCTCACCTGACCTATCTCTGTTGCGAAATTCTCCACTTCCAAAACTGCCGGAGGCACGTAAATATCCCCACTCTCCAGCAGCATCCTTGTCGTCGTCATCATCTTCAAATAAACCAACTTCCCTCTCATCTTCTTCATCTTCTGGCTCTGGAGGGAGCCAGAGCGCTCCATTGTTCTCAAAATCCACAGGTTCAGTGTCACCATCTTCTCCATTATACATAGAGGAAGGTGCTTCACATTCATCATCCATCTCATGTTCATCCTTTTTCCTTAGCTGTGACCTTCCTTCCAAATTCTGTGAACCAAAACTGTGGTTTAATGGAGAACTGCTTAAACTTTTTGGGTCAATAGTTTCTCCATCAAGATGACCCTTGTGAGATCCACCATCATTACCCATGTCATCAAACTCAACTTGACGATAGTAATCATTGACTTGTGGAAATTGCCTTGTTTCAGAATCAGACCGATATGCACCATACTCGTCATCATCATCATCACTTCTGGTGCCAAAGCAGAATTAAGGATTTAATAATTAATAGCTAAGCATTAAATAACACCAACATCTTACAAATTACTAGTACTATCATGCTTGTAAACAGAGATAAGTCTAAGAATCAAGTCTCTGCCAAGGTTGGCATGCTGAAGCATAAGTAAATGATCTTTTCATCTTTGAGTGCAAAAAGGTTAGTTCTTTCAGCTTGACAAGCCATTGCATGTAAACATATGTCAACAGACCTAGGTTGCTGCCATCGGAGCTAAGGATCTTTTATCTTTGTGGAGTAAAAAGAGTTAATTCTTTTGGCTTGAGACGCCATTACATGAACATATGACAACAAACCTAGACAGCAACATGTAATATTGGATGATCATAAAGTAATTACTAACCACTATCCTCTAAAAAAATAACCACTCTCACTGGCTTATAAATGGCACATGGATTTCTTCAACCTCTGCCTTGACAAAAGTACACTAGATTGTTATCTTTCTATCCATTTCTGATGCAGGCACCTAATAATAGCTGTATATGAAGTGCTAAAAGGAGATAATCAACAGACCTGTTCATAGAAAATGCATATCCATCTGGAGTTCTATACTCTATGTCAGCAACAGGGTCTTTGCTCCTAGCTGATTCCACTTCCCCTTGCTTATCAGAACTGGTCTCCATTTCAGATACTTGAGGGCTGAGACTGGAACTGGTCTGAGCTTGCTGATTAGGCTTAACTAAGTATGGCATTGAGCCAAGAGTGATGCTACTACTGTTAGCTGTGCCGCTAGATCTAGTGCTGATAAAACTTGCTGCAGAAGGTGAAGTACTAAAATCCAGGCAGGGAACCTCGATTCCATTATCAGAAGTAGCTAAACCTTGCTGCCATTGCCCGAAACAATAATTACACACCCGAATCTTCTCCCACTCTTCCCGAGCAGCCCCTGGATCACAAGATGGAACAGGAACTGAGTTGGCTGTACACTTGGCACAGAAAACTCGGCCACAAAGTCGACAATGATGTCTGCGATTAAATACTGTAAATTGAGAATCACACTCGTAGCATACCCTACAACTCTGATCGGGCATCCAAAAATCCCTTGACACGCTAGCAGGCTCAGAGCGCCAAGGGATCCAGGATTTCAAAAGGCAAATTAGCTCAGAGAACGTCTTGTCAGAAGATTCCATCTAAATCCAATCCTTACTGCCCCGTTCATTATGCTATACTCATTTGACACTCTTAACCAACTAGCAATATTAAAAAAATCTCATCTTCAATTATTCGTTTCATCAAACCAAGAAACAACACCAATTATCAATGTCATCACTAAACAACCAGTCACAAAAAATCCCCCTAATCAATACGAAATTCAAAGAAACCACTCCCACCTCCAACAACCTCAAACATGCAGTTCCAACTTCTTTATCACTCCTCAACCCAAAAATGACCTACAAACAACTAGCCCAGATCAAGAAACACCCTATTCACTCACGAAAAAAACACTAAATTAAAGATACACAGAAGCTCAAAACTGCAAAAAAAAAAAAAACCCTTCCAAAACGATCTCAATCAGTACAATTTACATCAAAAACCTCAACTTTCAAGGGAAAAAAAAACCCAAACAGCCC
>Ga0307515_10014852_pt1 | contig 14396 bp, 6 predicted proteins | sample 17_EM_MG_FD_194513 | JGI IMG/M metagenome (GOLD analysis project Ga0307515, IMG submission 194513) | Populus trichocarpa ectomycorrhiza microbial communities from riparian zone in the Pacific Northwest, United States - 17_EM | ecosystem: Host-associated > Plants > Roots > Unclassified | place...
ATAGGCTCCAAACTAGCACTTCCCTTCTCATTATAAGTGTCAGCAGCCCCCTCTACTGTGAATCGCTTGTGGCTACAAGGAAGGAAATCATTGAAAAAGACGAGGAAAAAATGACGTTAGGGAGAAGAGCTCTGGCACGCATCCCGGCGACTAGGTGCAAAATACACAGTCTCTTCTCTGCTCCACACTCGTCTTCTTCCACGAATCGCACCTCTCCTCCACTATCTCGCCACGTAACCGCTACTCATCTTCTTTTACTTGCGCATAAGCATCAATAGCTTTCATCCTTGTGTTGCTAATTGAATACAGCGATCGCGATTTTGAATTATCTAAATTTTGTTTAATTCATGTTTTAATCGCTTAGAAATAAGTAGTATTTTAGTAATTACTGGTTCAATTGATAAATAATTTGTTTCATTAATGTTCAATGTAAGTATAATCTCTGTTTGAATGTATTTTTGTTTTCTGGTATTGTTAGTTGCGAATTCAGCTAGGTTTAAAATTTGTTAATGTTTTTATGGCAGATGAGCATGAAGAGTGAAAATCTGGTTTCGAAGCTAACTAGTTCTGGTCTATTAAAGACCCAGGGTCTTATCGATGGAAAATGGGTTGATGCACATGATGGTGACACTATTAAGGTCTGCCATTATTGTGCGTGTGTTTGTTTGTAATTTTGCTCTACTGCGGCTACTAGTTTTGGGTATTGTTTCTTTCTTTGTCACACAAGACATCACATGTATGTGTTCTTTTCATGGAATGACAGGTTCTCAATCCGGCCACGGGTGAAGTTGTAGCTATTGTCCCATGCATGGGCCAGAGCGAGACGAATAATGCTATATCATCTGCCTATGATGCATTTAGATGTAAGAAACTTCACACTGAACCAACCTAACGTTCAGTAAAATGTATTTATGCTAGTTAACCTTCTCCTACTGGCGCTATCATTTCCTAAGTTTTGAATTTTGTTAGAGGAATATGGTTTATTTTGCATGCGAGGATTATCTTTCAGTAGTAATAGGGGGAATTGCTAGTAGAGGATTGGTCATGGAAGTGCAGTTATTGCTGTGCTGTCTTTGTAGGTTAGAATCCATGCTTTCAGAAGGTAATGGCACTTGGATGTCTCTTTTACAGTATGTCAACCTTATTACTGAATTGGAGAGCATATATACGTTTTTTTCTGAACTCATGTGACACCATCTTGGTTATTCCTTTCAAAGAGTTTGGATTTCATGACAATTGGGTGAAGTCTTATTTTACTACATCAATCCACTATTATTCTTTTCAATTGACCTGCAACTCGCACCTGCTTTATAGCCCGCACCACGTAACTAACTGCTACAATACATTAAATACTTCAACTCATACTCAAACGCTTGTGGTATTTATGATAATAATCACTGTAAACATGCAGTGGTGCACACTCTTGAAATATTACTTCCAAGCTTCTATGTGTTGCATTTTTATTCCTCTTATCCTAGCTTTTCGCAGCACAATTTGTTGGTAATTTACTGTCCTACAGATCATTATTTTAGCTGTCTCTTCGAGAGTTATGTGGTACTCTAGAAGCAAAGAGTGAATGGAATGGATTAAATCGAGTACCAATCTAGTTTTTATGACTTACAAGTTGATATGCCCTTCAAAGAATTACATAGACCTTTGCATAGATACAATCTTAATAGGATCTACTCATCTGACTTAAAATATGGAAATCTCTTGTTTTTTACCATAAGCTTGCTAAACTCCTCATTGTTTATATGGATTTTTCTTGTTTAGCTGTAATACTAGCATATTTTGATGGCCCTTTTCTGATATAGCTTGACATTGTTTTTTTTTTTTTTTGATTTATATCTTTTGCTTTACTGGACTTCAAATGATATTGAATTTTTTTTTAAAAATTCTTGCTGATGGTTGCAACATGTTCATTGTCTTTTATTTGGCCAGCATGGAGTAAACTCACTGCTTCTGAGAGGAGCCAACGTATACGAAAATGGTATTTAACCCTTCCAATACGATCTTATTAAATTATCTGTGTTGTGAATGTAAATACTTCCAAATTAATCAAATAGTTGAAAATAACTGTGTTGTATTGGTAGAGTATTATGGTTCTCTACACTGAATCTCATATGATTCTTTCCACCTGTATTGTAAGGTATGACCTACTAATTGCTCACAAGGAAGAGCTGGGACAATTAATAACCTTGGAGCAAGGGAAACCTCTGAAAGAGGCCATGGGTGAGGTATCTCATCTCAACTTTGCTTTCGGAAATTAAGAGATAAGCGTTAACCCTACATTGTGTTACTGGTCATTGTCAAGCAACATGTGATCCAAGTCTCTAATAACAGGTTAGCTATGGAGCTAGTTTTATTGAGTTCTACGCAGAGGAGGCGAAACGTGTATATGGAGATATAATTCCAGCGACTCTTGGTGATCGTCGGTTATTTGTTCTAAAGCAGGTGGCTATAACTGTTTGTGATATATGAAATCCTGTTTAATTGCAAATACGAGTAAATTAGTTCTTCCGACAGCCTGGCTACTCCTATAGACCTCGATAATTTGCCCTTGGTTTGGGTCTCTTTAACAAGGCCTTTTCAAATTGTGTTTTAATTTCTGGCACCAGCATGTATGTTTAATGCACCAATATTTGTTAAAACCACATAAAACTCATGATTTTTAGGAATTAAAATCCTCGGGTTCAATATCTATGAGAAGAACAGGGCCCGAGATCTTGGGACACATTCCTTGCATGAACTGTGTTTTAGTCAACTTTATCCTGGTAGCGGTCCAGAAATCTGTTTCTTAGTGATCTATCTTGATGAATAGTTCTTGTCACAACTTTTCTTCTTTGAGCTGTTTGCATGGCTTTGATAATTTCCCAGCGTTGCTTGTTTCTGTGCAATCCATTTATTCAGCTATTTATCCAGCAATCTTCATGAGTTTTTGCAGCCTGTAGGTGTTGTTGGGGCAATTACACCCTGGAACTTTCCATTGGCAATGATTACTAGAAAGGTGTGTTCATTTTAGAATGATTCTGTGCAAAGAAAGTTAACCTTTTCTGGTGCATGAGTTTGTTGTTGAAGAATAACATACTTTTTTCCTCACTTGCATAGGTTGGTCCTGCTCTTGCTTGTGGTTGTACAGTTGTTTTAAAACCCTCTGAACTCACACCTCTCACAGCTTTAGCAGCAGCTGAGTTGGCCCTTCAAGCTGGAATACCACCAGTGAGTCTCAAACTTTTTACGTGCACAGTGGAAGTTTCTTAATTATTTAGGCCGTGTAAGATGCAAGTGCTTGGATATAATGTGGCCTTGGTTGTCTTTGTAAATTGTGTCCTGTTAGACATTGATGATAAAGTTGATACTTTATGGTTGTTTCAATGAGAAAGACTTATCCTCTGCGATGCAATGAAGTTTTTGGAGTAAGTTTTGGTTGGAAACTAGGATACTTGTAATGTTTTATTATAGTCTCAGCATCCAAAAATATTCTATTATCTGGTTGTGCAAGAAGAAGCTGCAGCAAGCTAACATTTAGAATATTTACTAAAGAGTGCTTAAAAAGTAAGGAGGGATGGGAATGTAACATAATAAAATCCAAGTATCATCCCATGGGTATTAGATGTTTATCACAAGATTCCAACTAAGCAAAGTACTGAAGAAAAATGCCCTTGCTGACTGTTAAATTGAGTGACTTTGTGTTGCAGGAACACCTACTGAAGAACCACAATTGACAAATAGAGTGAAATGCTCTTTTGTATTTTATATCTCATCATACCTGTGTTATGATTGCTAACCTATGCTAATAATCAGTTGAGCATCCTTACCGAGCAATGAAACAGAAAATACCCATCACTGGCAATCTTTTTAGCTCCGTTCTGGTTTAGCATGTCCTTGCATCACCGGACAACAGCAGGATCTGGTCTATCGTCCTGATCAAACTGCTTTCTGCTTTGAATGACATAATGATGGAATGAATGAAGCTTTTTCTGGTCTGCTTTTGTAGATGCATGTCATACACAATTGATGTGTTATATTAGCTAATATGAGTTCAAATTTGTTGGAATTCTGTTCATTTGTTTTTAATGGTTTTAATTTCAATATTTCAGGGTGTTCTGAATGTGGTTATGGGGAAAGCTCCTGATATTGGTGATGCTTTACTAGCAAGTCATGAGGTTTTACACCCTTCCTCTATTTCCTTAAACCAACCTTCTCTTCTCTTTGACAACATGGCATTGTCCTGGCCAGAGTAGTTGGATATTCAAATGACATAATGTTGATATTCTTGCTTTATACATCTGATTCAGGTAAGAAAAATCACTTTCACAGGATCAACAGCTGTGGGAAAGAAGTTGATGGCTGGTGCTGCTGGAACAGTTAAAAGGGTATGCATTGGATGCAAAATGAATCAATGTGATGATGTTTCAGAAATCATCTTATGGCTAATTGTCTTTTCCCTTAATCTTTCTAGTTATCTCTGGAACTTGGCGGCAATGCACCCTGCATAGTATTTGATGATGCAGACCTAGATGTGGCAGTTAAAGGATCAGTAAGTTAGAGGGGTTCCCTGTGCATGTTTATTTTGATTGTGGTATTGTCATGGATATTTCTGAGTGCCATTTAATAATGTTTACTTTACATGTTTAGACATATCAGATGGACACACTAAGCTTCCTATCTGACTGGAATGGATTTTGGTGCCGAGGGTTGTTAATTGTTGGTTAGACATGGGGGTCCATGTCTCCATTTTTGGAAGTGAACCTTTTGTGTGAATTGCATTGGTGAAGCCATTTGATTTACTGATTTCAGGACAGCCTATTACTGCAGAGGCTTTGATTCAGGATTTTGAAAATGTGCTTTTGTTTTGCATTCATTATTGGGAGGTATTGTCATGGTGGTGGTAATCTTATCAAATCATTTCATATCATTGCAGCTTGCAGCGAAGTTCCGTAATAGTGGACAAACATGTGTTTGTGCAAACAGAATAATTGTGCAAGAGGGTATCCAACTACAGAATTACAGCCCTGATTTTACCCCTTAATTCTAATTTTATATGTAATATGCAGCCATTTTGATTTGTGATATATTGCACCTTTATGTGCAGGTATCTACGACAAATTTGCAGATTCTTTTTCAAAAGCTGTTCAGAGTATGCAAGTTGGGGATGGCTTTAGCGAAGGTGTGACGCAGGTAGGGGTTGCATTTTTTTTTTTAAAATATTTCGTAATTGTTCCCTTGTTGAATAATAATTTGTGCAAAGCTAGTCAGGTATTCTATGTTTCCTAGATTTAGCAGTTTCTAGGGATGATAGCATTTCAATGGTTGGTGACACATGCTAGACTGCTTTATCATCTTTATTGCTCCCTATCTCGTTGAGTTTGTCCACCTTTTCATTTTGAGTTGTCCTAAAATTATTGCCGACTATGAAAAGTCAAAATTATTAACCATTTGGTCTTCTTGCTATATCCTTAATTTTACTCATTTTATTTTATTTTTAATTCAACTACTTTCTCCCTCGTAAAACTAGATTTAAATAAAACTCTTTATTTCTTGAGTTTTTCAAACACAATTCTTATTAATTGAGGGAGTAAATATATCAATGAATTTACAATGAAAAATTGTCTTAATTGTACTATTTATTTAGATTATAATATGTGATTTAGCAAGAAAATAATGCCCACACATGCTAAAAAAGTTGTGATTAATATACTTAAAAAAATTGTTCTTTCTTTGTAGTTTCAAACCTTGATCAACTACTTTGCACATCAAACCTCTCACCACTAGCCCAACCACCTTGATATGATTGGTTCTGGAATATAATAAAAGGGTAATACTAGAAAGTGATGAAGGAATGGATAAACATGTCATCCCATTAATTGTTCCTTCTTAATCTTTGTGAAAGTCGAAGGGTACTAGACTTTGGGTAATAGGGAGTCTGTAATTTGTTTGGATGAAGATATTCTAATCACACATTCATGCAGAGATGTAGTTTGTTGTGTTTATACATCTAGAACCTTTTATTAGCTACTTTCATGAGATTTGAAGTGAACAGATCATGGTGATAACTATTAGTTTCCTCACAGGGTCCATTAATTAATGAAGCTGCAGTCCAGAAGGTTAGTTGCATTTTATACATACAATTGGCCAGCCATCTTGCTTGTGATAATCCTTTTTAATTAATGAGATTTGTTGTCAATTGGTCCCTTTGTGATTTGGGTTTCAGGTTGAATCATTTGTTCAAGATGCCATCTTTAAGGTTTGCCTTTTCTGCTTTATCTTATTCAATGTACTAGGTTGAATAAAACTTCATGCATTATATTGTCTTTACATCTTCCAATATTTCCTCTTCCTCCCCGCAATACACTCGACCTATGATAGCATTATATTTTTATGACCAAGGGAGAAAACTTTTGGAGGTTGGAGTAAACTTTTGTATGTTTTGGTGAAACCTAGAAGTATTTGTAATATTTTCAACGCCAAAAAATTCTATAATGCAATTAGGTTACTTCGACATTCTGTTTCTTTGTTCCCTCGCACTTCATTATATGAAAAGCTGAAGCCAAATAATAGACTTGGTTACAGTAATTAAGTTTCACTGGCATAATTGTTCTTCAATTATTTGTTCTGTATATATCTCATTTCTAATTAACCAAAATTATACTTGAAGGGAGCAAAAGTCCTCCTTGGGGGAAAAAGGCATAGCCTTGGAATGAATTTCTATGAACCAACCATAATTAGCAATGTCACTGAAGCAATGCTTCTATCGAGGTAAATACATGAAGATAATTTATTCATTCTGCAATTCTCAGCTGTATAATTAAAGATGTCCATCAGCTTTCTTACAACAGGTAAAAGGATAGTGGCTGTTGTTCTCTGCCACTTGCTGATGGGTATACATTCTTACCTTCAGTGCGGCTGGTTGAAACATGCAGCCATGCTAAAAACTAACAGGCCAACCTTTAGGTTTTGGCATCTAATCATGGACACTCATGGTGGTTTTGTTTTTTAGCTCTTTCTTAACCATGGCATGTAAAATTCAATTGCAAACTTAAGGTTAATGTTCTTAGACAAACCAAAATTGAGGTCTTGTTTATTGATCGGGGACTAATCCAGGTTCGCAGTAGATGACAAAATTGAAGGCTCCTTAGGAAATGTTGCATCCACAAATACTGCCTTTTAATCAAATGAAGTTGAAGGACTGGCCATTGCTTTCAGTTCTTTTATGTGATTTTGGAGTTGGTACTTCATAATTAACTTGCTGCAAATTCATTTTCAAATTATAGAACTTTCTTATTAATCAGAGCTTAGCTCGAAGAGTTAATGGATATGTGTAGGTTTATAATGGAGCACGGTGTGGTTTGCATTTTCATTTTTGCTCTTTGAAGTATTTTGGTTTGCACATTGTTGATATCAGTAGCGTTAGCTTTTGGTTTGTTAAATGCGGCATCATTGATTTGTTTACATTAACATAATTTTAATCCATGTCATTGAAGTTCCTTAACATTACCTATAGGTTTATACTCATTCAGGATGTTAATATGCTCTCCTCTGCCTTGTTTCAGGGAGGAAGTATTTGGCCCAGTGGCACCTCTGTTGCGGTTCAAAACTGAGGAAGAAGCCATCTTGATGGCTAATAACACAAAAGCAGGTTCTTTCGTCTGCCTTTACATGCATACATGTACACGTATTTATCTTTTTGTTTCCTCATTGCTATCATTTTAAATATCAATTATCTGAGAGTATTACAGATGAAAGTTTGTAATATACTCCTTAACCCAGTTTCATTTTCCATACTATTGTCTTTATCTATTGTCATGGTAAACAGACTTATGGTCAACTGTAATACAGGATTCTAGCTTATCTTTTCTGGTAAACGATGCAGGGTTAGCTGCATATATTTTCACAAACAATGTTCAACGTTCATGGCGTGTCACTGAAGCTCTTGAGTATGGACTTGTTGGTGTCAATGAAGGACTTATTTCAACAGAGGTGGGACTTATCCTGTGTTCCCCATTGGAAACCATAGATTGGCTTCTTAAAACTTAAAAAATGTCTGTTGCTAAACAGGTAGCTCCATTTGGAGGAGTTAAACAATCTGGTCTTGGACGGGAAGGCTCCAAGTATGGAATGGATGAATATCTGGAGGTAAAGATTACTTTTAATGCATCTTAGGAAAAAGTGAAAGCTATCTTCTCTCCCTCTCGCTCCCATGTTTAAGAACACAAATTGGGTATTCTAATCTTCTAGCTTGCTTTTAGGACTGCATTGTTTATCAACTTAATCACACACATACAGATCTACATTTCTTTATTCTTTCTATTTGAGGGTTTTCAACCTGTATTTATGTGTGAGGGAGATGATTTACTAATTACCCTGGTTTTCAATTCCCTAAGGATCAAGTTCTTGGTTTATTTTGCACCTCTTTTAGACCTTTACTATCATCATAACGAGGTATTCTTGCATGCCGTGCAGATGAAATATGTCTGCTTAGGCGATATGAACAGAAAATGAGGTTCAAGGTTTGTATATATCATCAATTGCCTGTTATATTTGGAATCTGGTTGCTCCCATTAAACTTAAATTTTCAGATAAAATGCTTGTTGTTCGGTTTATTCAGGCAATTAAAGCGGCTCATAATCTGAAGGTAGCTGGATTTTGGGGAGAGTGTGCAGTCTCGACTTTCTGAATCTTAAGCGTAGAAGATGACCAGCAAACAGGGCATCACAACATGTGTACGTAAATAAATGCAAGTTTGCACCATTTCCCAGATAAATTAATAACGTATCTTGCTGCTGTCTGTTCTAATTCTAAACCCTTTCATCGAGATAGTTTTCTTTTTCTTTGCTTCTGGGTAATACTAGTGATCCTTTTTATGCGCAAATGGTTAATTGCCTTCTCTTTTCTTCTGTTAGTGTTTTCTTTGTTAGTATAATTAATGAGAAGAAAGCCTTAGCACACCGGCCTAGCAATCTTGCTTCTCTATTTGCACTGGAGAAAGGAAGATACAAGGCAGGCAGATGTGAAAATCTGCCATGTCTTCCTTGTGTATCTGGTGTAAATATTACTGATATAATCATACGTTGGAAATTACGAGGCAACAACTCCTTTGTATGAGTATATGCTGCTGTCGTTTCTAATATAAAGATAAATTAATGTTTTTTCTATCTAAAAAAAAAAAGGACCGCCTATTTATTGTTTTTTTTTAGCTATTGAACTAAGGTTTCAATTTCGTCCAAGAAAATTAAGATTTCATTTTTATTAATAAAACTAAAAAAATTAATACAAACAATTCAAACTTTCCAGTTCCTAAACTTTTGTTTTTTTTTTTCATTTTGTACACAAAAGTCATCTCAATTAATCAAGAAATAATAGGATTGATCTGTCTTCAAATTGAAAATGCATGTGCCAAGATTACTAGGTGGTGTTTGAGAATCTGCGCTTTAGAAAGTGCTTTTGATGTTAAAGTAAAATAAAGGGCATCATCATCAAATTCTAATATCAATAGAACCAAAAGAAAATTACTTAATTTTGAGGGGAAGCGATTTTTTTCAAATTATATTAGGAAGTACAATCGAAATAAAAAAAAAAAGCCCGTTTCGAAGCTTTATTCGTTACAATATTGTCTGAGCTGCTTTATAAATGATTATTGTTATATTTTTTAAAACACTGCTAACCACGAAAAAAACATAGTCGCCCAGTCCTCATCATCTTCACTTAAAAATCATAAAACCCTCCTTGATTATTCCCCTCTCTAATTATAATCCATCTAATAATGCTACAGTACTGTATAGTTATACAAAATCCAATAGTGGAAATGTTATTATCTAGGCTAGCTATAGGAATATTTTAGCTTTAGCACATCGTAAAGTAAAAGGTAAAATCGAGTATCAAAATGAGAGAAAGGCGGGGAAATCTAAGTTGTGTAGACGGTCTGATATCTTGTATTCCAAACAAAAGGTGTTTCGCCAATGGAATGTCATATATTCCATATTTTATGTAGCTTTGCAAGATCCTCTTCTGCCAACTTACTTACCGGTCCTTTATCTTCTATATATTTTTAGATAAATCCTTTTATCTTCTTCATCATCGCTGTATATATATAGCTGAACCTCTGAGCACATTTCAAGAGAACAGGTCTATTTATTAATATTTAGCAGTTGATTTCTTGTTCGCAGGATGCAACGGAGCAGTCTCATACTTGTTCATAGTATCCACCTGTTCTTGATGAAATAGAGAGACTCATTCTGGAGATTTTATGGAGAGTTTAGAATTATTTTTTTTGGTGAATTCGATTCATGAGTTTACAAATCATTTGTGGACCATTTTTCTCAATTATTATTTTAGTCACAGAGAATGAAACATCCCATCAATTCACTAGGGCGAGCAGGATAGAAAAGACACTATTCTAAAGTATTATAAGCGTACATAAAGATGGGTCCCTCAAATTCACCTTCAAAGGAATATATTCATTTTAGAGAATATATTCATCTTAAAGATGCTTGAAATTCAAGCTAGCATGCCCTTAAAATCAAGCCAACCATTTTCCCACTGGATTAGAGGCTTCAAATATAATGAACTAAAAGTTAGACCTTAGCTTTGCTTGGTTATATTATAAAGGCACAAATAGTGAGCTAATGTGTTAGTCCAAAAAGCTAGGAATCTTCAAATCTAAATGAAATGTCATCTTCCACACATATATGGATAGATCAGAGAAGCCAAAATACAAAGCAATTTCATGGTAATTAATTAATTAATTATTGCCAAGTGTGGTGGGGGGCTGGCCATTATATATGGCCATATATACCACCTGCACTTCAATGTTGACCCAAACCAGCTTGTTTTCCACTTGGTTTACATGCATTGGCTTGCTTTGGATCACGGTTAACATATAATTAACTCGTATGGCTTCCAGAAAGAAAAAAAGAAAAAGAAAAAAACATTTGAGATTTTAACTCTTCATGGATATGAACTTGAAGAAACGTACTCTTCATAGAAACACAAGTCTTTGAGCGTGAGATTGTTTTTTTGGTGGGAGAGGATCGAATCTTCCTTTGATTGTCAAAGACGAAAGCATTTATTCCCATTTGTTAGATTTCAGTTGATAGCTTCCATTTCCCTTTTTTAGATCTCTCAAGACTTGCTTTCCATACGAGGGAACGCGCTAATTTGCTTTGTTTTAAAATACTGAGTGATTGACTTTGCCACGAGTTGGATCGACGTTTCAAATTTCTGGAGTCTAATTGCTTAATTAATTGTTACTAAACCCAGTTAACAACAACAAATCTAGTATATTTGGTTTTGAATATGTTTGAACATGGACTCCTCCCTTTTGTTGATGATCATCTCAATTATTTACGAGTGATGAAATCTTCAATTCATATCGAGAGATGAGATCTGTGAGTGTGAAAGTTTTTCTTTTCCTTTTCAAAACGAACACGGAAACAAGATAAGAAAATGCTACCAAGCTTTGTGCCAATTCCAAACCCGATGTACACACACACACACACACACACACTGTTTTTGGCGTTTCATCAAATAAATTTTTTGAATGATTGATGATTTTTTAAAATAAATTTAATTAATATTAAATTTGTCATTGTTTTTTTAATATTTAAGTGTGTCAGGACTTAAAGTTCAATATTCATAGACTTAATATTTAGTTTTACTATGTATTAATTCTTATATGTTATATTATATTATATTTATAAAAATACATATTTAAATTAACTGAGAAATCTGTTCCAAATCTAGTAGGAAAAAAAAACTTTTTTTTTCCCAGCTTTCCCCTGGAAATTTTAAAATGCTCAATAGGGTAAAAACACATTCGTACATATCAAGATTAATAAAAATATATTTGTATATTCTCCCACTTATTTCTCTCTTCTTCTTCTTATATTTATTTATTTATTATTAAGTAAATATTAACAATTAATTATAACCGAATACCACAAATATTTTCCTTTTCCCACCCCTAATCTGATTTAATTACTATACTTCTTTACCATGCGCGCGTGGGGCCCAGTGTCAATTTGTTGGCTTTGACCCTATTAGGGTTCTTTTGTTTGTTATGGCTTGGATGGAAGCAGAAATGCATGTCAGGACAATCTTTAATTCCAGAAGATGAGCCCAGCAGCAAAGCTTTAGAGGAAGAGAGGTCCCCAAATCCTGTCATCAAAAGCTCCATACTCGAAACCCTAGCTTTATGCATTGATGTTCACGTCCTCGGTACCAGCCACAGGAGAGCTCCTAAAAGGTGGTTCAACCTTGTCTATTTGTTCGGTGCTTTTCTCATCTCTAATAAAAACTACATTTATCCCCCACTATGTTTAAATCCAAGATGCATTGTTGAATCTCGTTTGGTATCATTGCATGCCTTTTTTTTGTTAAAATTTTGAAAATAAAAAAATAATGGTAAAGAACTAACACTACTTGGACAAAAAAAAAAAAGAAGGTAAAACTTAGCATGGCTGATGAAAAATCTTGAAAACACTAGTTTTTAAAAAATTGAAAATAAAAACGAAGAACAAAAAATAATTTGTTTTAAAAAAGGCAACAACACCTAATTTTTTTTTTTGTTGAAAAAAGATACCATAGTTTTAAAGTAAGAGGACTTGCTTAAATAAAGATGACAATTTAATCTGAACCAGACGAATACCGACCCGATCCAAATGAGTGAATATTTTCTGGATAGTTACATTACACAATATGTAATAAGTAGGGTATGATTATATTATCAAACTTGACCCGAAATCAGCCCTAACTTAATCTAAAATATATATTTATATTATATAGATATATTTGTAGAACATTTAGATTTTTTTAAATACAATATGATATATACATATTTCAACTTGATATAAAACATACATATATGTATAATATTTATTATTTTTGCATTTAATACACACACACACTTCAAATATATATATATTAACTATTTTATTTTTTTATTGAATAATAAATAATATTCAGATAATTAATATTCATATGAATACCCAAAACTCGATAAATAACTTATAAATATCTAATTTTTTTATCTAATAAATAATAAGTAAAGAATAGATATCAAGAAATTCTACTTGCAAATATCCATTGCCACAACTGCCTTTAAATATGTTTTTGTTTTTGTACAATTAAGTATAATTATAATGTAACTCCAATACTGAAAGCAAATCTACAATGATACAAAAATCTTCTCCACAGATCATATAAAACTTAATCACCACATGGAGTGATGTTCTTAAGAGCTAATTAATTGTGTTGATCTAAAAGAGTTTAAAGTAAATTAAGGATATCGCGGGCTTAACTATTTTAAAAAATAAACAAGAGTTATTTTTCATGCGGGGCACGTCGTTCCTAATCTTTATCAGTTATTCACTGTACGTACTTAAGACCAGAAAAAGTACTAAGAACTGGATACAGTAGTACTGATAATTGCATGCAGACACGTGTGAAGATTTCGTCATCATCGACGATGATCGTACTTCTATAGATCAAAGATATTCCAACAATATCGTGGAGGGATCGGCTGGCTTGTTGAGGATTTTGCTTCCTTTTTTTAGCATTTAGAATTCAAATCTATCAAAATTTTCACGAGGATGTATGCATAGATATTGTAAAATAGAATTTAATTTCAATATATGCAAATTAATTGATATAAAAATACATATTTTAAAAGAAAAGAAACTCTGAATGAACAAAGATACCCCACAGTATTGTGAAAGTACTCTATGTGCACAAAAGAGGTTTAGAAAAGAAATGTCAAGATAATTATTATTACAAACATATCAATCAGTTCTTTTAGTAGGCCAAAGAGATCTAGATCACTTCTTGCAAAGAAAGTCTAAATAAATTCAGAATCTAACAGGAGGATAATATTAATGGTTAATTAATATATATATCCTCCACCTAAAATTTCAAGTCAATCTCTAGCTATATAATTATTACAATCTCTAAGTGACAAATGGACATGAATTAGATCTATTTGAGTGTTTAAGAGTACTTTTACTTCTGTTTTTAAAAGTGTTTTTAGCTTAAAAAAATATTAAATTAATTTTTTTAATGTTTTCTAATGGTTTTAATGTACTAATGTTAAAAATTAAAAAAAAACTTATTTTAATATATTTTCAAATGAAAAATACCTTAACTTACCTCATAATCCAAAACACACACTAATCAAGACTACACAGGACATTAATTATTTGTAAACTGGAATATTTCTAAAGTTTTAATAAAGCTAATTTTTTGAATAAACTATATCCTGTTCCGACTTAATTATAGCTGAAGTCTCTGACTAGACCTGGGTATCAAAGACACAATATATTCCTTGGGGGCTTAAAACAATTTTTGTAATAAAATTAATAACAATTGGATATATATATATATAATTATGACAAGAAAAGGAG
>Ga0307515_10014853_pt1 | contig 14395 bp, 1 predicted proteins | sample 17_EM_MG_FD_194513 | JGI IMG/M metagenome (GOLD analysis project Ga0307515, IMG submission 194513) | Populus trichocarpa ectomycorrhiza microbial communities from riparian zone in the Pacific Northwest, United States - 17_EM | ecosystem: Host-associated > Plants > Roots > Unclassified | place...
CCGATATTAAGAAGTTAGAATTTAGTATTAAGCGTATAAAATACCTAGGGTTTAATATTAGTATAAACGGGATTAAGGTAGACCTAGAAAAGACGGCCGTAATTAACTAATAGGTACCCCTAAGGACCGTAAAGGGGGTACAGTTATTTTTAGGGTTCTATAACTTCTACCGACGCTTTATTAAGAACTACAGCAGGATTACCCAGCCACTAAGCCTACTTACCCATAAGGACCGGCCCTTTTACTTTAATACCGCATATAGGTAGGCCTTTAACGAGCTTAAGAAACGACTAGTCTCTACTCCCTTACTCGCCTACTTTAACCTAGAACGGCCCTTAATACTAGAAACTGATGCCTTAAATAGTGTTATAGCTAGTATTTACTCCTAAAAGCAGACAAACGGAGAATAGTACCCTATTGCTTACTATTTGAAGACTATAGTAGATGCTAAGCTAAACTACCCGATTTATAATAAAGAAATATTAGCTATTATCTATAGCTTTTAGCACTGGCGAGTATAGCTAAAAGGGACCCCTAAACCTATCTAAGTGGTTTTAGATTATAAGGCCTTAGAATATTTTATAATAACAAAAGCCCTTACAGCCCGGCAGGCGCGCTAGGCGGATGTCCTATCTTAATTTAACTTCCTAATTATATACAGGCTAGGCGCCATTAACCGTGCGGATACTCTTATAAGATGTAAACAGGACCTAAATAACTAGATGGCCGCAAAGATCTTATTACAGACTTAGACGCTACTATAACTAAAGCACCTTAACCCTCAGATATGGGAAGAACTAAGTACTAAATCTTTAAGTGCTAAGATATATCCCATTAACCCTATGGAATTTAACCTTATTAATAAACTACTATAAGTAAACCGTACGGACCCTTCTCTACAGGAGTACCGCGAAAAGGCAAAGGATGTTACTAGCCTATAGTCCCTTAAAAATAGACTGCTTAAGCACTAGGAATGGCTAGTAGTAGCAGAAGAATAGAACTTATAAACCCGGCTTATTACCAAAGCACATACCTAGGTCTCTACGGCCTACCCTAGAAAAAATAAGACCTATAAGATTATTAGTGACCGTTACTACTGGCCCGGAATAGTTATAGATATTAACCGTTATATACGGAACTGCAATAACTGCTATAGGTCTACAATTCCAAAAGATAAGACCCTAGGACTATTAAAGCCACTCCTAATACTAGAGCGCCCCTAACAGTATATCTCTATAAATTTTTATAAACTACTAGTGGACCGTAACGGGTACGATATAGTTATAATCTTAGTTAACCGTTTTGGCAAACGCCCTTTCTTAATCCCCTGTTATAAGAATATTAATACTAAAGAGGTGGCCTAACTATATATCTATTACATCTACCAAATTTACAGACTACTAGATACTATTATATTGGACCGCGGACTATAGTTTATATCGGCTTTCTAGAATAAGTTTACTTAAATCCTAGGAATTAGGCTAAAGCTTTCTATAGCGTATTACCTCCAGATAAACGGTTAGACGGAGATTATAAATTAATACTTAGACCAGAGACTCCGGCCCTTTATTAACTACTTCTAAGATAACTAGGGTAAACTACTACCTCTAATAAACTACGCCCAGGCGACCCTACCCCATAACTTTACGGGATTCGCACCTATCTAACTAAAAATAGGGTATCTACTACGAATAAGCTTTGACTGGGATAGACTAGAAGGACCACAGACCGTACACAAGAAACTGTCTTATAAGGAAGCCCGGCAGTACGCCAAGCGCTTAGAGGAAGCCTAGACGGTAGCCCATATAAATCTAAAAAAGGCCTAAAAATTAATAAAATAGTAGGCAAATAAGCATAGGCGCGAGCCCGACTTTACTATAGGTAATATAGTCTAGGTTATAACAAAGAACTAGAAGACGGAACGGCTAAGTTATAAGCTTAATTATTAGATAGTAGGACCGTATAAGGTCCTTAAGAAAATAGGCAACTTATATAAAGTAGAGCTCCCAGATTTAATTAAGGTTTACCCTATCTTCTTACCGAATAAGCTACGGAAGGCAGTGAACAACCTATTACCTAGACAAAAGAACGAACCCCCCCTACCAATTTAAGTCAATGGCGACGACAAATGGGAAATTAAAGAGATACTGGCCTATAAGCTAGTAAGGAAAACGCTAAAGTACTATATTAGTTGGAAAGGCTATAACCTAGATCCTACCTAGTACCCTATATAGAACTTTATTAGCAGTCCCTATAAGCTTTAAGAATTCTATAACCGTTACCCTAACAAACCGGGACCGCTAAAGTACCTAGACAAATGGATAGAATGCTAGCATAATAAAGATAATAAGCTACCGGAAGAGCATAAAGATAAGAACACCCTATAGGCATAATACGGATATACAAAGCCTAAGGGCAGGCTTTTGCGGAGGGGGGGGTAATGTTACGGCACTGGCAGAAAGCGGCAGCTATAGTAGACGTTATGGTAGACACAGGGCTCACGTAACTCTTACGTGACTAGGGATTGTATATAACTCCTCGCGTTGCTACTTATCCTTTCCTTTCCTTTTCTCTAGCTTTAGATTCTCGTTTATAGACAATCCAATCGTACAGGCTTGCACGACCCTTTTGCCGTACTTATGTCTCGATTGACTAAGTCGCTAAAATTAGTAGTAGAAGACGTTTAGGCAGACTCTATAGTAAAAGTAATAGTTTAAAGAGGGAGCTTATATAAATTATAGGAAATAGGGTTATTTCGCGAGGGATTATAAAGATAGTTAGAGATACTATATAATAAAGGGAACTAGACTAATAGTAGACGATATATATATATAGAGGGATAATAATACGCTACGAGGAACAAAAGAGTATTTAATTAAAAGTTTTGTGTTTTATTATAATAACGTATACCAAATTTATAAAGATGCTAAGTATAGCGTAAGCTATTAGCTATAGGAGCTAGTACCTATAAGATATAGAGGAACTAATAAACTAGTTTATAGATTGGATATTAAGGATAATAAATTTAACATAGGTGAAATATTTTGTAATAATAAGGTAATAAGAGCGGTTTACTAGGAATATATAGCTATTAGAGATATTATACTAGAGGTAAAGGATAATTCCACTATAGAATAGGGAATATTAGTAGGGATTAGGACCCTACTAGATATAATATCTATTGCTTTATAAGACGTAAAAGAAATAAAATAGTAAACTACTTCGGCACTTAATAAAGGTAAAAGGCCAAAGGCTTAAGATTTTTAAGATAAGATAAGAGATAACTAAGATTCTTAAGATAAGATGAGGTAAGCTTAAGGACCCATAACGGACGAAAACCGATAGAGTAAAGTAATAGCTTAGTTTAAAGATATATAAATAAGCTCGGGACGGAAGTTCCTATAGGTATAAAATTCTTAAGATAAGATAAGTGAGATTTAAAACTCTTAAGACGAGATAAGAATACTAAGTAAGCCTAGTTAGATTAAGGCTGGAGCTAAGCTTAAGTTAGAAGCAAGCTTAGGATTAGTAAATCTAAGGGATTAAGAATTTGGAGTGTAAATTAGGATACCTATAAGTAATATTACGGACGCTTTAAGTACAATATTACAACTACTAGGAAGGGAGTTAAAAGAAGCTAGTTAGTTAATACAAGCACAGTCCAGTATAGAGCTAGTGGAACCATATAACGAGGAATGGTAAGCGAGTTATATAATATGCTACGTAAGGAACAAGAGGAACGGAGGGAACTTACGTACCTTACGTATAATACGTACCTTACGTATAAGGAGGGTTTCCTAGGAGTACGGTTGTGTATTTAAAGGACTACAGTTCCTACTCTAGATAGTTCTTTCCTTATAGTAATTCTTAGAATATAATTAGAGTTAATCTATTAGGCAACTACTCCACCAGTTATTATTACGTTGTTGACTTACTTATAATACCTATACACCTAGCCTAATAACAAGCCCATTATAGTACTTGCTATAAGGTTCCGTTACATAATTACTACCTAGTTACGGTTTTAATAAGTTAAATAATATGCTACTAAAAGCAGCTACTATAACGCCATTAACGGCGGCAACTACTTTAAGGTCTGGAGGCGATACTAGTATAACAGATACTGACTCGCAACAACCTATAACAGTTAAATAACTATAAGAGATAGTTAACTAGTTAATAGAGAATAATACGACACTTAAATAAAGGATTAATGGGATAGGCGCAGTAAAGGTTAAGTTACCATTAATTAAAAGATTTTTAGGAAAGAGATTAAAGCTTAAAGGATTCCTTATATAAATACACTTTAAGGTTACGTAAGAGGGAGTAAAGCTGGCAACACTTATAGATCAAATAGCTTATGTAGGATTATTCTTGTTAGGAAGAGCACTTAAATAATTTGAGCCTTACCTTATAGAAATACAGGCAAATAGAATAACGACCACTAGTTAAGAGGTGCGGTTTATATTCTTAAGTTAGGAAGGATTTATAAAGCGACTTATATAAATATTTAGAGACCCAGAGGCAGTAACTACAGCAGAAAGAAAACTCTAAGATATTACGTAATAAACTTTAGTAATTAAGTATATAATATAGTTCTAAACGCTAGCTATATAAGTTAAGTAGAATAATAAGGCGCTTATGGCATAGTATAAATAGGGACTTAAGGCTAAAGTCTAGGACGTAATTATTCTAATAGAAGATGCGGACACCCTAAGGGAATTAATAGATTAAGTGATAAAGATTAATAATAGGATCTTCCAAAGGGAACAGACTAAGAGAGGTTAGGATAGAGTTCTATAGTTATATAAGGCGCAGAGCACGCAATAACAAAAGCTAAGTTAGAAATTATGGTATAGCGCAGAGCTAATAGACCTAAGTGGTACTAAAGAAGCCTATAAGAGATAGAGTAAGAAACTATAGAAACCTAGAGGTTAAGGATTTAGTAATTATAGGACTAAGAAGCAAAGGCTAAATTAGGGATCTTATTAGCAGAAGAAGTTTAGGCGGACTTTATAGTAAAGTTAATAGTTTAAAAACAGAGCTTATATAAATTATAGGAAACAGGGTTATTTCGCGAGGGATTGTAAAGATAGTTAGAGTTACTATATAATAAAGGGAACCTAACTGGCAGAAGACATATATATATAGAGGGATAATAGTATACTGCAAGGAATAAAAGAATGTTTAATTAGAAGTTTCGCGTTTTATTATAATAACGCATACCAAATTTATAAAGACGCCAAGTATGGCGCAAGCTATTAGCTATAAGAGCCAAGATTTATAGAGTGTAGAGGAACTAGAGAGTTAGATAAAGAATAAGATTAACTCTATAAGCTAGATTAGGATATTACAGTAACGTGCGGACAATAATTAGTAACAATAACAATAGAATTAGAGCATTTATTAATTAATAGCGACGAGGATAATAAAGGAACCAACTAGGGGTATCCAAACCTTAATAACGCAATAGAAGTAGAGACTAAGACCGCCATAGAGCAAGGTTTAGTAACGGGTATCATAACACCGTTAGATACAGTATTTATCGCTTTATAAAACGGCAGGAGCAGTATCTAAAAGAGATTAAGTAAGCAGACAACTGCTAGTGCTAGCTTACTACTTAATAAAGGTAAAAGGCTAAAGGCTTAAGATTCTTAAGATAAGATAAGAGAGATCTAAGATTCTAAAGATAGGATAAGGATAGCTTAAGGACCTATAACAGACAGAAACCAATAGAGCAGAGCAGCGGCTTAGTTTAAAGATATATAAATAAGCTCGGGACAGAGTTTCCCACAGGCATTATATTCTTAAGATAAGATAGATAAGATTTAAGACTTTTAAGACGAGATAAGAACACCACGGACGCCTAGTTAGACTAAGGCGGGAGCTAAGCTTAAGTTAAAAGCAAGCTTAGGATTAAAGAATCTAAGGGACTAAGAATTCGGAGTACGAATAAGGACACCTATAGGCAAAAAGCAAGGAGCTTCTTTGCAAATCAAAGAATCTGCAATATAGGTAGTAGTTAGACTAGGAGACAGACACATAGACCTAGAGGACTTACTAGTTAAACAAAGTGTTCGGACTAAAGATTAAAAAGTTAATACATTAGTTAAAAAGTATAAGGACGTTAAGGATCTATTAGAAAGATAACAACTATAAAAAAGTATGGAAGAATTTAGATAACAAATCTTTATATAGTAAAAGCAATCTATAGAGCTAAGAATGCCAGATTGCTTTAGGAAAAAGATACCTATATAGAAGGTTACTAATAGGCTAAAGGTAGGTATACCTAGAGCTAAGTGGCTTACGGAACTAGAAGAAGAGGAGAATCTAGGGATTCCTACTAGATTCCAAGAATAATATATAAAAGGCTGTCACAAAGTAGCAATAAAAAGATACTTCCTTACGGATAGATCGTATACACTTAGTAAGCTGTACTAAAAGTGGTTTAGGCAACAATATAATAATAAGTGGGAAGACTTTTACATGTGGTTAGACGAAAAGGTTATACCAGATTAGGCAATGTCTAAGAGACAGATAAGCTATATTAAAGGAGCCTTAATTATAATATTAAAGAATCTAGAGGAACAAGCTATAGACTAGAAAGAGATAATGCGAATATCGGTACCAGTAAATAAGATAGTAACGTTTAAATCGACGCGACAGAGGTTTAAACTTAAAAACGAAGATAAGTTAAGAGTTAACCTAAAACACCCAGCGCACTATATATTGGCATAGATTGTATACATAGACAATATATACAACATATACAAAAACCCAAAAGAAAAGAACCGGAAATACCCTATAAGAATATATTAGGTACTAGATAAGAGACGGTTTAGGAATGCTAAGTATATACATAGTTAGCATCCTATAAAAGTTTAAGAATAAGGGGACTTAATACTTTAACCAGAAAGATTCCTTATAGAAAAATGCCTAGATAAACGACAATAGTGGGAATATCTAGAAAATACCTATCTATAGCATATTAAAGACAAAAAGCGAACTAAGTATTGGCCTAAGTTGGACTAAGTATAAATAGGATTAAGTAGCCAATAGTTAGGAAAAGTAGAGGCCTACAGGACCAGAGGGAACTAGTAGTAGAGCCTTAGACCCTTAAGGGAATTTAAGGACAACACCTAAATTTATAAGTTAAGTGGCAAGATTAACAGTTTAAGGTATTAATAGATAGTAGAGTAACAAGAAACCATATCTTACTAGCAGCAGTCAAAAGAATAGGGTTACTACATAGGAAAAAGAAATATCCTTACCTATTAGTAACAATTTCAGGAGATCTAATAGCCTATAGAGGAGGTATTATCAATCTTAAAACAGGACCTATTTAGATAACTATTAAAGGAAGATAAACTAAGATGTCTTTTAATATATTACCATTAGGGAATAATAAGACAGTATTAGGAATGCCTTAGTTACAGGAATATAATCCAAAGATCAATTGGATTACAGATTAGGTTAATATTAGAGATACTTAACGCTATAAGATATAATAATAAGCTAAGATAGTATAGTACTAAGTAGGAGCAACCTACGAAGAAACAAAAAAAGGGTTAAGCTATATACCAAAGAGATACTATAAGTATGGCAAGAAACTATGGTTACTAGAAAGTAAAAAGCTGTTAGAGAATATAGTATGGGACTATAAGATAGAATTAGAACTAGGAATAAGTCTAAGGTTTTTTCCAATCTATAAGCTTACTAAAGAAGAAGGTAAAGCATTAAAAGAGTTTATCTAGGAAAACTTATAAAAGGGATACATTAGACTATTGCAATCATCAGTAGGTTATCTAGTACTATTCGTACTAAAGAAAAATAGTAAGCTAAGGCTGTATATTAACTATAGATAGTTAAATAGCATTACTAGAAAGGATAGGTATCCTTTACCCTTAATTAGCGAAATTTAAGACAGGATAGGCAATGCGCAAATCTTTATAAAGATAGATCTAAGATAGGCGTACCATTAGATTAAAATCAAGAAAGGCAACGAATGGAAGGCAGCCTTTAGATTAAAGGAAGGACTATATAAACCATTAGTTATACAATTCAGACTTATAAACGCACTAGTAATATTCTAGAAGCGAATTAATAATATATTAGGAGAATACTTAAATAAATTTATTATAGTATATCTCAACGATATTATCATCTACTTAATAACTAAGGAAAAATATAGAGAACACGTTAAATAGGTCTTAAGGAGACTATAGAAAGAACAGATGCTAGTAGCAATTAAGAAATGCAAGTTCTTTACTAGGAAGACCGATTTCGTCAAATTTATTATTAAACTAGGCTAACTTAGCATAGATCTAAAGAAGATCAAGGCTATAGTAAATTAGCAGGAACTAGAGAATGTTATATAGTTAAGATCGTTTTTAGGGTTTTGCAATTACTGCAAAAGATTTATAGCGCAATAGTTAAAGGATATTAAACTATTTACGCGGTTAATAAAGAAAGAAGAACTATAGGTATAGGGAAAGGAATAATAAGAACTATTTAAGAAAGTTAAAGAGTTATTTACCTAGGAGCTAGTTCTTAAGATCTATTAACTAGGTCTAGAGACGGTTATAAAAATAAATGTATTAAACTTTGCACTAGGGGCATACTTTATATAAAAGCATCTAGATAGATGGCACCTAGTAGCATACTATAGTCGGAAGATAATACTACCAGAGTTAAACTATGACATTTATAATAAGGAGTTATTAGGTATAGTTACAGCATTAAAGAAATAGAGAGTATTCTTATAAGGCACAGAAGAACTATTTATAGTTAAAACGGACTATAAGAACCTAACAGAATTCCTAACAACAAAGGAACTTAACTAAAGACAGGTTAGATGGGCAAAGATGCTTACGGAATACCATTTTAAGATTTAGTATATTAAGGGTATAGACAACACGCAGGCTAATGCGCTAAGTTAAAAGGCTGAACTACAAAATAATAAAAAGCTATTAGGGGCTTTACTGCGAAGAGATATAGATAGGTTAATTAGGTATAATTATCCAAAAATTATAGCAACTTAGAAAGAATTAGAGAGGATTTATAAGTTACCGAAAAGCTTTTAGGTATAGAGAATTCTAAAAGCATAGCTAGAAGATCTATAGACGGATATATACAAAAACTAAGAAGTAAAGTATATCCTAAAAAGTATAGCAGAGTACTTTATAGAAGATTTCTATAAGGAACTAATTTAAGGATATAATAGGGCCACGGGCTTAGTGTCGAGACTCTAAGAGGAGTATATTATTGACGGAATCTAGAGAATAGCCAGAAGGGTCACTAGAGAGTATTTAGATTACTAGAGAAATAAACTAATAAGGCATAAGCCATATAAAGGGCTACAACCTATTAAAATACTAGAGAGACTATAGGAGGTTATATTATAGAACTTTATTATTAAGTTACTAAAATTAAGAGATCCTATTACCGGATAAGATCACGACGCGATTTTAGTAATAGTGGATAAGTTTACAAAGTAGGGATACTTTATAGCGTATACAGAAAAAATATCAGCAGAAGATATCGCTAAAATCTATATTAAAGAAGTGTTTATAAGACATGGAGTACTAAGCAAAATTATATTAGATAGAGATTTAAGATTTATAGTAATATTCTAGGAGGTATTCTTAGCGGAGCAAGGAGTTTAAGCAGCAACTTCCACTATATATTATCCGCAGACAGACGGTTAAATAGAAAGATTAAATTAGACACTAGAGCAGTATCTAAGGCACTATATTAATCATGCATAGAATAATTGGGTATCGTTATTACCAGTTATATAGTTTATATATAATATAACACCACAAAAAGGAATAGGTACGTCACTATTTAAGGCGAACTATGGATATAAGCCAAGAACATCATTATTGCTATGTTAAGTAAAGAAGACAAGTAGTACAGCTAAGTAAAGGATAAAGACACTAATAAATCTTTATAAGAACCTTACAGAAATAGCTAAGGTAGTATAGCAGAGAATAAAGAAATATTATAACGCTAAGAGATCTAAGGGACTAGATCTTAAGGAGGGAGATAAAGTATAGCTACTATACAAAAATTTCAAGAGTCGACAACTAAGTAAGAAGTTAGACTACGTCAGACTAGGACCTTTTGAAATTATTTAGAGAATTTCACTAATTACGTTTAAGTTAAACCTACCAGCTAGGATAAAAATCTACCCTATATAACACATCGTAATGCTAAAGCCAGCACACGGGAATATTAAGCCACTAGTTTACAAGGCAGACACGTATAGAGGATAAGAAGAAGATAAATAGCAAGTTTTAAGGATCGTTAGTTATAAGGACGTTAATAATAAAATATAGTATAAGGTTAAGTAGATAGGCTATAATAAGACTACCTAGGAACTACTAAAGAATCTAAAGAATGCTATAGGAAAGGTATAGAAGTATTAGAAGAGAATAGGTTAGGTAATATTAATAAGGGAAGAGCGCCAAAGAATAAGTCATCTAAGGGGGACCTAAGAAGAGCGACTGCCGAATTACTTAGAGTTATTTCCTTTGCCAATTAAAGAGAATCCATTTTTTTATTGCTAAATTCCAGCAAACCTTATTCTATAAGCTTTTACTCCTTAGAATAAACCTTCTTATAAACTTTCTTAAAACGGAGGAGACGAGCAAATACAGCAATACGGGCCTTTAAAGCCTTCTGCTCTATATCCTAAAAACGTTCTAACTTAGTAAGGGCTTAAGTCAGCTTACTATTAAGATAAGTAGTAGTAAGTTAAACATAAGACCCTATAACAAATTACTTAGGGAACTTAAAGACTATTAAGAGTTATAGGACGCGTATACTTAGCGTTAGTAAAAGAGCGAACGTCACAGGATAAATAAATATTCGCTTTAGTGCACTCTAAGTAAAAGGAAGGTTGCCAAGACAAAGGACTCGCTAGCGCGATATAAACTAACCCCTCTTTCGCATAACGAGAACATAGAGACGGTATTATTTCACCTAGCGACAGTATAGCAGCAATAGTGTGTGCACAACGTTGCGCGTATAAAGAAGAAGATGCTTTAGGTATAATAAGTAACAATATTAACTAGATTAATTAGACGGATATTACACCTCTAGTAAACAACTTAAAGATACTTAGGATCTTTAAGGACAAAGATAGGAAGGAGGGAGATAGTATTACGGACGCTTTAAGTACAATATTATAACTACTAGGAAGGGAGTTAGAAGAAGCTAGTTAGTTAATATAAGCACGGTTTAGTATAGAGCTAGTGGAACCATGTAATAAGAAATAGTAAGCGAGTTATATAATATGCTATGTAAGGAACGAGAGGAACGGAGGGAACTTACGTACCTTATATATAATGCGTACCTTATGTATAAGGAGGGTTTCCTAGAAATACAGTTGTATATTTAAAGGACCACAGTCCTTACTCTAGATAGTTCTTTCCTTATAGTAATTCTTAGAATATAATTAGAGTTAATCTATTAGGCAACCACTCCACCAGTTATTATTACGTTATTGACTTACTTATAATACCTACACACCTAGCCTAATAACAAGCCCATCGTAGTACTTGCTACAAGGTTCCGTTATAAGTAAGAGGTAAGAGGCTTCTTTATAGATTAGAGAATCTATAGTATAAATAGTAACTAGACTAGGAGATAGATATATAGACTTAAAGGACTTACTAGTGGAATATAGTGTTTAGACTAAAGATTGAAAGGTTAATACTAAGATTAAGAAGTAAGAAGACTTTAAGGATTTATTAGTAAGACGTAAACTAAAAGAAACTATAAAAGAATTTAGGTAAAGAATTATCGTATAGTAAGAATAGAAACTAGATAAGAGATCTAGTATATTAAGACGTATAAAGAATAGAGTACTAGTATAAAGAATTACTAATAGGCCTAGGGCAGGCATATTAAGAGCTAAGTAGCTTACCGAACTAAAAAATAAAGAGGATTTAGGAATTCCTACTAGGTTCGAAGAACAATATACTAAAGGCTGTTATAATATAGTAATAAGAAGATACTTCCTTATGGATAAGCTATATACACTCTAATAGCTATACTAAAAGTGGTATAGGCAGCGACATAACGACGAGTGGGAAGATTTCTATATATAGTTAGATAAAAAAGTTATCTAGGACCACCCAATTACAGAAAAGGCCATAACTTATATTAAAGGAGCCTTAATTATAACGTTAAAGGATTTAAAGAAGCGTTTAGAGGACTAAAAAAGTGAAAGGCGTATCTTAGTACCTACAAATAAAGTTATAATGTTTAGATTAGTATAATAAAGGTTTAAACTTAAGAATAAAGACAAGCTAAGAGTTAACTTAAAGCACCTAGTATACTATACGTTATTATAGATTGCGTATATAGATAATATATACGAAATGCATAAGAATCCAAAGGAAAAGAATTAGAAATACCCTATAAGAATATACTAGATAACAGATAAGTAGTAGTATAAGAATGCCAAATATATATATAGATGGCATCTAGCAGAAGTCTAAAAGGAAGGAGATTTAATACTTTAACCAGGAAGATTCCTTACAGAAGAATACTTAGATTGATAATAGTGGTAGAAATGCCTAAAAAACACATATTTATAGTATATTAAAGACAAAAAGCAAACTAGGTATTGGCCAAAGAACGAGCTATACGTAGTAGAATTAAATAGCTAATAGTTAGGAAAAGTAGAGGCCTATAGAACTAGAGGGAGCCAGTAGTAGAGCCTTAGACCCTTAAAGGAATTTAAGGATAACACCTAAATTTGCGAGTTAAATAGTAAAATTGGCAGTTTAAAGCGCTAATAGATAGTGGAGTAATAAGAAACCATATCTTACTAGTAGTAGTTAAGAGAATGGGGCTACCTTATAGATAGAAGGAGCAACCTTACCTATTAGTAACAATTTTAGGAGATCTAATAGCCTATAGAGGAGGGATTATTAATCTTAAAATGGGACCTATTTAGTTAACCATTAAAGGGAGACAAATTAAGATATTTTTTAATATTCTACTATTAAGACGGGATAAGGCAGTATTAGGAATGCCTTAGTTATAGGAATATAATCTAAAGATTAATTAAGTTATAGGTTAGGTCGATATTAAAGATACTTAATGCCGTAAGATGCGATAATAAGCCAAGTTAGTATGGTATTAAGTTAAAGCAATATATAAAGAGACTAAGTAAGGCTTAAGTTACGTACTAAAGAGATACTATAAGTATAGTAAGAAACTATGGTTACCGGAGAGTAAGAAGCTGTTAGAGTATATAGTATAGGATTATAAGATAGAATTAGAACTAGAAATAAGTCTAAAGTTCTTTTTAATCTATAAGCTTACTAAAGAAGAAGGTAGAGCATTAAAAGAGTTTGTCTAGAAAAATCTATAAAAAGGATATATTAGACTATCGCAGTCATTAGCGGGTTATCTAGTACTATTTATACTAAAGAAGAATGGTAAACTAAGGCTATGTATTAACTATAGATAGTTAAACAGCATTACTAGAAAGGATAGGTATCCTTTACCCTTAATTAGCGAAATCTAAGATAGGATAGGTAACGCGCAAATATTTATAAAGATAGATCTAAGATAGGCGTACTATTAGATTAGAATTAAGGAAGGCGATAAATAGAAGGCAGCCTTTAGGTTAAAGGAAGGACTATATAAACCATTAGTTATATAATTTAGGCTTATAAATATACTAGCAACGTTCTAGAAGTGTATTAATAATATATTAAGAGAGCACTTGGATAAATTCGTTATAGTATACCTTAACAATATTATTATCTACTTAATAACTAAGGAAAAATACGGGGAATATGTTAAATAGGTCTTAAAGAGACTATAAGAAGAACAGATACTAGTAGCAATTAAGAAATGCAAGTTCTTTACTAGGAAGACCGATTTTATAGGATTTATTATTAAACTAGGCCAACTTAGTATAGATCTAAAAAAGATTAAGGCTATAGTGAATTGGTAAGAACTAGAGAATATTACGCAGTTAAGATTGTTTTTAGGGTTTTGTAATTACTCTAGAAGGTTTATAGCACAATAGTTAAAGGATATTAAGCTATTTACGCGATTAACGAAAAAAGAAGAACTATAGGTATGGGGAGAGGAATAGTAAGAACTTTTTAAGAAAATTAAAAAGTTATTTACCTAGGAGCCAGTTCTTAAGATTTATTAACTAGGACTAGAAACAGTTATAGAAATAGATATATTAGACTATATACTAGGGGTATACTTTATATAAAGATATTAAGATAGATAGCACCTAGTGGCATATTATAGTAGGAAGATAATACCACTAGAATTAAACTATAACATCTATAATAAGGAGTTATTAGGTATAGTTATAGCATTAAAGGAATAAAGAGCATTCTTATAAGGTATA
>Ga0307515_10014854_pt1 | contig 14395 bp, 2 predicted proteins | sample 17_EM_MG_FD_194513 | JGI IMG/M metagenome (GOLD analysis project Ga0307515, IMG submission 194513) | Populus trichocarpa ectomycorrhiza microbial communities from riparian zone in the Pacific Northwest, United States - 17_EM | ecosystem: Host-associated > Plants > Roots > Unclassified | place...
GGTAGTGGGCGAGAGTTTAGTAATAAAAAAGAGTATAGCTTTAGTATGGAGGCCAATTAATATTTAGGTGGTAAAGTAGTCTATAATAAGTGAAGTTAGGATGCTATTTGTAAGGCGCAGTGGCCTAGGTGCTAGTAGCTTCTTAGTTATAACGTTATACTTTCTTATAATAGATTCTGCGTTAGTAAATGCTATTATAGTACTACCGGAGTTTACTAGGCTTACTGTATTAATATAAACTTAGGGGTATAGGTTATATAATAAGGAGAGTTAGGTTTAAATAAGGATTAATTTCTTATTACTGTTTGCTGATCTAAGATTAAGTAGCAGTTTACTAATAGAAAGGACTAATTAATCTAGTAATAGGGACCTAATCTTCTCGTCTTCCTCCTTATATGGTTTAGACCCTTAGATGTAACTTAGTTTAAGGGTTTACCTTTTAATAACTGGAGTATAGGGCTGTCTTAGCAAGGCGGTCCAGTGTCTATCTGGCTAGCGGTATCGGTCTTAGTTTTAGTTAGGGTATAGGAAGACAATACCTTACTAATAACGTAGCTGTGTTTATATTTGCTAGCGCAAAGTCGCTAATACTAGGCGTTGTTAACGGGTTGGGCTTTTATATAGGGTATAGTTTAGAGTAACTAAGCCGTAGGGTTAAAAGGGGGGGGTTGTCCGCCGCGGCTATAATAGGCTCCGCGGTCGCCGCGTTTATAATAGACTCTATAGTTGCCGCGTCTACGGTTATTAGTTCGCGTTATTTAATAGGGTAGCATTAGGACTGGGTTTACTATCTTAGCGGGGTTATAGGCATTCTTTTAGTGGCTAGGTAGGCCGTAGGCAAGGCATAGTCTATTATTAATATAGCGCTTACGCTCTATATCTGAGATTCTATTAAGGTCTATAGGTTTTTTAGTTACTGCTAGGGTTAGGGTTAATATAGGGGTAGGGGCTTAAGTAGGTAGGCGGTGGTTGGCGTTCTTCTTAAGGTTGGCTTAATGTGTATGGTTTATAAGGTTTTTAGCAAATATATCTATCTGCTTGCTCTAACCTATATAGTCGCTGTTATTAATTTTATAGGCAAGTCTAAGTACCAGCTCTTCTATCTTTAGAGAAATAAACTTTTAGAGTAGGTCCACCTTTTATTTGTTTATCTTCTTGGCGCGAACTATTAGCTTATTAAGCTCTCCCTTTTAGGACTAGTAATTACGCTTACCCTAGGGGAAATAGTTAAGCTTATTCTTTACGACCTGGGTTATATTAAGGACCTTATAGTAGGCAGTAAGGTCTTTAAGCATATCTTCCTTAGTAGGCCATTTCTATATAGATATGTTGTTTAGGTTCTTATGTATAAGCTCTAGGCCCTACTTAATAAACTTATAGGCCTTATCCTCTAGTATATCCGAGATATAAAGGATCTGGGATTAAACTGTGTTAAAGTAGTCCTAGTTTTAGTCGAAGACTCCCTTAATCTTAATATGCTAGGTCTTAAAATTAGCTTATTATTCTAGTGGGGTGCCTTTTCCGCTAAATATTGGCGGGTCTTTAGATCTCCGTTTTTTTTGCTAGGTTACTACTATTATTATAGGGGTTAATTGTTTTAGAATGGTAATAGTCTTTACCTAGGAGTTAATAGTTCCTATTTAGAAAGCGATAAGGGTACTAAGGTTTTTGTTAGCTTTCTTATTAGTGGTGTTTGTATTATATATATACTATAGTCCTACTTTAATGTTGCTAAGGAACTTGTTGGTATAGTTAATAAGGGTAAGGTAAGCTTTAGTAGGCTTAAAGGTCTTAGGGTATAGTAGGGAGTGGTGGATTATCTATGTAATATTAGGGTATATCTCTATAAAGAGGTCTATAAAAACATTACAGGGGTTCTAAGTTTTGGCTATTTCGGCGTCGTTAGTGTTACCTATTTAGGCGCTAGGTAAAAACTGAGGATCGTTCTAGGACTATGCTGGGGACGTGTTGGTTTTAGTAGGGGCACGCGTAGGTCGCGATTGCTTTGGGGCGGAGGTTAATTAGCTAGGGTATAGGGAATTAGTAATCGCGATGGGGCGCAAATTAAAGATACTACAAACTGTTATAGTGCTGCAATAAAGTAGACTAAATAACTACGTTATAGTATAAAGAGGGGAAGAAGGTGGAAAGGGGGTATTATATATAAATAGTAGGGCCGGCCGCCAAGTCGCTAGTGGTGGGCCAGCTAATAGTAGGAAATAGTATGAGACAGTATAAAATAGTATGCGTTAGGTCAGTGCCGTGATAAGGGGGACGGTAAAGCTATATTCTTTAGCTTAAGCAAAATTTAGTATATAAGGGACCTCTAAGCTAAGTATAAGCGCGATAAATAATAAGCTATTATCTAAAAATAAGAAGATAAGATCCAGAAGCAGCTTTAAAAGGAAGAGAAGAGGCGTATAATTAAGTAGAGGAAGTAGGTGCCACAGTAGGCGAAGTAAGCGATTGTCCCTTAGGCGTTAAGGCACTAATATTCCGTGCACCCCCTAGATAGACTAAAATTATTATAATTTTATTAATTTACTACTAAAATAATGCCTATAACGCCTCCTAATCGCAAGACGGACCGTAAAGAGTTCTCTACCTATACTTATACGCGTTTTTATACTATATATAACCTTAAAAATCTAGGAAAAGGTATTAGAGATATTATAAGGACAATTAACTTTAGAGGCCATTATAATATATATAAGAATATACTTTAGCTGTATAGGATAAAGGGTAAGGAGGCTAACTATAGGCCTAGTAAGTACTATAATGGCTAGAGCCACTATAAGATTATAGATGCCTAGCTAGCTGCTATATAGAGCACCGTTTAATGCCTAAATGCGGTACTATAGTATATATATATAACCGTCCAAACCCTCTAAAGATATAACTAAAAGATAAATTAGAAGCGCTATAAGATAGTAATAGTAACGCCTCTATATAGCTATAATAAGAAGAAGCGTATATAGTACGGATAGGAGCATAAGGACCATACTATAGCCAATTTTTAGCAATTTATATACTTTATAAATAAAGTGTATATTAACCCGTATTAGTAGAGCAGCTAGTATATCTATTAGAGAAAGGGAATACGCTATAATCGTAAGAATTTATAGGTAAATTCTGGGAAGGACAATATACGGTTTTAACTCTATATAGCGAGCGATATAAGCTAGCACTATATTAGACCTCTTATCTTCTATAATAATAAGAATAACCACTTAGAGCCCTTAAAGCGTATACTAAAGCTATACTAACGTCCTAAGAGCGAGATTAATGTGTAGTACGAGTAGTGGCTTATATAGTGGCGTGCTAAGGTGCCTTACGGGGTTAATATAAAGCTAAAGGGCAATTTTATAATATAGAAATACTATACTAAGCAGTTACTTCCTAGCCTTATTACTACTTTTTATAAGTACTATAATAACCTAGAATACCTAAAATATAAGAACTATATACTATAGGATAATAATAATAGGCCGTATAGTACTAGGAGCAAGGTTAATATAGCGTAAGAGATAAAGGAAAAGATATATATTAAGGTGCTTAACCACCCCCTATAATCTCTAGATTTAAACCCTATTAAAGGTATCTAGAATATCTTTAAGCAGTATATTAAAAAGTATTATTATAAGTAGAAAACCTATAAGTAGCTTAAGGCTATAGCTATTAAGGAATAGGACGAAATTTAATAGTTAAAATGGGGCCAAATATAGGTTCGGCGATAGATCTTTAAGCTACTATTACGGTGCAAGCAGCTACACAAAATAGGTGGAAAGCGCATTTAAAGCTACTTGTAGTGATTAAATTGTAAATAGCTATTTATCTGCCTTCTGCTCAAGCTATTGAAAATTGGTGCCTTAACGCCTAAGGGACAATCGCTTGCTTCGCCTACTGTGGTGCGCTATTAATAGCGCGTTGCTAGAGAGGAAAAAGTAAGGGCTAAGAAACTCTAAAAAGAAGAGGAAAGGATAGCTTATATAGCTTCCTGTTAGCTTTATAATAACTTAAAGCAAATAAAGAAGGTTAAAGCCAATTAAAAGGCGTTAAATGCGCCCTTTAAAAATATAGATTTAATAGTTATAGAAGCTGCAGAAGTGGAAGTTGTTAAATCTAGGCCTAGCCGCCCTTAACGACAAATACGCCCACTAAAATATTTGGAGGGCTACGATATAGAGCTAGCTTAATTTAGCAGGTCTCAAAGCCTATTATACCTGAATTTCATATATATCGGCCAATTATTTGGTGCTGTACAGCCTCAAATCGGAGGTTGCTGTATTCGAATTTTGGTGTACACGCTGTAGGACCGTGCACGCTGCGGGCCGGACTCCTACTAGGGACTAACTAATATATAATACTCTTGGCGTTTAATCCCTGTGGAGGCCCAAGATGGGCATATAGAGGAATCCCTGCGAGCGCTCGAGGACGAGCGCGCAGAGAAGAGGGCAATTGTAAGAGTATATATATTAGATCCCGCCGCGCTTACGAACAAGTTCGCAAGCACTCTGTCTTTTTGGCTGTATGGCGACGTGGAGGCGGGACACATTATAAGTTTTAGGTCGTTAATAAGACAATATATATTAAAACCGTACCTATTATTTAGGTATTTACCTATAAAACTAATATTAATAGATATCTAACAAGGTTTAAAACCCGTCTTTATATATAAGATAATTTATAAGAGTTAGTTTATAAGGATATTTATACTATAACTCTAGCAGTAAGATTATTTAGAGCTTTAATAGCTATTATCGCAATATTTAACCTGGACTGCTAGTAAGGAGACGCTATTAATATATTCGCAAATAGCGTAATTAATATATATATTAAGTGTCTAGATAGATTTTTAATTAAGGGCAAGTACCTACTACTTAAAAAAAACGCTCTACGGATTGCGATAATTACCTCTACTATAATATAGTGATTTAATAATAATACTAAAAAAGGAAGGCTTAAAGCCAGTAATAGAGGAGCCTTGCCTATATTATAATAATTAGCTAATAATCTTCTTCTATATTAATAATATTACAGCTACCTATAGGAAGAAAGACCTACTTAAGCTCTAAGCCTTTAAGGAGCATTTTATAAGAAAGTACGAGATAAAGGACCTAAGTAACCTTACCTAGTTTTTAAATTTTTAAATTATCCTTAATAGAAAGAATAGGAAGCTCTAGCTTAGCTAGGACTTTTATTAATAAAATTACAATAAGCTTTAAAGTTAAAGATTATTAAAAGATATATATACTAATAGGTATTAAGGAACTTAAGTCTAATTTAAAGCAAGTCTTTAAGTAGGATACCTATGCCTATTAAAGGAAAGTCGGATCTATACTCTATATAGCTAATATTACTTATTTAAATATAGCGAGAACTATAAGCAAGCTATTAGAATTTTTATAAAATCCGTTACCAATTTATAATATAGCTGCTATAAGGGTAATTGCCTACTCCTATTAAACTATAACTTTGTTACGGGGCACCCCTATAATACCTAATACACGTCTACCTGTTTCCACTAACTTAGCAACTAAAGACTAACCATAAGACGGCAATTTAATAGCAATCTGCAGCAATCTAACGGCATTCTGCCGTATTTTGCTATATTTTACTAAGTTTTACTAAGTTTTACTAAATCCTGTTAAGTTCTGCCAGGACTACTACCTAAATCCTATTCTGCTTTATATATATATTAACTAAGTAACTAAGCTAACAATATATACCCTTTCTCCCCGTTTTCCTACCTTCTCTTTTTACGTAACGTCTTAATCTTATTACACAGTTTATATATATAGCTTAATAATATCTACTTCGTTATATATTATTATCGCTTATACTTACTCCGTAACAAACTTTTATAATTAAGTACTTAAAAGAGAATATAATAAACTAAATCTTAATAAGGGTAAGTAATATATTATTTAGAGATAATCTAGTTAGTAGAAAGAGTATAAAAGGCTATCTATTTACCTTATTTAGAGGATTAATTGACTAGCGATTAACTAAGTAAAAATTAGTACTAAAATTAAGTACTAAAGTAGAGCTCCTAGTCCTATTATATGCAGTTACTAAGTTAGTTTAGTGGTAGCGATTCTTTAAAGAAGTTATATTTAATACTAATAAGAAGTAAGTAATCTATTACAATAATATATAGGCAATTTAACTACTTACTAAAAGCGACACTAAGCTTAATACTAAGCTCTAATATATTAATATTTATTAATATTGGCTCCGCTAGGAAGTTTATAAAGAAAGGATTAATATTAAATAGGTCCCTACTGCAAATATAATAATAGACGGCTTAATAAAAGCTTTGCCTTATTAAAAGTATAAGACGTTTATTTAGTTATTAAACCTCATTAATATAAAGGATCTATTTAATTTGATTTAAATAATATTTAAGTAGAGTAAGTATATAGAGAATTTCCCTTAACTTAACACTAAATTAGTATTATAACTTTTTAGTATTTCTAGAGCGGCCTAGAGAGCTCTATATAGCTAGGGGGATGTATTAACCTAAATTAAATTCCCTTACTACCATTGTACTACTGTCTAAAGACCTAGATCGTCTATATAAACTATATCTTAGTTATTTCTTAACTTATAACTAAATGTCTTATTAAATGTCTTATTACCTATTTCTATTACCTATTTTAACTATCACGGAAGTAGGCATAAACTAGAATACAATATACTAAACGGGTTAGTAATTAAGAAGGCTACGTACGCGTAGCTATGTGTAGTTAATATAAAGACATTTAGATACAGAAATAGAATAGGTCGGGTTAGCGTGGTCAAAGAAATAGGGGTAGTTGTAGGACATGCGTAAGTATTACGGGACGAACGTGCGCGGTGACTCCCGTAACATTAACTTAGTTGTTTAGACCTACCTAATATATATAAAGAACTTCTAGAGCCCTCTTTAATAGACAGAGTTCTTATTCCTAATCGTCCATTTAATAATATATAAGGTAGATGCAAGTATAGGGGGGGGGAGGGGGGTATGTAATAGGGAGTTAGTAACTAAGTCGGTGACCGAGTCAAGGGGTAGGTAACTAAGTCGGCGGCATAATACCTAACTTAGGTCGACAATAGATTAGTCTATATACGAGTCCTCCTATCCTAATCTAAATGTATTTATATAGACAGAGCGCAGGCTTCTGCCGCTCCTAATACTAAAGGGGATCCCAATTCTAAATTAGCAAATAATCGCTGCCAAGCATTGATCGCTCTACACTGAACCCTACTGCATAAGCATCACGACTTCTTCTTGGCCTCTTAATATCCTTCTGCTTCCCCCGCATTATGTCATCTAGTATTTAAGTACTCTATGCCTGCTAGAATGTGGAAACATAGTACCTACTCTTCCCTTAAGCTATTACGTCGTCGGCTGCCCGAAAGTTTAGATTATATGCTCGCTTTTATAAACCTCGCTCATTAGCAGGATGGGCGAAAATCATTATCGATTAGATTAATACGATAAGCGATATTAAATTCTGGCACCCCTGCTCCTAGATAACATCTATTAGTTAATTATTAAGGCTAGCCATTCTTAACTAGGGATTAAAAGAATTAGAAGCGCGTAAAAAGCAGAAGGCGATTTTGCAAGCAGTAGTACTAAATTATTTTATATAATTATATTAGCCTAGACGGCTACGGTGAGTTAAATAGGATAATTATCAGCAGGTTGGCTGGCTTTATTAGGTTGGTTATAACATAGCTTATAGGGTTTTAACGGTTTTAAACACGCATAAAGATTGATCTATAAAAAAAAGAGGCTATCCCTTAACCCTTTAGGGCGAGCAGAGAGGAAGGCCCGTACGCAAACAATAGAATCAAATTCAACTATTAAATACACCACCACCATGCCTTCTAATTACTCTAGAATTGATATAGATCTTGTTCAAAAGACCTAATATAAAATTCCCCCAAATAAGACGGCGAAAAAAACCCCCCTAAAGCCTTAGCCACTCCCTAAATTTTATATTCCTAAGCACGGCTACTAAATCCTACTAATCTAATTAGTGGGCTCTTATTAATAATCTACGTGCCTAAGTTAACAGGTTAAGGGATATATAAGGGGGCTACCTAAGTGGGTTACTTACGCTCCCTGCAAGCGCCTTCGTTAGTGCTTATAATTACTACATTACTATACAAAAATAGTGCTTATTTAGGATATAAGATATAAGATATAAGGCCCCCCTACTGTTTTTTATATTATCTAGCTATTCTAGTAGCTTCTATAGATTTATAATACGCTATATATAGCTAAAGCAACGCTAGCGCTAATAGGGAGCGCAAGTAACCCGCTTAGGTAGCCCCCTTATATATATAAGGTACGCTAGGAAAAGCACTTAAATCACTAGTAGCGAAGAGGATAGCATACTGTAACGTTTCCCGCCCCAACGTCGCCATTCGGCCAAAAAGACACGGAGTGCTTGCGATATTATTCGCAAGCGCGGCGGGATCTAATATATGTACTCTTACAATTGCCCTCCCCTCTGCGCGTTCGCCCTCGAACGCTAAGCCGCAGGGGGTCCGCACACTAAGAGTCGCATATATTAGGAGTCCCCAGTAACGAAGGCTGCTTAAAGCTCAAGCCGTATCGGACCCCTTAGCCGACGCCTCTTTGCCTAACCCTTATAGACGTGTTTGACTGTACCAGAGCGAAGTACGTGACCGTCGGGAGTCGAACCCACGACCTACCTAGCAACGGACCCATACACCTGGCCCCAGTAAGTTCGCAAGCATAATTGTAACGTTTCCCGCCCCAACGTCGCCATTCGGCCAAAAAGATACGGAGTGCTTGCGATATTGTTCGCAAGCGCGGCGGGATCTAATATATATACTCTTATATATACCTAGTAGAGGAATACAGCCTACTACCTAAGACATACTTTAGAGCTAGGAAGCAAAGGTTAATAATATATGCGCTATCGTATCTCTATAAGGACGTATTTAAAGCATAAAGAGGAAAGAAGACGCTATCTCTAGTATTATTTAATATTAAGGGTGTGTATAACAATATAGCTATAGAGCCGGAAATTAGGAGATTATAGCAGCAATAGATAGATACTTTAGACGATTATATAATGGGTATAGGACTTCTATATAAACTATTAAGTCTATATCCTAGTTAACGAATACATATTAGAGGTATAGGCGCTCCTATAGGCGGATCTTCCGCAGGGATTAACACTAGCCCCAATACTCTTTCTGTTCTTTAACGCAGATCTTATATAAAGTGTACCCAGAAATGGCAGCTCCATAGCCTTTATCAACAACTACTTAGTATAGGTTATAGGCCCTACGGTAGAGGAAAATACGCAGATTATCCAGGGCAAGATTATACCGATGCTTAAGAAATAGGAGAGAACTAGTGGAGCTTAATTTAAAGCGAAGAAAACGCTATTTATCCACCTTATTAAATATAAAGAAGCGGGTAGGGATGCTACCACATTACTCCAATTTAAAGGAAAAGGAACCCCCCCGACACAGGATATTAAAATCCTTAAGGTAATTCTTAATAAAGAGCTATAGTTTAAGGCACACCTAGTAGATAAGGCAGGTAAAGCCACTAAGGTAGCGCTAGCGTTGCGTAGATTAAAGGGACTATAGTTTAAAAGCGTTAAGCAGCTAGCTAAGAGCTTAGTCTTACTAATTATAGACTATATATCGCTAATATAATACCCGCTTATAATATAAAAGTTAATATAGCTCCTCTAATAGGCGCAGAGGATTACGGTATAAGCTATTATTAGGGGGTTCCACACCGTTACTCTACTAATAGTAGAGGTAGAAGCTAGCTTGCTCCCTCTTAAGTAAAGGTTATATAACCAAGCTATCACGTTCTAGGTATTAATCTATAAACTAGGCAAATTATATCCTTATTAGATAGTTCAAAGATAAAGGCTCTATAGACGGCACTAATCGCCGCTTTAGAGGATAGCAGAGATATATAAGGATGTCTAGGTAAATAGAATACTAGAGGTTAAACCGTATATATATCCGCCGTAGGTAGCTAAGTCTAAGGTAGTAATATATAAGGATAAAGAGTATACTTAAGCCATTATTAAAGACTATAAGCTAGGGCAGGTTAACATATACGTTAATACATTAGTTTATAATAGCAGGGTAGGAGTTAGAGTATATACTATACTATTTAAAGCAACGCTTTTAAAAATAGTGGCAAGCTCTAATTAGGCCAATACCTACCTTATAGAGCTTCTAGTAATTAGCGAGGCAGCTAACTAGCTATAGGACCCTATATATACGGCTATTAACTAAGCAGGTTTTCTAATACCTACCTTTAGTATAAGAATATTCTCTAACTTATAATTAGCGTTACTATTAATATAGAGCTAAAGGGCTAGAGCCTACTAGGAAATAGTTATAGAGATTTTAAAGAAGCTTTAGCTAAATAATATTACGCTATACTAGATTCTAGGCCACTTAGGATTTATAGGAAATAAAAAGGCCAATAAGCTTACTAAAGTAGCGATAAGATTAGAGAGCGAGGAGTCACTATAAAGAGATGGCCTCCTATAGTACCTTATACCGTAAGCCTTAAAAAGAGCTAAGATAATAATAGAACCGCTTCTAGCAGAAAAATCTAATATAGGTAAGTTTATAAGGAAGATTAACGCAGCACTCTACTTTAGAAAGGCTATAGGATTATACTAGCAGCTAATTAGCTTTAAAGCTACTATCCTTACATAGCTATAGACCGGTAAGTTATTCCTAAAAGAATATCTCTATAAAATTAACGCATTAGAGACGGCGTTATATGTTTACGAGCTTATAGAATTAATATAGCACTTCTTCTTCTCTTATAGGAGGTAAATATAGTAGAGGATTAAACTAAAAGAGTAGTATAGAGATCGATTTGGGGATCTATTATATATATTAAGAGGCTACTTATATAGACAAAAAGAAGGCAGGAATATTAACGGCCTAATTAAGCGCTAAAAGCTAGGTATTAGCATAATTAAGGCTATAATTAAATTTATAAAGGAGACCGGTTATTTATACTTAAGCGTATAAGATATAGAGAGTATAAAAGCCAATATTAACAAGCGTAGACTCTTATAAATTCCTCCTTTAATTATCTAACTAAATATACCACGAGCCTCCTTTATACGTGCCTGTACTAGTACATCGCTAATTAAAAAGCGTATAACGCCGGAATAGCCCTACGGATATAAGGCGTTAATAACTGTAACGGCTCGCATAAATGCCTCTAAACTAAAGCTTATGGATTGCTATCTAATAAAGATACTAAGCTAAGGAGAAGGAAAGGGGGTCGTAAGAGCTGGTGTTAACAAATAGGTAGCGCAAGTCGCTAAGGCGCTAGCAGTAGACGAGCTAATAGTAGGCGAGCTAACAGTAAGAAACAGTACTAGATAGTATGCGACAATACCAGATAGTATGCGATAGTATAATAGGTAATAGAATATAGCAGAACTTAGCAGGTGACGCGCTTTAGCACTATTATATTACCCCCCCCCTCCTAAAAAAGCCTGCCCTTAGGCGTTGTCTAAGCTCCTTATTGTTGTCTAAATCGTTATAGCTATCTAACCCTTCCTCCTAGCACTTAATCCAGCTATCTAATTTGCGTAGTAGTCTAGGAAGGTTAGGGTAGGCTAGGTAAAAGTCCCGCAGCTTATAGGGGGAGTACTTAAAGTTAGATGCAGGATACTATTTTAGGTCTTTATTATAGCCTACCTAGCTTATATAGTATTTTAAGACCTTACGGTCCTTTTTAACCGCTAGGATTTCTTTAACTTTTTATTTTTTATTCTCTATAATCTAGATTAGTGGTAGGGGGTTATTATATTGCCTAGGTAATAGATTATCTATAGCTTTTTATAGCTAATTTAGGGAAAAGACGGGGTAGATCTTTATTAATTCTAGTAGCTTAACCCTAAAAAAGTGTCCTACTTTTTAAAGAATCTTATATAGGCCAGCCATTTAATAGTCTAGCTTATAGCTCGGCCTCTAGGTTTTCTAGTTCTTTATTAACACCTATACCTTATCTCCTACTTAGAAGTCTACCTCGCGACAATATTAATTTATATTAGACTCCTTCTTCTCTTATACCTTTTTTATAATTGTTTAGGCGATCTCCTAGGCTCTATATATTCTCTTAGTAAATACCTAGGCCTCTTCGCGGCTAAGGCGTTCGCGAGCTATAGCGGGTTTAGTAGGCCTATCCCAATTAAAGGACATTTAGGGTATATACCCGTTAAGCAGTTTAAATAGCAATATCCCTATACTGTTATGGGGGAGTATAAGCTATACATAGTCTATTATAGGCAGTAATTCTAACTAGTTATCCTAATAGTAGTCTATAAAGGGGCGTATTCACTAGTTAAGATACTGGTTTATAATCTTAGTTTAGCCGTCCATCTAAAGGTAAAATATAGTAAAGAGTTTAATCTTAATCCTAAGGATACGACAGAGTTTGTTTTAGAAATCTAATATAAACTAGGGACTATAGTTAGAAATAATTAATTTAGGGGCACCGTAGAATTAATAGATATTATTAACGTAAAGGCGGGCTATATCCTTTATAGTTATAGTCTTAAAATAAAGGAGGGAGATAGATTACTTATATAGCCGGTTAATCACTATAAAGGCCGCATCGTGGCCGTAGGCGTCCTTTAGAAATAACTTAAAGTCCATTATAATATATTGCTAAGGGCGTTCTAAAATAGGCAGTGGTCGTAACTACCTAGGGGTTTAATCCCTAGGAGTATCCACGTGTTTATAGGCGTGGTAGTTTTTAATAAATCGTTCTATATTAGATAGGAGTCCTTACTAGTAGCAATAGGGCGCCAATAGTTAGTAGGTTTTATCTTAACTAGGGTATACTATAGAGACTTAACAGTAGGCTTTGCAAATTAACTCTATCCGTAGGTTATTAATATCTAAAACTATAAGCCGTTCCTAGTATAGAAGCAGTCCTTCTATTTTTAAATTAGGGTTACCTTTTATAGCTTAGTTGTGGAGGGCTTTTAGGGAGTTAGCCATACGGTTTATAGTTAGGATGCGGTTAACTAGCCCTATTAGTTTATCTAAGACTTCTCCTTCTAAGGGTGCTAACTTATTCCGTTTAGAGTCTAGTTCTTTAAAAATCTACAGGTTAAGCTATTTAGGGTAGAGGAGGGCGCGTATTTAGTATTAGGTCTTTAGCTTATTTTAAGGTTTTATATCTTATTCCCTTTAGGTTAATATATTAGCTTTAGTGTTTAGCTTGCTAGAACAATATATAATTATAAAGAAGAATTAGGAAAGTATTTAGCCTAGCGGGCTTATTATCTAATAAGTTGTTTTATAGTTATAAAATACTCTAGGGCTTTATAATCCGTATATATTTTAATCCAAGAGTTAGTGCCTTTAAGCTCTACGCGCTATTAGGACAATAATTAGATAATAGCTAGTATTTCTTTATTATATACTTTATAGTTACATTTAGCTAGGTCTATTATTTTTAAGAAGAAAGTAATAGGGTACTATTTACTATCTAGATATAGCTATAATAGGATTCCCGCTATAACTCCATTAGAAGCATCTGTTTCTAGCATTAATTTAAGGTCTAAATTATAGTAATAAAGGATTAGAGTAGAGATAAGCCGATCTTTTAACTCCCTAAAGGCTTCTATATAGTCATTATTAAAGATAAAAGGTATATCTTTCTAGGTAAGTTATATAAGAGGCTTTGCTACCATTCTATAGTCACGGATAAACTAATAGTAGAAGTTATAAAAACTAAGGAAGGACTAGATCCCTTTTATAGTATAAGGGGGTTTTTAGTTACGGATTACTTTAACCTTCTCTAGATTAACCTTAATTCTATTTATAGTAATAATAAACCTAAGATACTTTATATACATCAGGATTTTTTTTTTGGGCGCGTTGTTGCAAACGAAAATCGGGGTCTGCAAAACCTGCGTAAGTCGCAATTTTGGCAATTTGCGGCGATTTGCAGCAATTTGCTACAAACACATAGGCTACCTATGCACGCGCCTGCCCTATTTATGTGTTTGTAGCAAATTGCTGCAAATTGCCGCAAATGCTAAAATTGTGACTTACGCCTACAGGTTTTGCAGACCCCGATTTTCACTTGCAATAATATACCTAAAAAAAAAATCCTAATGTAGAGGCTCTGCACGAGGCTCTACACAAAGCTCTGCACGAAGCTCTGCACGAAGCTCTACACGAAGCTCTGCATAAAGCTCTACACGAAGCTCTATACAAAGCTCTGCGCGAAGCTCTACACGAAGCTTTACACGAGGCTCTACACGAGGCTCTACACAAAGCTCTGCGTATAGAGGCTCTGCACGAGGCTCTACACGAAGCTTTGCACGAATTCGTGCACGAAGCTCTA
>Ga0307515_10014855_pt1 | contig 14394 bp, 3 predicted proteins | sample 17_EM_MG_FD_194513 | JGI IMG/M metagenome (GOLD analysis project Ga0307515, IMG submission 194513) | Populus trichocarpa ectomycorrhiza microbial communities from riparian zone in the Pacific Northwest, United States - 17_EM | ecosystem: Host-associated > Plants > Roots > Unclassified | place...
TTTAGGGTTAAAACGTCAACATTTTAGACGAGTCTCCTATTTTTAGAGACTGGTGTTATTTTTTGACGTGTCTTCTATTTTTAGGGACCGACGTTAATCATCTTTAAAAAAACAAATTGCAAAGAAGCTCAAAATGTAATAGCATTTGAATCAAATAAAAAAAAACACACAAATAAGGGTAACTTTTCTCTTGAAAAGATGTTTTAAGGGTGGTGACTACCTTCCCTTAATCATAACTAACCAAGTACCTGAATCTCTGGGACCAGTGTCTAATTTGGGATTTCTAGTTCCCTCAAATTACTAGATGGCGACTCTAATAAAATCTTCATTTCCCCCAATCGAGTAAACCTTTTGTTAAATAACAAAAGTGCAGCCGTCGCGCGACGTCGTGTATCGACACCTATTATGATGCATCTCCCACCACAATCAATCTACTACGAACATCCACCACAACCACCAACAAGAACAGAAACTTGGACACTTCACTAATATTCACCATTAATGCCACTGAGGGGAGACAACTTAATCAAGAAAATAACTGCTTGACCAGTTTGCTAGCCTTCTTGAAGTATAGTATAAAAAAGAGTTAATTGTAAATTAGTCCCTCTAGTTTATTGAAACAAATTAATTAGTCCCTCTACTAGGATAAATTATTTGATAGTGTCCCTTGACCATCAAATGGCTAACAGATAAATTATTTGACATTGTCCCTTGACCATCAAATGGCTAATAGACCTCTTAGTTTTAACATTAATGCTCAAACTACCCTTTGATGCATGGATAAGTACTGGTTGACAACAGTTGTTAATGAATAGTGTTCAAATATAAGAACTTAATTGCAATATTTGTGACACTGTAAGGACTAAATATAACTTTTTGCTGAAAATTCCAGCAGCCTCCCACTGCTGCTGTCCAAGGCCAAATCACCACCCTCCAACCTCGAAACAACCCAAAACATCATCAAATCAATCATTTTCATCTACCAAACAACAGTTCAACTTTAAAAAACATTTCAAAACTCAAATTAAATGCAAAAATTCAGAATTTTAACTCCTAGATCCAATTTTTTCATGTCTTAGAACACATAAATTAACTAGTGTGTAGGTCCAAATTTGGTATCAATGAACTCTTGAAGATGAGGAGTTTAATTTGATTATGGTTTCACAAAAAAAAAAAAAGGATGAAGAACCAGTAATTTCTCTCTTTGTTTTTTTCTTTGATTTTTCTTTGGTGAGCTTTTGTAGTGATGCTAGAGCAAAGAGAAGAGGAGAGGTGGAGGGAAAGGGAAGGAGAAAGGGAGGAGAGAGAGGCAGAGGAAAGGGCAGGAGAAAAAGTAGGAGAGAGACATGGAAGAAAAGGGAGAGAGATGTGAGGGAAGGGAAGTAGGTGAAAAGGAAAATTTGACAAAAAAAATAAAATAAAGGGTGTTTTCGGAAAACAAACTTATAAATTGAGAACAGCTCGTCAGTTTATTAACGGATAATTGACACAGGGACTAAGGTATTGACAGAATACAAAACTACAAGGATTATTTAATTATTTATCATAGTAGAGGGTAATAATAATTTGTTTTCAAACATCATAAGGACAAATTTATAATTAACTCTATAACTTATGCAAAAAAAAGAAGCCAATTGCATTCAAAACAACAAGGTTCTGGTATCCCCCATTTAACATTCCAGTTCAGCCTTCTCAGGAGAAACAACATCTAAGATATCTCATTTCCATTTGAAGTCCTTGAATTCAATCAATCTTCGAAGGAAACTAAAGGTTGGAACCACTGGTTCTCAACAGAACAATGCTCTCAGTCCTGTAGATGACACCAATCTATGATGAGTGACATTTCAGAAATCTTGCCAGAATTCCGTTTCATCTTGGATAGTTTCATAGTGTGAAGATATGAGAATCAACAAGGCTATAGTACTACCAATTAGCCTTGTGCAAGAACTCTTGTTATAATAAGCCAGTATCTATAACTAGTTTTTCTTTGAAAACCAACCAAGCACCAAGATTTGGGTTCTTATATAAATTGTGATCATCTTTTGGTGAGAGAGCTCTTTGGGATGCAATATGTATTGTTCGAAGTTCTCTAGCAAAATACATTAATGGATGCAAAAGAGCAGGGTTCTCTAGCAATCCAAGGACTTTACATTGTTTTTCAGCTGTTAACTCGTTACATTGTAGCAAGGAAGGCAGAACTTAAAGCTAGAAAGCATATCTAAAAAGTCAGATGACTCGCATAGCTTTTACAGAAACAAACCAACTTGTCATGACCATTTCGTGAAAAACAGTAGGAATGTGTTCCATAAATAATGATCCCTGACAACTGTAGACAAACCTTTCCTACGATTAGGCAAAGATCTCCAATTATATGATAATTACATTGTGCCTTTCCTAAATGCTGTATATGCTGTATCTCGATCTATCTGTCTATCTAGAAACAGTAAGAAAAAAAAATTCCATAATCCAAACAAAATAATAAAATCAAGGGTGAACTTACATGGATGCCATGGAAATCTGCTTAAGATCATTTTCCATATTCCTCATGTTTGAAAGTGATTGGGCACAGAATATGAGAGCAAGCCACGAGCAAAGCTTGTACTGCCACCCAGCCAGCACCATACATCAATCAACTTGTTAATATCTGTATTAGATGAATAAATAAATAAATAAATTTAATTAATTACCCTGAACATGACGCCAGCCACGCCAAGGATAACCGCAACGAAACCTGAGTAATCAACGGGTACATCCTGTGGTGAAACCATCGGTGCCAGGAACGATTTCGACGCTGACGGCTGCCGTGGATCGTTCGCTGACGCTGGGTTGTAGTTGTGTGACGACATCTCTCTCTCTCTCTCTCTCTCTCTCTCGATCCAGAGAAATTAGAAACAACTTTCTAGTATGATGGCTATAAAAATCGTAAATTCAAAATGGATAATTGGTCGAGAGCCCCCAATCTTTAGTTCAAATTCAACTAAGCTCATAAACTTTTAATTGTTTTATTTTTATCCCTATTATTATCAAATCTATGTTTGTTTACGCCGCCACTTATTTTTTTAATTTAATTTTTATTAGTTTTTTTATTAAAAATAAATTTAAAAAAATAAAAAATATTATTTTAATATATTTTTAAATAAAATATATATTAAAAAAAACTATTATTACAATAATAAACCTAAACTCCACTTCTAAACCCTAACCGGAGTGAAACCCGTGGAAACTCATGGTTTGCAAACAAGATAAAATAAAATAAAAAGATAAAAAATAATTATTTTTATTAATTAATGTCCTGAAAAAAAAAATATCCCCCCTCCTCTTTTATCTATAGGTCTATCTATTTCTCCATCTAATTTTTTATGGTAATTCTCAAAATCATAAACTCCATAAGATTATCCTATTAGAAACAACCACCATCATTATAAAAACAAACTATTACCACTTGATTTCTTAGATTTCAAGTTTTAAAAATACTATGACTGCACATTTTTATTTTATTTTTTATATATTTTATTAATGTGGATGTTCGGATTAACTTGTGCGTATCTTAACTAATTTTACAGGTCTTAAAATTCATGATTATATAAACCTCTAATAACTATCATATTAGTAATTATAGAGCTCGAATTTTACTAAAATTAGAAAAACAATTTTTTTAGTCCTAAATATTATTAGAAGAGGGTTAAATGAAAGTTTATATTGATTCATGACATCATAATTTTTACTGTTGCTGATGTACCAATCAAAGGTGTGTTTTCGCTTGATTCATTGCTTGTCTTTTTTGGTTGTTGCTGGAGTGGAGGAAACGGCAGCGTTTGTGATCGTTTTATCATGAGATGCTGTTGAAGATGGAGCCTGAGAGAGAGAGATGAAGCAAGGGTTATTATGACCTAGAGAAAGAGGGAAGGAGATTTTCTGAAGCTAAGGAGCCATTGATTTTTTTTGTTTCTGCTTGGCGTCGGCGTTGTTGTCAATGAGCTATATACTACTAGCAAAGCTGAGGGCAAGGATTTACTAGGAGAGAACAAAAGCCGAGAGAGAGAGAGAGAGAGAGAGGGTTTTCTAAGTGTATATATATATATAAACAAACAAAAAAAAACTAAACGGCTATAAACATTATTTACCTGATAGTGTAATTATATTTTCCCTTCCTGAAAACCAATGGCGTTGGTCATGGAGTATTTTGATCTTTTTATAAAATTTATTTATTATTATCATTGATGAGGGATATAATTATTTTTTTATATATTTTTAAATATAGTGTAATAATTCAAATACTTTTTAAATTAAAATGTTTAACATTGACATCTACGAGCTCTTTACCTTTTTTCACTTTTTTAAGTACAACAAAAGCAAAATTTTTACAACTTGTGTCTAAGGTTTTTTTTTTTACTTTTATTATGATTTTTTTTGTTATTATTAAATTAAATTAAAATAATTTAATTTTTTAATAAATATAAAATATTATTTCAATAAAAAAGTTATTATTGTGTAGGACATGCCTGTGACATTTTGGTAGAACATGCGACACCTTTTATTAGTAAAAGATTATTTTATGTCACGTTATTAGAGTTGTCGTGATATTTTTTTCCTTGTGAAACGATACATGACAGTAGTGGTGTGATTTGTTGCTTATGAGATTTTTTTTTTCTCTTTCATCTACTTTTAAAATTCACGCTGGCAATTTAAAATTTTAGAATTGTCATGATGTCCTTTTAATTATTGATATTTCAACTTCAATTTTTATTCTTTTTATTTCTAGTTTTTGTTATTAATCTTTTATAAAAAAAAATTATTTGTTTTTAATCTCATCTTTCAATCCCAATTGTGATATTTTTTTTAATTTGGTCTTTATTCTTTTTATTGTTTTTTTGTTTATTTTGTTAAATTGATTTTTGTTTTTAATTTCACCCTTTAATTAAGAATTTGTAGTTGTCATCAAATTTTTTTTTTATTTCAATCTTGATCCTTATTTTTTGAATTGCTATTTTTGGTTTTGCTTCCTTTTATGTAAATGATTTTTTTAAAAAAAAAATTATCATTTAACATTTGATTAGTTAAGGATTGAAATTTGTGGTTTTTCTAAATATGATGCTTCTGATCTAATGATTCAGATTATCAATTTAGTATTAAAGCATTAATATCAAAATTTGAACATCATTAAAAAGTTTGATACAATATTTTCATCCCAAGCACAAAACATGATCAAATAAGACTAATGTCTTATTAATTTCCAACACAACAATAATTCTTTTTCTTGTTCAAAACTATGAATACATAATTTTTCTCAAGAAAACTTAATTATTTTTAATCATCACTAAAAATCATTCTCCATCTTTTCTAGGATGTTAAAAATCATAGTGATCAATATTTTTTTATTTTCTTACCTTGAATAATTTCTTTATGACAATTACGGCGTGATTTATATATCTTTTATAGTATAATTTTCATGCCTTATACCATGTATTGTTTTTAAGCTTTTAAACATCTTAAAAACTCTATTGAAAACATGTTGGATCAAACCTTCTCTGATTTTGAAATAATCTTTTCAACATCCTCTTGATAATAATCTTTATTTTCTTTAATTTTATCAATAAATAAAGCTTTAAAACTATTGGAGGAAATATATTTTATATTAATAGGGAAGATATAATTGTGTTGGAGGAATTATTATTGATTGTGTATTTTTGAAATGTGAAGATTCATTATCTTTAAAGTGTTATTTTCTACTATAAAATAGTTGCTAATGGGTTTAAAATAATTACACTTCTAGAACTAATACAAAGAAATCAAAAGTCTTAGATAACAAAACAATATAAATTTGGTCCTTAAACTTTTAAATTCCTTTTACTTTGATCCCTAGCTCTTTTAATATTATAATCTAACTCATGAATTTGATTTTCTTATTACCTTGAATTCAACAAGTTTTTCTAATACCATATTCTAAATTAGGGTCTAATCTTCCTAAAAAGAATTTCAAATGCGTGTTCTTCATCAAGGCCATTCTAGTCGTCACATCATCAAACATTTCTAAGTAATCATAAAAATCACTATTATGGGCTAACTGTTTGAAATTTTTTAACGGGTATCTTTTAGCCCTTCTTCCAAGTATAAGACCTCGTTTGTTTGCTGGAAAATAATTTTTTTTTGAAAAGTGAATTCCAGAAAAGTGAATTACAACTTGAACATAATTCTCTCAAGAAACAAATGACAACCCTCTCTTCCATACCATAAAAGGATTGGGTCCACCTAATACCCTTTTATTCCATGTGCACTTTTGCTAACTTCATCAGTAAATGGATGATATGCAATCTCAATCACCTTAAAGTATTATATATCTATTCAAACACATTATCTCCATTGAAATAAAAATCTATTTATAGGAGTTTGAGAATCTAGTTAATACTCATTCTACTTCCTATAAGAATTTCATATACATTTCCTAAAATTATCACACCACTTAATTTTAATCAAGATTATCAGTTTCATTCCTTTCCAACTAGAATCGTTGATATATTTCGTACTATTTAAAAAAATAAAATAAAATAAAATAAAATTTTATCTTACTCAAGATCTCGAATTATTCTGGGTTTCTCATTCAAATTTCAGCTGAGATATTGCGGGTTTATTTATTCATTTTATTTTGGATAAAAAAATTTTCTAGAATAAATATAAACATGGGTCACCTTAGCTTCTCAAAAGTTTGGTGTGGCATAAAGTGGTAAAGAGAATCTTCAAGAAAACTTTATTAGCATGTGGTGAAGCCACCTCCACTTCTTCAATCCACTGGATTCACTAAATTTTTATTTGGTATTATATTTCAAACAGGAGTGGAATAAAATTTAATTTTTTTTAAAAAAAATAATTTTTTATATTTTTTGATCGTTTTTATATGCTGATATCAAAAAAAAAATTAAATAAAAAAAATTTTATTTTGATGTATTTCAGAGTGAAAAAACACTTTAATAAGTAATCGTTACCACACTCCCAACACACTCTCTAAAAGTCAATAACACAAAATTTACTAAGGAAAGTTTCTAGAACAGAAAATTTCAAGCAAAAGGTAAAGCAATGATCATAGCTAAAAATTACCCAACATATTTACAAGAAAATGAAGTTATATATTTTTGTAAGAAATAAACACACTAAATTCCTAACAAAGATAAAGATGTGCAAGAAAAGCTATTAATTTGGCCAAGACTAAAGTTACAAATTATACAAGTTAAACTGGGTGACCTAATTAATTTAAAATAAAATTATTTCAAGATTAAAAAAATAAAATAAAATGCATTTGCATTGAAAAGGAAAAAACTACATCAAATTTTGACCAAGTTAGCTTATTTCTATGAAATTTCCCTATATACCACCATAAGATTAAGATTATTATTTCTATGTTAATGATAGATATGATGTTTGATTATGTTTTTATATTAAAACCTTTTATTTTCTCAATATTTTAGCATTTTTTTTTGTGTTGAATTACTTTAAATTGAAGTTTTATTTAGTCTTGACTCTTAAGAATATTTTAAATTTTAAAATTATATTTAGATGTTTGATGTTATGTTTGTATTGTATAATTTGAAGTTAATTTATTTTTAAATTTGAATTGGAATCATGAATATTAAATTATACACACATAGCACAGGACCTCAAAATAAAATGTCAAAATGCTTTGAAATCAAAATTTATCATTCAATATATTGGGATTTTTTAGTTTCCTTTAGTTTATGTTGGGTTTGGTCAGTTTCATATCCTTTAAAGCAAAACTGAACCGATCGAATAATCCTTTTAGATATTTTCAATTAGTTTTTTCTTAGTTTCTTTGGTTTTTTCGATCACTTGGTTCTTCTATTCACCTCTAGTTCTAATCAGGTTAACAGTTGAGTTCTGTTATAGAAATCAAGAAACCATGGTCGTTTTCAATTATGGATGTTAAGATTTACAAGCCCAATAAACCTGATCAATCATTATAATATTATAAATAAAGCTACATGTTTTCCCAAGCCCATTAGCATTTTTATTTTGCTTTTTTATATTTTTTATTATTGATTTTTTTTTTATAAATTTAGTCTTTATTGATGAGTTTATGAAAATTTAGAGTAGATAATTTATTTTAATTTGTTTTTATATGGTTATTATAGATAGTATCAAAAAATATCTCGGCATCAGGTTAATATCAGAAAAATATCTCAACATCACGATATGGTCTATTTAAAAAAAATAGTTAAATAAAAAATAATTTTGAAAAAAATGAGGTTATTAAACTTTGTGAGGTCAATAACCCGGTTTGCAAGTTTGACAAGATAACCCTAATTGCCCTTGTTTGCGGGTTTAACAGGGTGCCTTTTTTTTTTAATTAAACTCAATTATGTGATGGTCTATTTTTCTTTTTATTATATAGTTAAAAAAATAGTTTCGAAAAAAAAACACATGTTATTAAATTAGAAAGTCCATGGCCCGTTGATGTTATGCCGAGTTTAACTTTTTTTTCTTTTTTATATTGTTTTTTCAAATTCATCATTTGATATTAGACTATTGATGAGTTTCATAATTTATTTTGTTTTTTTATGAGGTTATTATAGTCTTAAAATAAAGTTTCAGTATTGGTTTGATGCTCGATTTTGCAATCGTCTATTTTTGTTATCATATAGTTAAATAAATAATAGTTTAGAAAAATAAATTTATTAATTCTAATTGACCCGGTTTGTGAGTTTGACGTGTTGACCTGGGTTACTCAATTCATGAGTTTAGTGGGTATACCTATCAATCTTGATATGTTTTTGTTTTTAGTTTCTGGCCCTTTATTTTTTCTAATTGTTTTTTTTTATTTCACTCTTATTCAATATTAGATTGATTGAGAAATGAAATTCATGGTTTATTTTTTCTACTTTTTCTATAGGGTTATCATGATTTCAAATAAATATTTTTTTAGGGTTGATGCTCGATTTTGAAAGTATCTAATGTTATCATAAAATTAAATAAAAATAATTTACAAAAATAACAAAGTTATTAAACCTATTGAAGTCCATGATCCAGGTCACAGGGTGATCGTGGTCGATCCAATCTGACATCGTTTTAATATAAAAAAAATATTATCGTCTTAAAGCTTTTTTAAAAGTTATGTCATGTTTTTAATGGTTATTCAAGTTGTCTTCAGATCCATTAAATTAAATAATTCATTTTAGATCAGCTCTCATATGGTTTAATTCGAAACTCGAGTTAGGTAAGAAACCGGGTTGATAGGTTTTAAGATCAAACTGTTTGATTGAATTTAATAATTCTACCAAAACATTTTTCATACTCAACATTATTTTTAAACTTTTTTTAAAAAATTAATCCAATACGAAACGGAGCGGATGAATGTGCTAGTATACATTCAAACAAAGGGAAATCTTAGATTAGTCTCCAATCTATCTCCATTCTCTCAATTATGTTCCAGCATATACTTTTTCTTAATAAATTAGGTTCAAGAACTATTCAGAATTCCTTAATTGAATTCTTCTATCTAAAATCATTGTAAATGTTTGACTGAAAAATTTACAAATTTTCAAAAACCTGTCTTTTAATTTTATGTAATGGTAATTTGGATGAAAAAGGGGTCGGGAGATTTAATTGATAATTTCAAAAAAATATTCTTTGGGGATCCAGATGAGGAGAAATATTCTTTGCGGACCCAATTGAGAACCAGTGTATATATTGGGCACTTAATTGTTGTTACTAGCAAAATTTGTTAAAGGTCAAAAACAAATTGTTTAATATATAACAAGTGAAAGCGGAAGCAGAAGCCGAAAAGAAAAATAATAATTATGGCTTCACCGCAAGCAGCAGCAGCAGCACCTCCTTCTGTCTCCCAAACCGTTCCATCTCCGCCGCCGCTTCCCCCACCACCACCGCCACCGCCACCAGTTGTCTCCAAGGTACAGTACACTCTCTCTCGTATGGATACATGCTTTTTTTTTTTTTATTTCGTTTTTCCCGTAGTAATAAAATATTGATTGCAAGTATTTTGGCAATATTTTGTTAGCTGGAGGAGAAGAAGCCAAGTGAGAAGGGTGTCCTTGTCCCCAATGCAAAACTGGATGAACAGCCTGACATTTCACATTTTGAGTCAGTTCCCTTCTTCTTCTTCTTAGCTGAGAAGGAATTGGCATTAAATTTTAACTCATCATAAATAAATCATTCTTGTTTTCGTGTTTTCCTGTTAATTTCTCTGCAACCAAACAGGTTGCATAAAATTGATAACTCCTTACCATCCATTTCCCCTTTTTACAGATTGAATTCAAGATTGTGATTATTAATTTCTGTGTGTTTTTGTTATTAGCAGAAAACAAAGGGATTGTTTGTAATATTTCATGGTATTCGTATGTGTTTAGACTGATTTTATTTATTTATTTATTTTTGACATCTTGATTGATGAATGTCTTCACGAGTAATAATTTGACGGATACTTAACAGTCACATATGGTCGTCTTCACAGATCATTCTTTCCTTCTTGGAATTTGTTACATCTTGATTGACATGTTAACCATTGCACAAACTATTATAGCCTTGTAAGTTGAGAATTTAATCATTCACCAAGTGTCATGTTGTTCCATGATCAAATCTTTAATTTTGAGGAAAGGAAACCTTCAATGGCCAAACTGAGGTCTGCAATCATAGTTTATTTTATTTTATTTCTTTTTATCCACGCTTATATATCCAGCCATTAGACAGTATAAATTGTTTGGGGAAGCATGGACCTATTTTTATGATGGGATGGTTGCTCATTAGAGATTATAAGTAGCCATCTAGGAGACGGGTAATTGCTGCTTGGTATGATACCCAAGGATAGACAGTAACAGTGGGGAATTTTAGCTCAGTTCAGTGTTTTCAAAGACATTATCTTCATGTTGTTTGGTGTCCTCGTTTTATTTTAATTTATTCTCTTTTTCTGGATTTCTTTGATTCCACTTTTCTTTTTAAATCATAGACTTAACTTTTTCTCTTTCAGAAATCATGCATTCCTTTTGTTTTCTTTGAAATAATTCGAACAAGTTTTGATGGATTCATTGAAAAAAAAAAAAAAAACCTCCTCTCTTTTACAAAACTCTCTTTTATTAAGGATCACCTCTGTTTGAGTCTGTCATACGGTGAACCATTTAAGTTTTTAGAGTTATTAACATATGTTGCCTTTTTATCGGTTCAGCTATGAGCATTATAATCTGAATTAGTCACAAGCAATAGCATTGAGTAAACAAGTCCATTAAAATTAAAATGTCATTTGTTTCATCCATGAAACATATGAAGTCGCATCAGTAATGATTTACTCATTTCTAGTTTCCTGATCTGCATGGCAACATAACCAATGTCCACCCATTACTAGGATTCTTGACAGTGTGGAGTACATTGACAAATGCAAAAAATATGAAGCTGACTACACCCAGCGCTTGATGGCAAAATATTTCTCAAAGAAAGATCTTTATGGAGGTAAACAGTTTTGCCAATAATTCATGCTCCACGTGTTTCAACAATTATTGTACTTGCAAATGATTCGAATGACAGTTGAATATGCTGTCGATAATGCTATTACTGTTTTCTGATGTTGAGCCTGTTCTTTTTTTTTTTTTTTTCCACTTTGATAACTATTATTGCTGTTTTATTACATTGACTCTTCCTTTCAGGCAACATATTTGATGAGAAAATGACTATAGATAATGAGACAATAATGTCAAGCAAGTAAGAGAGTAAATTTCTATGGTTTTATTGTGCTTCGCATTGCTTATGTTGTATCATAATTTAACTTTACCATTTCTGTATAGGTGGCCTTGTACTCTATCATTTGCAGACCCAGTAAAGAGTTTCGAGGAACAGAGCAACACTGGTTCAACTTCAACATCAGAAGCCTGAGTAAAATCTCAAATGGAAGTAGCCACTGATGTAGAGATGCTGGTGAAATAGTTTCTTCCCAGCTGCCAAATATGGTACTGTATATGATATATATGGATGCTGCTGACAAAATACAGGAGAATGGTAGTCATCGATGCCTACAATCACAACAGCAATGCATGCTCAAATTTGATCTCCAATTATAATGCTATTTAGGACCACTGAATCCATTATTGATCCAAATTTGTTGGCTTCGGAAACAAAAAGTTGATGTTGAGGATGCCCTGTGAGTCCTGTCTATCTTTTGTCATTTGATACGTGAGAGTAATGCATAGCTTTATGATGATATACGGTAGAATGATTTTCAAATGCCGTACATTGGGCACTGAGAATTCTGTTTAATCAGGTTGCAATCATCTCATGCCAGCAACACAGATCTCCTTTTTGGTAGTCCATGTAAACTAGTCTTCTTGGCGGATGCAACGCCTTAAGCTAGTTAACAAAGAAAATTACATGGGGAATTGAATTAGAACAAGAAATCATAAGCCCACTGAGTGGATAAGCCATCCTGGAATTTGATTCAAGGCTTCTCATAGATTACATGCTAAAATATACAGTGCCCTGATCGATATGGCTTTCATGCAATAGTGTAATTTATTTTTTTCGGTCAATTATAATGACGGAGCGCACATTCATGTCACAGTGGGGATGCATATTCAATATTGTGCACTCATTTTTTCCCAGTTTTGGATTAGTCCACGATGCTAGTACAAGTCTACGGCGAATATCAGATGAAGGAATTTCTGGTTATATCCCACCGACCGACCATCTTCATTGAATCAAAGATCAATTTAGAGTACATTCCTCCACTCAACAATATATTAGAATGATCCCATCCAATTTAAACAATTAACAGGGCGATACATTCAACTGAGATTGATAAATCTCAAACAAAAGCAAATATTTTCGAATTAAAGATTATTTGTCTACTTTCATCGTTCCTAATTTTAGCAGCCGCTTCCAGTACCGAAAGTACATAACTCCCTCTAGTTAAGTTATGATGGGTGGCGTTTGGTGTCACTTTCTGTTTTTACCTTTTGCTTTCCTCCCATCAAAAAAAGGTTTTTTTGTTTGTTTATTATTTATACTTTCTTAAAAACTATTTATTTTTTTAACAAAATTATTAATTGTATACAAAATTTATTTTAATTTAAGAAAAATAAATAATAATTAATTAAAATAACAAACAAATAATATAGTACGCTTTATTAAAAAGGTAACATTGTGGTGAGTGTCATGACATTAATGTGCGTTTGTCTACGCGGCAGCATTCATGTTTTCAAGAAACGCAATAATATAACCGTTTGGTTACAGATTGTCTAAAAAATCAAAAGCATGAGTCCCACCATTTATATGCGGCAGGACCTCGATCATCAGAAAGTAGTAAAATATTGTTTTTTGCAAGTTCAACATGTGGTTGAACTTTCTAGAGATGAGTTATGTGGAAATTTACCAAAAAGCATCCTGTTATCTTCTTGTTTAAATTGTTTTGTTACCAACCTTGACAACAACTGACAAGTGCACTCTTTAAACTCAACCTAATCTTGAAATATTCTTGCCTTCACTACTTTTAGTGTTGATTAAAGAATTTGACTTACAAATTAGTTGTCATGTAATTTCAATAAAAAAATATATGGTAACGAAAAAAATATTAATATTATGCATAATGGGGCCATATCAACATAAAAATAAGAAACAATAAGTGAAAAGATAATATATTTTTTTGCGTTGATATAGGAATTTTTTTTTTTGCGAATGGATTACGTACGTGATGGGATTACTGCAAGTTTAATGACACAATTATAAAATATTGTTCCAATATGTTTAGGTCTATTTGCAAAAATTTATTGGTTGTAATGTTACTTTTATTTAACTGTTCATTAATATTATGAATGGAGTCCTTTTAGATAATTATACCATAACATGAAATTGAACCACAATTTTTAACCAAACACATTAAACAACTTTTTGTTTAACCTCAATTTCAATCACAGTTTTAACCAAACATATATTTTTTTAAACCAACCTCAACTAAAAACACTTTTTATAAAATTACTTTTTTCAAACCACAACCACAACAGCTACCACAATACCAAACAACAATAATTGATATAATTATAATAATGACAATAATTTTTATACTAATATAAGATTTTATACTAACACCATAGAATGTTGATGATAAAAATTATAAATATATTTGCAAAGGTTATAAAGCTAGTGATAGAGTTAGTGATGATGATGGTGATAAAATTCACGATAAAGATTGTAGTTTTAAAATAGAGGTTGTAATAACTTGATTTTTGATCTTTTTTTTTTAAATTAGAAAAATAACAAAAAACAAAAAAAAAAATCCAATATGTCTATATATATATATATGCATTGTTTTTGGCATTTTCAGCGTCTTTTCAAAATAATTAAAAATTAAAAAATCATTCTCATCGAGTCGACTTTAATGTTGCTTTCAAA